>WBZQ01000498.1_pt1 | contig 10523 bp, 5 predicted proteins | sample 5204251 | NCBI WGS metagenome assembly WBZQ01 (sample SAMN12412402, study PRJNA552823) | activated sludge metagenome | isolation source: activated sludge from nitrification reactor of wastewater treatment plant... | place: USA: Virginia | collected 2017-09 | reverse complement strand
ATCTCGGTAACCCCCGGAGCGTAGATCACCTGGAGCGGCGCGCTCTGGCCGGCACAGATCAGGGTGTCGGCCGGCACGACGAACATGGGGGGCGGAATGATCACATGAACCGTGGCTTCGGTGGTGTCCACACAGGCGCCGCTGTAGGAAATACGCCGGTAAATGGTCGTGCTGTCCGGTTGTACCACCATGTTGTACAGGGTATCCGGGGTCAATTGTCCCAGCCCGTCCCAGAAGAAGTTAATGATGGGGAAATTGGCCGGTTCGTACACCGGTGAAGAGAGCAGCACCAGGGTGCCCTTGCAAACCGTAGTGTCCACCGGTAAAATCCTCAGGTCCTGCGGCAGGCTGTCGACCTGTATAAACACGGATTCCTGGCGAATACACCCGGGTACGGTGGCCGTTACGGTATACAAAGTCGATTCGTCCGGCTGGGCTACAGCGCTTTGGCCGTTGGGGCCCAGTTGCAGACCGGTGAGCGGCGACCAGTTCAGCGTGCCGCCCGGAGGCGTAAGCGTAACCTGGATATCGGCCGTGGTGCCGAGGCAAATGCGCAGGCTGTCCGGGACATTCAGCGACAGGTTCAGATTGACCACGGCTACCTGCACGGATTTATTCACCGTACAGCCGGGATTGGTGGCGGATATCTGGTAAACGGTAGTTTGCAGCGGCGTGGCGACCGGATTGGCAATGTTCACATTGTTCAGGGTGCCGTTGTTGGGGGTCCAGGAATAGGTGACGTCCGGCTCGGGGACGGTGTGGCCCAGCACGACGCTTTCGCCGTTGCAAATGGAGGTGTCGACCTGCAAAGCCAGTTTGGGCTGCTGAAAAACGGTGATTTTTACACTGTCCACCGAAACGTAGGCGCAGGAGGTGTTGAAAGCGACCAGGTAATAAGTGGTAGTTTGCTGCGGAGTGGCCGACGGATTCGGGCCCGACGCGGAAAAACCGGTGGGCAGGGAGGTCCATTGATAGAACGTATTCGGCGCCGCCGCCCCGCCGAGGTTGATGGTCTGACCGACGCAAATGTCCTGGTCGGAGGTGATGTTGTACTGCGGCTGCTGGCCGTTCACCACCGTGATCTTGATCGTGTCGCTTACCGTACAGTCCGGCGTGACGAGGGTGGCAATGTACGTATACGTGCCGGTGGTCAGGCCCGATACTTCCGGAGAAGGGCAGTCGTAACAACTGAGCCCGGCCGGACCGGTCCAGGTGTACTGATCGCCCTGATAGCCATTTTTGTTGAGGGTGAAATTGGCATTGTTGCACACGGTAATGTCCGGGCCCAGGTGCAGTTCGATGGTCTCCAGTTTGACGACCTTGGTGTATACATTGCAGGCGGTCGGCACCTGTACCTGGTAGGTGATCGTTTTGGACGGGGTAGCCACCGGGTTGGGACAGACGCTGCAGGAAAGGTCCGTTTCCGGCAACCAGTAGTAGGCAGCGCCGCCGGAAGCGTTCAGTTGCACCGGTCTGCCGCTGCAAACTGCGGTATCGTTGCTGACTTTGACGAGATCGCCCGCTACGTCGAGCACGCCGTCGGTGGTGCCGGAGAAGTCAATGGAAATGCCGCCATCCACGATGGCGTTGCCGAAGTCGTCGAGCAGCACGACGTAGACTTTCCCTTTTTTAACGTCGAGGCGGCGTACGAAATCATCGGCCGCCGGGGCCGGCGGCGGCGGGTCTGCGTTGGGAGTGTCCGGGCTGCCGCAGTCGAAATCATCGTCTACCGGGGTGCCGAAAATGGGGTGCACGTCGGCCAGGCCGGTCAGGTCGTCGCCCGAAGCCCAGGAGGAGCGCACCGGCTGGTTATTGCTGACGAAGTCGCAGATGTCCGCTACATCGTCGATCGGGCCCCAAACGTTGAAATCGATGTCCGACGACTCGTTGGGATCGGCGGCTTTTACGGCGAAACCGAATTTGCCGTCGGCCGCGGCCTGGAAATAGAAAAACGAGTAGTTGAACTCGGGGGCCAGAAAGCATCCCTGGTTCACACCGGTCTGAATAAAATCCGGATCGCCGGCGCCGGGCTGAAGGGCAATGATCTCCGGGGTCTGGTTGCTGCAGCCGATGAGGTTAAGAGCATGGTCGCACTGTGCCGCGGATGGCACTACCACCGGGCAGGTGACCGTATCGATGTTAATATTGAACGGAGAACACACAAAGCCGGCCCCGAATGCGATGTAGTACGTGTCGGGGTCTTCCAGGAAAGCGGCGGCAATGGCCGGGTTTTCGCTGTCGGGGTTGCCGCCGGCGGAAGCGATGCAGGCGGCCCCGGGCAGGCCGGGGCACTCGTTGTAGATGGCGATTCCGGCGCCGTCGAGCGTGCCGCTGGTCGTGATTTTGATGCACTCGTCGCCGGTCGAAGTATAGGTAAAAATGTATTCGTTTCCGGCCAGAAAATCGTCGTCGCAGGGGCCGCCGTTGACCGTGTTGCCGGACAGGCAGTTACTCAGCCCGTTTTGCTCATAGGGTAATCCGGGAATGACGGCCGGAGCGTAGCAGGTGGTCGGCGGCGCTACGGTACAGGCCTCCTGCGAACAGGTCCAGGTGACCTTGAACCCATCGTCCTCGGTAATGTCGTCCGAACTGAACTGGATGGTGGCGCAGGGAGCCGGGATCTGGACCTGAAAATTATTGTCCGCGCCGGTCAACTGGGTTACCAGCAGTCCGCTGGTGTTGTCACCCTGGTAAAAGGCCAGGAAATCGTAACCAAATTCCGTGGCGTAGTTTTCCACGTTGAGGATAATGCACTGGTGGGCTTCCTGCGGACAGATCGTGAAGGTCAGGTCTTCGCTGGTGCCATAGCCATCGTCGGGTCCGCCGCTGTCCCAGAGCGTGCCGGTGCAACTGCCCGAACCCGGCACGGTACCCATGATTATTTCCGGGTTGTATTTTTCAATGCAGAGTTTGAAGGTGCCGGAATTAGGGGTGAGGGTCGGTGTAAAGTCATTGATGCGCAGGTAATAAGGCAGGCCGGCCGTCAGGCCGAAAAGTTGAATGCGCACCTCGTTGGAATTGGCCGGGGCCATGGCGCAGTCCAGTTCGGCCAGGCCGCCAAACAGGCAATCGCCGCGATACACTGCTACCTGCGGGTTTTTCATCGTGCCGTTGCCGCCGGTATCGCCCAGCACCGAAATTTCGACGTCCAGGATACTGCCGTCGGCCGGAGGGGTGAACTGGAACCAGACGTCCCGGGTTGCTCCGTTGAGGAAGCAGGACGGGACGTTGGACGCCGGCACGTCGATAATGCTGGCCGTAGCGTTGACGTTGGTGAACTGGGCCGGGCCGGAACAATAGGGCAGGGTACCGAGGTCGATCAAACCGGAACAGTCGTCGTTAGCCGGGGTTTGGGAAAAAGCGGAAGAAACGGCAAGCAGAAAGAAGAACAGCGTAGCGGAAGATTTCATGCAAGGGTATGTGTTTATAATCGGCCGAAAAGTATTGGGAAATCACGTAGCATCGGGATGTTTTTTCGCCGCCCGAAATTCCGGAATTGGAAGAATATTCCAGTACTCAATTTCCGTATTTTGCCCAACTGCGACGGAATGCTGGCACCCTTGGCAGGAATTGTGCCGAAAAGAGGCTTAGGGGCGACAAAAGCCGCATCGGACCGCCACTTCTTTTCGGACGCTGTTTTTCGGACGCTGGATCGCTATGCCCCCAACTCCAGTTGCTCCTTCACCAGATGGTAATAGGCGCCCCGCCGTTCGGTCAGATCCTGGTGCGTGCCCTGTTCCACCACTTCCCCTTTCTCCAGTACGATGATATTGTCGGCGTTGCGCACGGTGCTGAGGCGGTGGGCGACGATGAACACCGTTTTGTTCCGGAAAACGTGTTCCAGGTTGTGCATGATGACCCGCTCGTTGTAGGCATCCAGCGCGTTGGTGGCTTCGTCGAAAAAGATGTACTGCGGGTCTTTGTACACGGCGCGGGCGATCAGCAGGCGCTGCTTCTGCCCCTGGCTCAATCCGGCTCCGTCCTGCCCGATCTTGGTGTTATAACCCAGGGGCAAGGATTCGATAAAGGTCTGAATATTAGCCACTTTAGCGGCGTAAAGCAGGCGCCGGCGGTCGATGTGCTCCTCGCCGAGCGCGATGTTGCGGGCAATGGTATCGGAAAAAACAAACCCGTCCTGCATGACCACGCCGCAGCAGTCGCGCCAGAGTTTGTGGTGCAGGTTGGAGAGGTTGAGGTCGCCCAGGCGTACGTAGCCTTCGGTAGGCGGATAGAAGTTGAGCAGGAGTTTGAGCAGGGTGGTTTTACCGCTGCCGCTGGTACCGACCACGGCGGTAGTTTTGCCTTCGCGGATCTGCAGCGATACGTTTTTCAATACCCAGGGATCGTGCGGGCCGCCGTAGCGGAAGGAAACGTTCTGCAGGGCCAGGTCGCCGTTGGCGGGCAGCACGGTCACCTTCGGGTCGTCCGCCGGCTCCTCGTCGGGCCGCAGGTGGATCTCGTTCATGCGTTCGAGGCTGATCTTGGCTTCCTGGGCGGCCAGAATGAACTGCACCAGCGATTCCAGCGGGGCATTCATGTGGCCGATGATGTACTGTACGGCCAGCATCATCCCGAGGCTCATGTCGCCGTTGATGACTGCGCCGGCGGCCATGACCGAGATGAGGATGTTTTTGCCCTCGTTGATAAAGGCCGCGCCGGCCCGCTGAAACTGGTCGGTAGCCAGGTATTGCACATTCACCCGGAACAGTCGGGCCTGAATACGCTCCCAGGCCCAGCGCTTCTGCCGTTCGGCGTTGTGCAGTTTGATCTCCTGCATTCCGTTCACCATCTGGATGAGGGTATTCTGGTTCTCGGCCATCTGCTCGAAGCGCCGGTAATCCAGGGCGCGCCGCCGCTGCAGGAACAGGGCGATCCAGCCGAAATACAAGAGGGCGGCGATGATGAAAATAAAGAAGATCAGCGGGTTGTAAAACAACAGCACGATGCTAAACACGATCAGGCTCACCACCGAGAATAAAGTCACCAGCGAAGAGGAGGTCAGAAACCTTTCGATGCGCTCGTTGTCGTAGATGCGCTGCATCAGGTCGCCCGTCATTTTGGAGTCGAAGAACGACATGGGCAGACGCATGAGTTTGATCAGGAAGTCGGACACGAGGTTGATGTTGACCCGGGTGCCGATATGCAGCAGGATCCAGCCGCGGATGAACTCCACCGCCACCTGGCTGACGAACAACATGCCCTGCGCGGCCAGGATGAGGTAGACGAAACTGAGGTCGTTGAGTTGAACACCCTTATCCACCAGGGCCTGCATCAGGAAGGGGAACACCAGCTGGATCAGGCTGCCGAGCAATACGCCGAAAAACAGTTGGCGGATGAGGCGCTGGTGCTGGGAAAGATAACTCCACAAAAAGCGCAGGCTGGAACGGTTGGTCTTTTCGCCCTCGCGGTTGAAAAACTCCGGCGTGGTTTCCAGCAGCAGCAAAATGCCCTGGGGCTCGGTATTCACCACGTCGCTGATCCAGCCGTCGAGAAATTCCTGCTCGGTCAGAACGATCTTGCCCGCCGCCGGGTCGGCTACGTGTACGTTGCCGTTCACCACGCGGTACACCACCACGAAGTGGTTTTGCTTCCAGTGCGCGATACAGGGCAGTGGGATGGTCTCCTGCAGACGCCCGAAGCCGGATTTTACGCCCAGCGTGCGCAGCCCTACTTTTTCCGCCGCATCCGAAATACCCATCAGGGACACGCCCTCCCGGTCGAGGTAGGAAAGGTCGCGCAGATACTCCAGCGAGTAATGCCGGCCGTGGTACCGGGCGATCATCCGCAGGCACGCCACTCCGCAGTCAGATGCGTCGAGTTGTTTGTAAAAGGGGAAATTGTCTGTAAACATGATGGTTTCCAAACGCAAAAATAGATTTTTTGCGCATCAATCCTGCACTTCCTTGCTGCCTTCTCCGGGCCTTTTAAAATCCATGATGGCCGTCCACACCGACAGAATACCCCGGTCCATACGCGTCCAAATGGGCCTGACCACGCCGTTGTGGGCGGAAATGTGGTTGTAGTCGCCAAAGAAGACCAGGCTGAACGGCTCGAACGGCGTTTCGCTGATCTTCAGGTTTTTGAACGATTTGCCGCCGTTCTGACTGACCGCTACATAAACGTCGGTGCGTTTTTCGTCGTGTGCCCGGCGGTCGTAAAACACCACGTACAGGTATCCGGTTGTCTGGTCGACGGCCAGCCAGCTCAGGAATTGCTGGTGGCCCTTGCCGTCGTCGTTCACCCGGACCGGCTGGCTCCAGGTTTTGCCGCCGTCGGTGCTTTTGGCCAGCCAGATGTCGGTATCGCCGGCGCCGTTGCGCTGGTCGGCCCAGTTGACGTACAGCGTGCCGCGGTTGGGGCCGTTGGACAGGTCGCAGACCAGTACCGGCATACCATTGCAGCGGGTGATGCCGGGAATATCGAACGACCAGCCGCCGGGCTGGCCGGCGATTTCGATGTCCTTAGCCAGCCAGGTCTTGCCGCCGTCGAGGGAGCGGTCGAACCAGATGCGGTTGTTCCAGGCCCAGGCCACGTAGATCTCGCCGTTGGGGCCGAACGCCGGCACCGCGCCTTCGGTGGTGTTGTCGTCGTCGAGGCAATCACCCTCGAACTGGTTGATGGCCAGTTCGGCCGACCAGGTTTTGCCGCCGTCGACGCTTTTGGAGAACAGGATGCGGCTGTGGTTTTTCAGGGTGTCCTTCGAGCCGTACTCGTCGAATTCCGTCCAGGTACACAGCAGGTGGCCGGTTTTCGGATCGGCGGCCATCCATTGTTTGTCCTGGTCCCTGGGGTGGCGCAGGCCGCACCAGGAACCGGCGTCGAAGGTTTTGCCGCCGTCGGTACTTTTCTGGATCACAATGCGGTCCAGCAGATTTACACTGCTCCATCCGGCTGCGTCGGGGTCGCTGAGGTGGGAATAGTAAAAATTGCCGGCCCAGTCGGCTATCAGTACTGGATCGCCGAAAACTCCCGACGGGGACTTGAGTTTTTCACTTTTCCAGGTAAGCCCGCCGTCCTCACTCCAGTAATACCGGTCGAGAATGGCGCCGGCAACGATGTTTTTCGGGTTTTTCGGACTCACGCAGATGGTCGGCTCGCAGGGGCCCATGGGATCGGTTTTGGTGCCTTCGGCGATCCGCACGTTTTTAAATTCCCGGGGCAGTTCGGCGGGTGCGGCCGGAGTCTCCGGTTTTTTGGCGGTGACGCAGCCCAGCAAAAACAGGGGAAGGACTGCCGTAAGACAGTTTTTCACGGAAAGCGGCTTTATCATGATCGGAAGATTGAAAAATGCGAAGTACGGTTTGGAGGCGTAAAATATGCAGCAAAACACCGTGCTTTGCCGCGAATTTTCGGGAAAAATAGAGTAGTGCCCGGAGATTCGGTCTGTTTCGCCACAAATTTTATGGTAAAGGTATTTTTGAAGCCCGGCAAGGAGGTGCCCGTCCTGCGTTTTCACCCCTGGATATTTTCGGGCGCCATTGCCCGCACGGAAGGAAATCCGGCCGACGGAGACGTGGCTGAAGTGTATGACCGCGGCGGCCGTCTGCTGGGTGCCGGGCATTTCCACCACGGCAGCATCGCCGTGCGGCTGCTGAGTTTCGGTCCGGCCGATCTGGTCAGCGAAGCGTTTTGGGTGGACAAACTGCGCAACGCCCTGGCCGTCCGCGCTGCTACGGGTCTGGCCGGCGCGCCGGACACGGATTGCTCACGGCGAGGGCGACGGCCTGTCCGGCCTCATCGTCGACGTGTATGGCGATACGGCGGTGTTGCAGTGCCACAGCATCGGTATGCACCGGCAACGCACCCTGCTGGCTGCCGCGCTGCACCGGGTTTTGGGTGAAAAACTAAAAACCGTCTACGATAAAAGCGTGGAGGCACTGCCGCCGAAATACGCGGAAAGTCAGGCGAACGGCTATCTGACCGGAAATGCCGGCGATGCGGGCGCGGCAACGGTGAGCGAGAACGGCGTTCGTTTCCGGGTAGATTGGGAGACCGGCCAGAAAACGGGTTTTTTCCTCGACCAGCGCGACAACCGCCGGCTGCTGGCGCATTTTGCGTCGGGAAAAACGGTGCTGAATACCTTTTGCTACACCGGCGGCTTTTCCTGCTACGCCCTGAAGGCCGGAGCGGCCCTGGTGCATTCGGTCGACGTATCGGCCAAAGCCATGGAACTGTGCGCCGAAAACGCTGCGCTGAACGCGCCGTACCCGGGCCAACACGAAGGCTTCGCCGACGACGTGATGCGCTTTTTCAAAAACACCGACCGGCAGTATGAGGTGATGGTGGTGGACCCGCCGGCCTATGCCAAGAGCCTTGAAAAACGGCACAATGCGGTACAGGGATACAAGCGCCTGAACGTGGAGGCCATCCGCCGGGTCGCGCCGGGCGGTATCCTGTTCACTTTCTCCTGTTCGCAGGTGGTGGACCGGGAGTTGTTCTACCACACCATTGTAGCGGCGGCCATGGAGGCCGGCCGGCCGGTACGGGTGCTGCACCACCTGACCCAGGGCGCCGATCACCCGGTGAGCCTGTTCCACCCGGAAGGGGCGTACCTTAAGGGGCTGGTGTTATTTGTAGAGTAACGAATCCCGGCCGGCAGTGCCGAATTGCAGGATCACTTCAAAGCCCAGGAGGCCTTTGCCGACCAGAACGGCGGTGGTGTCGCCGGGCTGAATGGCTTCCCACTCGACCTTTTTCGGCTCGAAACGCTTGCGTTTCCCGTCGATGTAGAGCCACAGATAGCGTTTCTTTTTATAGGTCGATGATTTGTCGGCAACCAGATTTCTTGAATAAAGTTGGGCAGTAATAATTGGGTGATAACATACCCTGCCATCATCAGCACGAGAATTACAACGTTCATAACCCGCTCCAACTGCCGCTCGCCGACCGACCATCCGTCGGACACATCCCGTACGCCTTTTTCCAGGGCGAACTGTATATAGAATATCTGGATAAACAGCACGGCCATAAATCCTGCCGCCATTGCAATGATGTACGCAGCGGCATGGGGCGGGGGAGGAGTGATGACAGAACCGATAAAAACGATGCTAAAGTATAATAGTCCAAGCAGCAGATTATTTCTGCGAAAAACAGCACTGCTGCTCCATACATGGGAAAAATCCCGCGCCGGCCGGAGGTCATTGTTCTTTTCAAAAACGGCGACAAACATGATCAAATTCCAGAGCGCCAAGGCGCCGCCTGCGGTACCGAGCCAGGCACTGTAAGGTGGCGGGGCTTTATAGCCGATAGCGAACGACAACAGCCCCAAAACACCGGCGCTTCCGAACCGCCACGCCAGTTTCCGGCGCATGGCCGGGTTGGCCCCGGACTTACCGGGTGCCTCTGTGCCGGGCGCCCGGTTGATCTCCCGAAATGGCGCTACATCGGGTATCCCGTACGTTTTCTCCTGTCTTTCGGCGCTCTGCCGTTCCGTTTCACGCGTTTCTACCGCCCTTTCGAGCCACTTGATCGCCGCTACCATGAGCAACATGCCGATGAGGCCAACGATAAAGGCGAAGGTGCCTTTTTGGGTCCATACCGAAGCGAGCAGAAGTGCTCCCGTGCCGGCAATGGCCACAAAAACAACAATCATTCGGCCTATCGACATGGTCTAGATTTCTTTTTCGATCAAATAGTGGTTCCGGGTTGCCGAATTCCGGTTGATCATCTCCGCGATAAAACCGGTCAGGAACAACTGGAAACCCACGATCAGGGCCAGGATGCCGAAGTAGAACAGCGGCCGGTCGGCGATGCCGTATTCCTTGTACACGGTTTTGGCGATGCTCAGGTAGGTCAGGATGCTGAAACCGATGAGAAAGGAGAGGATGCCGAGTGTACCGAAAAAGTGCATGGGCCGCTTGCCGAACTTGCCCACGAAGGAAATGCTCATCAGGTCGAGCGGACCGTTGATGAAGCGTTCCCAGCCGCCGAACTTGGTGGTACCGAACTTGCGCGCGCGGTGTTCCACCACTTTTTCGCCGATTTTGGTGAAGCCGGCCCACTTGGCCAGCACAGGGATATAGCGGTGCATTTCGCCGTACACTTCGATGGCTTTCACCACGTCGCCGCGGTAGGCCTTGAGGCCGCAATTGAAATCGTGCAGGTAGATGCCGCTCATCCGGCGGGTCACGGCGTTGAACAATTTGGTCGGAATGGTCTTGCTGGGTGGGTCATGGCGCACCTTTTTCCAGCCGGACACCAGGTCGTAGCCTCCCTCTTTGATCATCCGGTACAGTTCGGGTATCTCGTCGGGGCTGTCCTGCAGGTCGGCGTCCATGGTGATGACCACGTCGCCGTGGGAGGCCTGAAAACCCGTGTGGAGTGCGGCAGACTTGCCGTAATTGCGGCGGAACCTGATCCCGCGCACGGCGGGATTGGCGGCTTTCAGTCCTTCGATAATTTTCCAGGATTCGTCGGTACTGCCGTCGTCGATCAGGATGATTTCGTAGGAAAGACGGTTGGTTTCGCACACGCGGCGGATCCAGGCTTCGAGTTCGGGCAGACTTTCGGCTTCGTTTTTGAGC
>WBZQ01001120.1_pt1 | contig 10526 bp, 7 predicted proteins | sample 5204251 | NCBI WGS metagenome assembly WBZQ01 (sample SAMN12412402, study PRJNA552823) | activated sludge metagenome | isolation source: activated sludge from nitrification reactor of wastewater treatment plant... | place: USA: Virginia | collected 2017-09 | reverse complement strand
CCGCATTCCCCTCAGCCGTCGTCCTGAACAACTCCGCCGCCCGTGCTCGCATCCCTTCGTCCAGCCTCCTTGCTCCAGGACGCTCCTGCACCAACGCCGCCTCTCCTCCTCGCAGGCGTCTCCTGACCGTATCGCGCGACACCCCCACCTCGCGCGCGATCCGATTCGCTCCCCCCAGCCCTGAGCCGACAAAGCACGTATCTGTCGGACCACCTCCGGCTCCACCATCCACAGCTCCGCGTCTGCACGCGAAGATGTCATCCCTGCTTCCCTGGTCTTCATCCAGCCTCCTTCGGCCCAACCAGGGGGGCACTCTCGCTGTCGCCCTACACCTCGCGCGTCAGGCAGAGCTCGTGCCACTGGCTCCCCGACTCGGCAACGCACCGCGAACCGGCGGTTCGACGCAAGATGCGCCGGCGCCTACGCGACAGCTCGGGACCAATGACGACGCACTTGACGGTGGGGCGCAGGTCGATCAGGTACTGCGCCGGTCGGTAGTGGTGCCAGCAAATTGGCCCAACGCATCGAGCCCGGCGCAGCGAGGGCAGCGCCTGTTGTCCAGCCCTGTTGGATCGCGTCGGACCCCGAGCCATTGTCCCGCGCCAGGGAATAGCCCAATCAGCACCCCACTGGCGCAGGCCGGTCTTCGGCTCGTGGGCGACCGGCACGAGGCATCCGACCGGAACGCCAGCACGTCCGGCTAGCGTCCGAAGAAACGACGGCCTCTCGAGCGCGAGTTGCTCCCCAAATGGCGCACGACGAAGGCGGACCTCGTGCGCCGCGCCGACATCGTCGCGCTGCTCGACGACATCGCCACTGGCCGCGGCACGCGCCGCCACAAGGGTCGCCCCGCGCCCATCATGGCCAACCGCGTCCTGGCGCTCGTGCGCAAGATCTACAACTTCGCCATCCAGCGTGGCATGGTCGAGTTCAACCCCCGCCACCTGGTGCCGCAGCCGGGCCGCGAGCGGCGCCGCCCGCGCATCCTGAGCGAAGACGAGATCCGCAGCCTCTGGCGTGGCCACGAATTCGAGCCGCCGGCGCTCGCTGGTGCCATGCTGAGGCTGCTCACGGCGCAAGGGCGTGGGGAAGTGCTGGGCATGTGCTGGGAGCACGTCGCCTTCGAAGCGGCGCGTGGTCGTGGACGATTCCGGCCGAGGAGGCCAAGAACGGGCTGTCACACCCGCGTGCCGCTGTCGCCGCAGGCGGCGCGGATCGTCGAGCGCCTCGCACCGCGCTCACGGCGTGCGATGGCGCACCGAGCACACGTCGGAGTGCGCCGCCCGGCCGATCGGCGCGCGACGCGGGGGTGCAGTCACGACGCGCCTCGCAATGCTGGCCCCGACGGCTGGGCGTTGCCCCTTCGCATTTCGGAGCGCTCCTGGCGAGCGTGGTTCAGCCGCCCTTGTACTGGTTGAGGCGGTTGTAGAGGGTCTTGAGGCTGATCTTCAGCATGTCGGCGGCCTGCTTCTTGTCGCCGGCGCAGTGCTCGAGCGTGGCCAGGATCAGGCGGCGCTCCATTTCGGCCACGGGCGTGCCGACGCGCATCAAGAGGCTGGCCGCGCCCACGCTCGAGGCGGCCGCCAGCGGCAGGGAGTCGACTCCCAGGTCGTTCTCGGCCAGGATGAAGGCGCGCCGCACAACGTTGTGCAGCTCGCGCACGTTGCCCGGCCAGCGGTGCTGGCGTAGGCGGTCAAGACAGGCGCGCGTGAAGCGCTTGCCGCTCCCCTCGATTCGATTCAAGTCGTCGAGCATCTGTTGGGCCAGCAGCTCGATGTCGTCTCCGCGCTCGCGCAAGGGCGGGAGCTGGATGGGGAACACGTTCAGGCGATAGTAGAGGTCCTCGCGCAGCTTGCCCTCGGTCACGGCCGTCTCGATGCCGCGGCTGGTGGCGGCGATGATGCGCACGTTGACCTTGATCGGCTCGTGGCCTCCGACGCGCGTGATAACCGAGGTTTCGAGCGCACGCAGCAGGCGCACCTGGATGTCGGTGTTCTCGGTGATCTCGTCGAGAAACAGCGTGCCCCCGTGGGCGCGCTCGAAGTAGCCCTTGTGCAGGCGATCGGCGCCGGTGAAGCTGCCGCGCTCGTGGCCGAACAGCTCGCTCTCGATCAGGTTGGCCGACAGGGCGCCGCAGTTGACGGGCAGGAAGGCCTCCTTGCCGCGGCGGCTGAGCTTGTGGATCGTCTCGGCCACGAGCTCTTTGCCGGTGCCGGTCTCGCCGCTGACCAGGATGCTGGCGTCGGTCGCCGCCACGCGCGTGATCAGGTCGTAGACCTTCTGCATGGCCGGCGAAGCGCCCAGCAGCGGCCCGAAATGGCCCAGCTTGCGCAGCTCGCCGCGCAGGGTGCCGATCTCGCCCCGCAGGCCCAGGGCACGGCTGACGTTGCCGAGCGCCATCTTGACGCGCGCGAAGTCGACCGGCTTGGTCAGGTAGTCGGCGGCGCCGCGGCGCAGCGCGTCCACCGCGGTCTGGACGCTCGCGCTGCCGGTGATCAGGACGACCTCGGGCATGCGCGTGGGGTCGCAGGCGTCGAGCAAGTCGAGCCCGCTCCCGTCCGGCAGGTGCAGGTCGACCAGCAGGATGTCGGGCGCCTGGGCGGCGATCTGCTCGCGCGCCTCGCGCAGGCTGCCGGCGCTGGCCGCCTCGAAACCCTCGCGCCGCACGAGTTCGCTGAGCCCCGCCAGGAAGCCCGGATCGTCGTCGACGAGCAGGGCGCGCGGCATGACCGTCGCCGGCGTCGAGCGCGGCCCGGATGCGAGAGCGGCAGGCGCGTTCATGTCTCGACTCTGAGCAAATTGTACAGCCTGCACGCCGGCGGGGCGGGGTCGAGCGGGTCGCGCCAGCCTCGGCGAGCATCGGTAGGCGCGCCGCGCCTCACTCGGCCCAGTGCAAGTCCTGTCTTCAGAGTGCGCGCCGCCGGCCGGCACGGGGCTTGCTCAGATGACAGGAGTCGCGCACGAACGGTGACGAATGACGAGGCGAGATGCTCTGGACGATCTGCGTGATTCTCGCGGTGCTGTGGTTGTTGGGCATGGTCAGCTCCTACACGCTGGGAGGCCTGATCCACGTCCTGCTCTTCCTGGCCATCGCCGTGGTGCTGATCAACCTGATCCAGGGACGGAAGTCGGCCATCTGACGCTGGGCCCGGCCTGCGCGCGCTCACGGCCGGGCTGATCCCGTGCGCGCCAGGGCCGCGATCACGGCCAGCAGGTGGGCCGGGTCCACGGGCTTGGCGATGTGCTGCTGGAAGCCCGCCAGCAGCGCATTGCGGCGATCCGCGGCCGCGGCGTAGGCCGACACCGCGGCGGCCGGGATCAGGCCGCCGCGGCCCGGCGGCAACAGCCGCACGCGCCGGATCAGCGACAGACCGTCCTCCTCGGGCATGGCGAGATCGCTCAGCAGGACGTCGGGCTGCAGGCGTTCCAGCAACTCGAAGGCCTCGGACGCGGACTTGGCCGTGGTGACCACCATCCCGTTCTGTTGCAGGATCAGCCGCAGGGCCTCGCGCACGTCCTCCTCGTCGTCGACCAGCAGGACCGAGAGGCCCTCCGGAGGTCGATCGTCGCTCTCGCCCTCGCGCACCTGGCCGGCGTCGCTGGCGCGGCCCGCGGCCAGCGGCAGCAGCAGCGTGAACGTGCTGCCGAGACCCGGCCCCGGACTCTCGGCGCTCACGGAACCGCCGTGGTGCGCGACCACGTGGCGCACGACGTACAGGCCCAAACCCAGGCCGTGATGGGCGCGCGTGCTGGTGTTGTCCTGCTGCCGGAAGCGGTCGAAGGCGAAGGGCAGGAAGTCGGGGCTCATGCCCTCGCCATCGTCGCTCACGCGCAGCCGCGCCTGGTGGTCGACGCGGTCGAGCGAGACCGCGACCCGGCCGCCGGCGGGCGTGAACTTGATGGCGTTCGACAGCAGGTTCGAGACGGCCTGTTGCAGGCGGCCCGGGTCGCCCCGCACCCAGACCGGAAGCTCCCGGCGCGACCAGGCGAGCGACAGGCCCTTCAGCGCGGCGTCGCCGGCCGCGGCATCCAGGGCGACCTGGACCACGGCGCGCAGGTCGACGAACTGCGGGTGCAGCATCAGGCCGCCGGCGGCGATGCGCGAGGCATGCAACAGGTCTTCGATGATGCGCTCCAGGGCCTGCGCGCTGCGCTCGATGATCTCGAGCGCTCGCTCGCGTTTGGCCGCGTCGAAGTCGCCCTGGCGCAGTAGGCCCAGCCAGACCAGGATCGCGCTCAGGGGCGTGCGCAGCTCGTGAGAAAGCAGCGCCAGGAACTCGTCCTTGAGATGGCTGGTGGCCTCCGCCCGCTGCCGCGCCGCGCGCTCGCGCTCGATGATGCCGGTGATGTCGCGCGTGGCCACGCGGCTGTGCACCAAGTCGCGGCCGCGGAACAGCGCGCTGCCGTCGAGCAGCACATGCTTGATCGAGCCGTCGCGGGCGCGCAGCACGGTCTCATAGGCTGCGACGCGCTCGCGGCGCGCCAGCCGCGCCAGGACGTCGTCGGCGGCGGGGGTCTCGACAAAGAAGCCGGCCAGGAGCCGGCCGACGCACTCGGCCTCGGAGCAGGCCAGCAGTTCCAGCCCGGCCTGGTTGGCCCAGGCAATGCGTCCGTCGGGGCCGACCCGCAGCAGGCCGACCGCGGCGTGAGCGAGCGAGTCGCGCAGTTCCTCGTCGCTCTCGGGCGATTGCACCTCGCGGCCGCCTTTCGTCACGTGCGGCGCGCAGCCAGGCTGGACACGACGGCGACCAACTCGGAAGGCTGCACAGGCTTGGCCAAGTGTAGCTGGAATCCGGTGCGCAGCGCGCGCAGCCGGTCTTCCGTGCGGGCATAGGCCGTGAGCGCCGCCGCGGGCACCGTCCCGCCCCTGGCCGCTGGGCGCCGCCGCAACTGGGTGATCAGGTCGTAGCCGTTGGTGCCCGGCATCTCGATGTCGCTCAGCAGCACGTCGACGGTCACACCGTCCAAGGCGGCGAGCGCCTCGTAGGCCGACGAGGCCGTGGTCACCGTGGCGCCCTGCGTCTCGAGCACCTTGGCGATCAGCTCCCGGGCGTCGTCGTCGTCCTCGACCACCAGCACCCGCACGCCGGTCAGGTCGGGCTCGCCGTCCAGCCGGACGGCCGCGTCCGCCTGCGAGTAGATGCGCGTGTCGAGCGGCGTGCCGGTGACCGGAGAGCGCGGGAAGCGTACCGTGAACGTGGCGCCCTGGCCGATCCCGGCGCTGTGGGCCTCGATGCTGCCGCCGTGCAGCTCGACGAGTTGGCGGGCGATCGACAGGCCCAGGCCGAGGCCACGCGCGTGGCGCGTGCTGGACGGGTCGTCCTGGGTGAAGCGGTCGAACACGCGCGGCAGGAACTCGGGCGTGATGCCCAGGCCCGTGTCGACCACGATGACCTCGACGTTGGAGCCGATGGACTCGACGCTCACCCGCACCCGGCCACCCTTGGGCGTGAACTTGATGGCGTTCGAGAACAGGTTCCACAGCACCTGCTGCAGGCGCTCGGGGTCGCCCATCACGTAGCTGCCGGCCGGGCTCTGGATGAGCTGCAACCGGATGCCCTTGGCCTTGGCCGCCGGCGTCACCGTCCCGATCGCGGCCGTCACCACCACGGCGATATCGACGGGCCGCAGGTCCAGCCGCAGCTTGCCCGTGATGATGCGTGACACGTCGAGCAGCTCGTCGATGATCTGGCCCTGCGCGGCGGCGTTGCGGATGATGGTCTCGACCGCGCGCTGCGTCTCGTCGGGCGAGAGCTTGCCGCGTTCCAGCAGGTGCGCCCAGCCGACGATGGCAGTCAATGGCGTGCGCAGCTCGTGCGACAGGGTCGCCAGGAACTCGTCCTTCAGGCCGTTGGCGGCCTCGGCCGCCGCGCGCGCCTTCTGCGCCTCGCGGTAGAGGTGTGCGTTGTCCACGGCGATGGCCGCGTGGGCCGCCAGGCCGGCGATCAGGCGCTCGTCGCGCTCGTGGAAGAAGGCCGCGTCGGGATGCCCGAAGAACAGCCCGCCCAACAGCTCGCCCGTGACGGAGCGCACCGCCGCCGCCAGATAGCTGCGCATGGGCGGGCTGCCGGCTGACAGGTGGCGGAACGGCAGGTTGGCGCCGAAGCGCGGGTCGTGGACGATGTCGTCGCTGCGCGAGACGGCCCCCAGGAAGGCTGGCCCGAAGGCCTGGGTATCCTGCAACGGCGGGAAGGCGACCGGGACGTCGGAGGGCACGCCCGCGACGTAGTGGCTGGCGGCACCCGAGGCGTCGTTGTACAGGAAGGCCCCGGCGTCGGCGTTGGTGATGGCGACGCCGGCGTCGGTGACGGCCTTGACCAGCCGCTCCGTGTCGAGCTGTCCGGCCAGCGCCAGGCCCAGCCGGTTGAGGATCTCGAGTTCCGGCTCGAGCTGCCGCGTGGCCGTTTCGACGCCGCGACCGTTGAGCGGCTTGTCGTCCATCCATGAGGGCCGCACGGCGTGCAGGCGGCTGGCGAGGAAGCTGACGGCAGCGCCCTCGACGACGAACAGGCCCAGGCTGAGACCGTTGCCCGCATGGCCGGACAAAACCGAAGCCGCGGCGGGCACGAAGAAGTAGTCGCCGATCAGGGCCGCCAGCAGAGTCGTCGCCAGCCCCGCCAGCAAGCCCTCGGACCAAGCCGCGGTCAAGACGGCCAGCAGCAGCAGCAGAAAGGGCGCGCGCGTGTCGCCCGACGGACCGAGGACCAGCCGGAGGCCGACAGCCAAGCCGAACACCGCCAAGCCGACGGCGTAGGCCGGCTGCTCGAGCAGCCGGCGTCCGGCCTTCAGCACGGCGGTGATCCTCGTCCGAGCCATTTCGAAGTTCGTCAGGCGGGACTCCACGTGACCGCGGGAGGCTCGAGCGGCCGGCAGACTGAATCGTGCAGCCGTCGTGCCCGGGCGGGTCGCCGCGCGGCCCGGCCGGCAATGCGCAAAGGCGGGGGAAACCCCGGGCCCAGGCCACCCTGGCGGCCGGTGCGCTCTAGCAGTTTGTAGATTGTCCCTGCGTGCATCGTCGCGCACAGGCGCGGGGCTAGCGCCCAATCAGGATCAAGATGCCCGCCACGATGGCCAACAGGCTCAGCAGCAAGCCCAGCGACGCGACCGCGGGCACGACGCTGATGAGGCCCGTCAGGATCAGCCAGATGCCCAACAGCAGCATCCCCAGGTTCTTCGTAATCACGACGCCCATGAGTCGCTCCTCCCCGGCCAGACCTGCCTGGTGCGACACGGCCGGTGTCGTCCATCCATGAGCAAGGGGCGTGCCCGACCGGCTACTCCGTGCCATGGCCGGGGTGTCGCACTCCAGAAGTGAGGAACCACGAGGCATGTCGATCCAGATCTGCGCATGCGAGACGCGTGCGTCGCCGCCGGTCCGGCCCACGAAACAAGTGAGGGCATGTCCTGTCCGGAGACATGCCCCATGGGCGGTGGGCCTAGTTGTCGAGCGTCTGGATCTCGCTGGAGACGCGGTGCACGCCGTTGACGGCGTAGGTGCTCACGATGGCGCGCAGAGCCTCGGTCAGGCTCTCGGTCTTGCCGGAGAGCAGCACCACTCCGTTGTTGACCGAGGCGACGTTCACGTCATGCATTTTGGGGTCGAGCTTCAGGGACGCCTCGACGCGCTCCTTCACGTCGGCGTCGTTGGCCTTGACCTGCTCGCGCATGCTCTCGGGCACGACCTGCAGCAGGTTCTTCACGCTCTTCACGCCGTTGACCTGGCGTACGGTCTGCTCGGCGCGCGCGCGGTCGGCCGCGGTCGAGACCTTGCCGTGCAGCGTGACGTGGCCGTTGACCGTGTCGACGTTGGCGCCGTTGACGCTGAAGCCGTCCGTCGTGAGCAGGGCGATCTTGGCCTTGGTCGTGATCCACGAGTCGCTGACGCCCGCGCGCGCCGGCACGGCGCTCCCGACGAGCAGCAGGGCGGCCAGGGTTCCGAGTGCGAGTCTTTTCATGCTTCGGCTCCGTTCTTCGTGCTTCGCTTGCCGGGCCGTTGCGCCGAAGGAGGTGCTCTCGGCGCTCGGCCTGCGTCCGCGCGGCGGGGGATGCCGCCGCACACAGACGACTGCAACCCGCGTGCCGCGCGCCGAGGATGCGGCGCTTCCATCGTCACGGCAGGCGTGCCCCCTCATCGTCAAGCCGGCCGCGCCCCGCGCGAGGCCTCGGCCGGCGGCAGCTTGTACAGTCTGCATGCCGGCGGAGCGCGGCCTCTGGAGTCGCGTGGGCATCGCCGGGCCGGCCGTCTGAAGCGCGCGGCCCGCTGCGCGCGCTACGGCCAGTCGGCCCGGTGCCTGAAGGCCGTGCTGTCGACGACGCCATCGCGCACGAGCGGGTGGGCGCGCCGCGCCCGTGCCGGAGCCCGGCCACAGGGTGCACGGGGCGCTCGCGGCCGCCCGGCCGCGCACCGAAGCGCCGATCGAGGCCACGCAGATTCGCAGCCTCCGGGTGGCTCAGGCCACTTCCGCATCGGGGGGGAACTGCGAGCCTGCGTGTCCCAGACGCGCGCCGATCCGGCTGCGTGCGGCCGAACGATGCGGGCGAGCCCGATCTGTTCCTCGATCTACAGCGTCAGGCGCGCCTCCTCGAGCTGGCGACCGAGCGCACGAACGCATCGAGGCTGGGCAGGTCGCTGCGGCCGAAGTAGACGCGAGGGACCTGCGTGGGCCGACGCCCAGGCCGGCGATTTGTAGATTCTTCAGGATCTGCCGTTGCCCTGGCGCGCGCGGATGAAGCGCGCCAAGGCGGCCGCGCCCACCTCGTGCCCGGCCGCGTTCCAGTGCGAGTCGTCGGGGAAATAGACGTTGTCTCCGGCCGTGAGCCGCGCCTGCAGGTCGGTGGTGAGGTCCAGGAAGGCGAGGCCCTCTGCCACGCAGAACTCCCGCATGACCTGATTGAGGGCTAGGCGGTTGCGCAGCAGCGTAGCCGTCTCCGGCGCGTACGGCTGGGCGCGCTGGCAGAATCGAAGAGCCTGCCGCAACTCGCCGGCCGAGAAGCCGGCCTCGAGCAGCGGCAGATAGACCTGGGCCTTGGAGGGGATGAACATCACCACCAGCTCGCCGCCCTGCGCGCGCACGAGACGGGCCATCTCGCGGTACGAGGCGCGCGTCAGCTCGAAGCGGCGCGAGGCCAGCAGTTCCTCGCGCGAGGGCTGCAGGCCGCTCAGGTAGGGGGGCAGGAAGGCGAAGGACAGCGCGCGGCCGCCGACGGGCAAGGTGAAGAGGCCACGTTCGAAGCGCGCGGCGGCCGGAGCGGGCGCAGCGGAATCGTCTCCGCTGTACTGCTCCGGCGCTTGGCGCTCGGCCGCGCGCGACAGCCTGGCGCTCCCCTCGCGCAGCAGCGTCGAGAGGCCCTGGTACAGGCTCATCACGTAGAGCTGATCGAAGCGCGCCACCACGCGCTTGAACTTCCAGCCCAGCCCGGGCGCGCTGGTCAGGCCCTCGCGCCGCCAAGTCTCGAAGCGCTCGGCGTCCTGCAGGTCGTTGCCGGCGAAGAAGCCCACCACGACCAGGCGCGGGCGGCGCGGGAGCACGTATTCCTTCAGCGCCAGCAACTCCTGGGCGGGGCCGAAGCCCGCGGTGCCGTAGTTGCGCACGCCGACGCCCAGACGGCGGGCGAGCAGGCTTGGCCAGGTCAGCTCGGCGGGCAGCGTCAGAGCGTCAGTGAACGAATCCCCGAGCGTCGCCAACTCGGGCGCAACGACCTCGGGTGCGGCGTTGCGGAAGCCCTCGGCGTCGGTCACGAACGGGAAGCGGTAGACGGGATGGCGGGCCAGCCCGGGCGGCAGAAAGCCCAGGCGCACGATGTCGCCGTGCCGCCATTCGCAGGTCGTGTCGACGTTCGCCGCCAGGCGCGGGCCGTAGCGCGGCGAGTCCTGCCAGCGCGGGTCGGCGCGGGCCTCGCCCAGCTCGCGACGGGGCAGCGTGATCCACGACGGCAGCCGCCCATCGACGCTGCGCAGCGCGATCTCCGAGCCGGCCAGGGCGAGGGCGCCGGCGAAGCCGGCCGTGAGGCCGCCCAGCACCAGCGTGCGCGCCCAGCGCGCGCGCGGCAGGACCGGCGGGGCGCGCGCACTCAGAAGCGCCGCGCCCAGGGCGCAGGCGAGCAGGGCCACGAGCCAGGGGGTGGCGACGGGTTCCTGCACCAGGCGCGGGTCGGACAGGCGCAGTTCGCCGCGGGTGGCGATCTCGAGCAGGCCGAGTACGGGCGGCAGGGGCTGGGCGATGTCGACCGGCTCGGACAGCGTGCGCCGGTAGAGCGTGCGCCGCAGGCCGCGCTCGAGGACGGTCAGCTCGAGCGTTGCGCGGGTCACGGGCACCGCGCGCAGGTGCAGGCGCGAGGGCAGCGACGACTCGAGGGTGAACGAGAGAATGCCGTCCTCGGTGACGAGGACCTGCGGCTCGACGCGTCCCTCGCGCAGGTCGAAACGCTGGCGCGCCCAGGCGCCCGAGGCGCGCTCGTCGACGAAGAAGCGGTACGTGCCGACGTAGAGCCACTGCCGGAGCAGGACGAACGACAACGCGCCCAGG
>WBZQ01000512.1_pt2 | contig 10529 bp, 4 predicted proteins | sample 5204251 | NCBI WGS metagenome assembly WBZQ01 (sample SAMN12412402, study PRJNA552823) | activated sludge metagenome | isolation source: activated sludge from nitrification reactor of wastewater treatment plant... | place: USA: Virginia | collected 2017-09 | reverse complement strand
TAATGAGTTTGCTTACCTGGCAGGTAAGCAAACTCATTAAAATTTATGAAAGTTCTACCGGTCCGGGCACTGGGTTAGAGGAACACCTTAATATGTTTGCCCATATCGGAGGAGTATTTGAGGAGCCGAACAGTATTACCCAGGAAGACCTTGAACGGCTGGCCCGATTGCTCAGCAAATTGCTGAAGTTATTAAAAAAGGATCCAAATGCCAGGGCCGCTGATTTAGATATGATCACGCATATGATCGCTCACATAAGTTCGTTGGCTACTAAAAAGATATCGCAACGCAAACTGGAAAACAACATATACATAATCAAACTGGGCGACCAACTGGTCAATCTCAAGAATCACCTGGGCATACTTTTGGGACCGGCAATTATCGCTACGTTAATTGAATATTCAGATAAATTTTAAGAAAAACCGCCTATTCACCCTCTCTGCGCATGTCGGCAAAAACCATTTTGAACCAATGGCTGGCTTCCGGTGAAGACCAGCGCGTCGCGGATACCCTGCTGCTCCTGGCCCGGCAGTGGGGCGACAAATACTTCACCCAGGAGGTTATCCACCAGGCCGGCCGGTTGGGCACCCTGCAAAAAGAGCGTAACCGGGGCGTGCTGGACGACAGGTATTACACCCAGCAACTCAACGGCATCCGGCTGGCCATGCAGGACCTGGTGGAGCGGCTGCCCGATACCCTGACCCTGGAAGTGGCCGAGCCGGTGGCCGGCCCGGTTGCCCAACCCCGGAAGGCGGACCGGCCGGCTGTTTCACCGCATGTGCCCTGGATCGTCGGTTTGCTGCTGCTGGCCGGGGCGGTTGGCGTGCTGGTGTGGTCCGGGCCATGCCCGTCCAATACGGTGGGCAATCTGATGCAGTTGTTGATGGCGCTGGGCGCCGGCGGCATCGCCACGCTTTTGCCGGGTATTTTCAATCTGAAATTCAAGGGGGTGGAAGCCGGCAGTGCCATCGGGTTCGCCGCGCTGGTGTACCTCATCAATCCGGCCGGGGTAGTGAGCAAGAACAGCGGCTGTGCCGACTATACGGTGCTGACGGTGGTGGTGCACGGGCCGGAGGGCGTGCATCAGAAGATCCTGGACAACCAGGGCGAAGCAGTGATCGAATTTCCCGAAGAGACCCGCCGGGAGCGCATCCGGGAGAACGGCGAGGCCTCGTTCGTCCGGGTGCCGGTCGCGTGGCTTCAGGATAAGGTACGGATCTATGTGCAACACCCGCAGCCCTACCAGTCTCTGCGGCCCGATTCCCTCTATACGCTCAAAGCCGGTGGCAAGGTGTACCTGGCGGTGGCGTTGCGGCACACCGACCGGCTGTACGGCACCATCACCGACGCTTCCGACAATGCTTTCCTGGACAGCGTGCGGGTCAGCATCCGCAACCTCGAAACGTACACCGACCGGCACGGCTGGTTCGACCTGCATATCCCCGCCGACCTGCAAATGAAGTTTCAGCGGGTGACCCTGTCGAAACCGGGCTATGAACCCGCTACGTTCGACAGTGTGCCGGTGCATACGCAGCAGGAATTCTCCTACGCTTTATCCAGGGTCAAAAAACGTAAAAAATGAAAGCCGCCGGCCCAGCCATTTGCATCTTGTTCCTGGCCCTTTGCGTCGCCGCGCCGGCTGCTGCCCAGAAGGACATCCCTATGAGCGGCGTGGTCAGCCTTCAGAACAGCAAAAGAAACACCGGCGTGCGGAAGTATGTGTCGGGTGTCAACATCAGTGCCTGGGGAGCCAAACCGGACAATACCGGCCGGAACGGTACATTTTCCCTGGTCTTCGCCGACGTGCCGCCGGGGAGTCTTGTCCGGCTGACCATCAGAAAGAAAGGGTTGGAGGTGGTCAACAGAAAGGAGGTTACGGAGGCAGCAGTTTTAGGACGTACGGAGCCACTCCGGGTGGTCATGTGTCCGGTCGGTCAAGTGGAGGAGCGAAGGATAGCCTATTACAAAATTTCCCTAGATGCTTATACTAAAGGATATCAGCAAAAAAATGCTGCCTTGACTGACACCATTCGGCAACTGGAAAAGGAGGTGCAACGTGGCCACCGGCAAAGAGAAACGGAACTCCGGAATTTCCGTGAAGCCCATGCGCAGCTGGAACAGCAATACAAAAAAGCTCTATACGATGCCAACTACCTGGCCGAGACTTTCACCCTCGTCAACCTGGACGACGAGTCCGAGCAGTATGTCATGGCCCTGGATTCTTTCCGGCAGGGTCATTTTCAATCTGCCATCGCCTTGCTGGAGGGCGTCTCTCTGGAGCAGCGTCTGCAGACCGGTACGGCCAATATACAGAAAGGGGAAGGCATCCTAACGAAGGTTCAAAAAGACATTGCCGAAAACAAAGTCCGGATCGGACAGGACGTACGTGCTGCTGTTCTGTTGGCTAACTTGTATAAGACGAGGTTTGAATACGAAAAAACCGTGTTCTACTATGAGTTGGCTTTACGGTACGATAGTACGAACCTGGAGTATACCTACGAATATGCCGGTTTTCTGGAAGACATCAACCGGTACAACCCGGCCCTTTTCTGGCTGGAAAAGATCATTCGGGCGCCCGGCGCCGAAATTTGGCGCATCGCCAGTGCTTGCGGACTGAAAGGAAGGATTTATCAGGAGACGGGCAATCTCCCCGCGGCCAGGAGAGCCATGGGCCGCTATTTTACCGTATATGACAGCCTTTTTCAACACAACCCGGGAATAGACTTCTATAAGTACAACCTGAGCGTGGCGTGTGGTGGGAAAGGTGGACTGTACGAGACGCAAGGAAAAACAGACTCCGCTCTGGCCTTTTATCTGCGGGAAAAACAGTTGCTGGAGGAGTTGCACCGGGATAATCCGGAAGACGAAACTTATCAAAACGGTCTGGCCGGTGCGAACGGAAAATTGGGCTATTTATATCAGGTAAAGGGAGATGTGGACAGTGTGCCGGTATGCTACTACCGGTATAAAAATCTATGCGAAGACCTGTGCGTAAAAAAGCCGGAAAATATACAGCTGAAAGATAACCTGGCTGTTTCCTATACCAAGTTGTCCGACTATTACCGGATGCGGGGCAATTACGATTCCACGCATTTTTATCTCCTGAAACGGCACCGGGTGAGCACAGATCTGTACCGGGCCAACCCCAAAAACGAAAACTTTAAAATGCGCCTGGCGATTTCCTGTTCAAAAATCGGGCACTTGTACTTGTTGCAGGGTGTATACGATTCAGCAGGGGTGTATTTCCGGCAGGAACACCGCTTGTTTGAAGAACTGTACCGCGACAACCCGGAAAGCGAACAGACCGGGTACGGGCTATCCGTTTCCAGTTCAAAAATCGGGTCGTTGTACCTGGCGTGGGGGCAAGTGGATTCGGCGCTGGTTTATTACCGGAAAGATTTGCAGATTACCCGGTCTTTGTGTCTTAAAAACCGGGAAAGCGAAAAACTGCAATCGGGCCTGGCGGATACATATACGCAGATAGGGGAGATCTATCTGGGGCTGAAACAACTGGATTCGGCGCAGGCCTGTTTCGGGCAAGCCCTGCGTACAGTGGAAGGGTTGCGGTCTGTAAACCCCACGAGCCAGGACCTGAAAAACAGCGAGGCTTACCTGTACCTGAAATTCGTAATGCTCTTCCGGGAGCAGGGAAACTTAGACGCTGCCCTGAACTTTGCTCTGAAATGCCGTGAACTCATGGAAGCATTATGCCGGGCAAACCAACACAGCGTTGACCTGAAAATTAACCTGGCGCTCTCGTATTATTACCTTGGCGGCATTTATTTCGACCTGAGGCAACCGGAAAAAGGCTTGGAATTTGCGGTTAAATCGTACGAATTGTCCGACGCGCTGGAAAAAGAAACGCAGGAAAATGCGGATATTCTGTTCTGCCTGGCCAACGCTTCGCAATTACGGGGTGTTGTGCATGCCGCGTTGAACCAAAGGACAGAGGCGCAGCTTTATCTGGACCGTGCGCTGAGCACTTTTACCGCATTACACACAATAACGGGGGTGAAACAATACGAACAGCAGGTTTCCGAAATAAAAGTATTGATTGAGAATCTGAAAAAATAAGACGCATTATTCTATGGCGCTCACCAACCACGACCGCATCGGCAAAGGCCTCGAACTCCTGCGCCAGGGTCTTTCACCTTTTGTCGAACGCGAAATTCAGAACGGCATCCGCAACGGCGAAATGCCGGCCCATGCCCTGCGCAACCTGGCTGAAGACCCCAATCTGAGCAACGTGCCCATTGCTCAATGGGATGCGGCAGCCCTGCTCAAAGCCATGTTCGAGGCCTGGAACAGTATTTTTAAAAAAACACTCGGACATGCCGAACGCGCCCTGGTGAGCGAACTGCGCGAATGGCGCAACCGCTGGGCCCACCAGCGCGCCATCTCCGGCGACGATGCCGACCGCGCGCTCGACTCCATTAGCCGTATGCTCACCGCTGTCTCCGCCCCGGAGGCCGACGAGGTGAACAAAATGAAACTGGAACTGCGCCGTCTGATCTTCGATGAACAGGTCCGTGGGGAAAAGCGGAAGGCCGGTGGCTCGCTGATCGAAGCGGCCGCCTCGGGCCACCTCAAGCCCTGGCGCGAAGTCATCACTCCACACCAGGACGTGGCCAGCGGCCGCTACCAGCAGGCGGAATTTGCCGCCGATCTCTGGCAGGTGCACCTCGGCGAGGGCGGCGAGGAATACCGCAATCCAACCGAGTTTTTTCGCCGTACTTACCTGACCGAAAGCCTGAAGCAGTTGCTGGTCGGGGGCGTACAGCGTCTTACCGGCCAGGGGGGCGACCCGGTCATCCAACTCCAGACCAACTTTGGCGGCGGCAAAACGCACTCGATGCTGGCACTGTATCACCTGTTTTCCGGTACTATACCGGCCGACCTGCCGGGTAGCGCCGATATCATGTCTGCGGCCGGCGCCGACAGCCTGCCCAGAGCCAATCGGGTTGTCCTGGTCGGCAATAAAATATCGCCGGGCAACCCGGTCACTAAAACCGACGGTACCGTAGTGCGCACCCTTTGGGGAGAACTGGCCTGGCAACTGGGCGGTAAAAAAGCCTTCGACCGCGTGGCGGCCGACGATGAAAAGGCCTCCAACCCCGGTGATGCATTGCGCGAACTGTTCAACGAATACGGCCCCTGCCTGATCCTGATTGACGAATGGGTGGCGTATGCGCGCCAATTGCACGACCAAAGCGACCTGCCCGGCGGCGGATTCGAAACCCAATTCACCTTTGCCCAGGCGCTCACCGAATCGGCCAAACTGGCCAAAAACTGCCTGTTGGTCATTTCCCTGCCCGCCTCCGACACAGCCGGTTCGCCGCACACCCAAGCCGACGACGTGGAGGTAGGCGGTATCCGCGGCCGCGAAGCACTGGACCGCCTGCGCAACGTGGTGGGTCGTGTGGAATCCTCCTGGCGGCCGGCAACCGCCGAGGAAGGTTTCGAGATCGTGCGCCGACGCCTCTTCCAACCGCTTTCCGGAGAAGAAGCGTTCCGGCAGCGCAACCTGAGTGCCCGGGCTTTTGCCGAACTCTACGGCGCCCAGGCGGCCGAATTCCCGCCGGAGTGCCGCGAGGCCGACTACGAAAAACGCATCCAGGCGGCTTATCCCATCCACCCCGAAGTGTTCGACCGCTTGTACACCGACTGGTCCACACTCATCAAATTCCAGCGAACCCGCGGCGTACTGCGCCTGATGGCGGCAGTGATCCACAGCCTCTGGGAAAAAGGCGACAAAAACCCGCTCATCCTGCCTTGCACCATCCCCATCGACGACCGGCGGGTGCAACACGAACTTACCCGTTACCTGTCCGACAACTGGGTGCCCATTATCGAAAAGGACGTGGACGGCCCCAACTCCTTGCCCCTCAAGATCGACGGCGAAGTGCCCAACCTGGGCAAACTGCACGCCACCCGCCGCGTAGCCCGCACCATCTACCTGGGCTCGGCGCCCACCGCTGCGGCCGCCCACCGCGGATTGGAAGACCGCCGCGTCAAACTCGGCTGTGTCATGCCCGGAGAATCGCCCGCCGTCTTCGGCGACGCGTTGCGACGCCTTGCCGCCTCGGCCACCTATCTGTACCAGGACGGGTCGAGGGTGTGGTATTCCACCCAGCCTACCGTCACCAAACTGGCCGAAGACCGCGCGGAGCAGCTTCGCCGCGACCCGGACAAGGCGGCGCAGGAGATCGAGCGGCGGCTGCGTGCCGACCTGCGCAAAGACGGCGAATTCAGCCGTATCCACATCGCACCGAAGTCCGGCGCCGATGTGTCCGACGACCTATCCGTTCGCCTTATCGTATTGGGGCCGGAACACGCTTACACGAAAGAGGAAAACAACGCAGCCGAAGCGGCGGCCCGGGTCATGCTCGAAACCCGTGGCAATACGCCGCGCCTGTACCGCAATACGCTGGTATTCCTGGCGGCCGACAAAATGCGCCTGCAGGATCTGGACGAGGCTGTACGTAAATTCCTCGCCTGGGAGTCCGTGCTGGGCGAGAAAGAGAGCCTGGACCTTTCGCCTTTCCAGGTGCGGCAGGCCGAAACGCAGCGGAGCGCTGCCGAGAGTGCCGTAGTGGCCCGGCTGCCCGAAGCGTATCAATGGCTGTTGGTACCGACCCAGAACGACCCGCAGGCCCCGGTAGTCTGGCAGGCGCTGCGCCTCACCGGTAGCGATGGCCTGGCCGTCCGGGCCGGTAAAAAACTGCGTACCGACGAGTTGCTGGTGACGGCGCTGCACTCCACGGTGCTGCGCAAGTACCTGGACGAAGTACCTCTGTGGCGGGGCAACCATGTCGGCATACGGCAGTTGGTGGAGGATTTTACCCGCTACCTGTATCTGCCCCGCCTCGCCGAACCCTCCGTGCTGATGAATGCCGTCCGGGAAGGTGTGATCCTGTTGTCCTGGGCCAAAGAATCCTTCGCTTATGCCGAGAGTTTCGATGAAAAAAACAGCCGTTACCTGGGGCTTCGCGGCGGTCAGTCGGTTTCGATTGCCGCCGAAAGCCAGGGCCTGTTGGTCAGGCCCGATGTCGGATGGCAGCAACTGGAAGAAGATTCCCGGCCCCCGGCGGTGATGCCGGCGGTTGGGACGGAGCAAATAGGTGCCGGCGTGGCGCCGCCTGCCGGGGTAACGCCGGCACAACCGGGAAGTATGCCAGTAGCGATACCTACGGCACCTAAAAAGCCTGCTTCCCAGCGTTTCCACGGAACGGTCAGTCTCGATCCGACCCGGGTGGGCCGCGATGCCAGCCGTATAGCCGAAGAGGTGATCGCCCACCTGTCGGGTCTGCTCGACAGTGAAGTAAAGGTCACGCTCGAGATCGAGGCCAAACTTCCCAACGGCGCAACGGAGCATGTGATCCGGACGGTAACAGAGAACAGCAAGACGTTGAAGTTTAGTAGTCAGGGGTTTGAGGAGGAGTAGGTGACGATTTGAACCATAGCCGGCATTGAATATTGACGGCTCCTTTCTGGGTTACCTTCAGTTTTTCCCAGCCATATAATTGTTGAGGGGAACAGCCATTGCAGCCCGTAAATAGGACCAATAGGCAATGGCAAAAATGCCAAGGTGAAACGTTTTCATTTTGGAGTAGAATTACTGCGAAAAATAGAGATATATGCGAGCAGTTCGCAAGCACCATGAGGTTGTTCACGTCAGCCGGGCGGCTAAAAGTGTTAAAATCTGCGAAAATATTATTCTTAAATATGGGATCCGGGAACGCTTTTGGGATGAATACTCTAACCCGGAAGATATTTGGCGTTACCTTTTATCGATCAAACCATAACTGACGATCCAATATCACTAGGGAACAATTGTTTAAACCACCCAACAAAAAAGGGTCTGTGCTCCCGCACAAACCCTTGATAATCAACGTGGAGGATACCGGATTCGAACCGGTGACCTCTTGCATGCCATGCAAGCGCTCTAGCCAGCTGAGCTAAACCCCCTTTCAATTATGTTGCTTTGAACCGGTCGACCTTCCCGAAAGCCTTCGGGACGCTCTAGCCAGATGAAACAGGCCCCCTTTCAAAGTGGCGGCAAAGATAAAACAACACTTTTGAAAGCGTCAAAAAAATTTAGGCTTATTTCTTTTTCTTCAGCATCACCCCGATCGCTCCCACCGTTTTGCCCGTTTTTTTGTCGGTGCCGCACCAGCCGCCGTTTTTGGAGGAGGCCAGTACAGTGCTGCCCGCCAGGCGCGAACTGTACTCCACTTCGTAATTCTTGGCGGCCGGACCTTCCAGTTCGACGGCAAAACCGATGACGCGCTGGCGGCCGTTGGCGCCGCCCACGAATTCGCCTTCGGTTTTGTTCTCCAGAATGCCCTGGCCCGGCACATTCACTTTGTATTTCAGGTTCAGTCCTTTGGTGGCGGGTTTTATCTCCAGTTGCAACCCCAGCAGTTTTTTGGCCGGCTGGAAATTGCCGGTCAGCGCGCCGCCGGGCTGTAATTTCTCCGCTGCGGCACCGGCGAATCTGGCCGTTCCGACAATAGCCGGACCGGCTGTTTCCTGCGGTTTTTGGGTGGCGGCCAGCGCGTTTTCCACCGCCAGGCCGGCGTCTACCCGCCCGTAACCGTACCAGATGCTGTGCCCGTTTTTGTCGTATTCGCCGCCGGCCTCGTCGATGCGGCGGCAGGAGCGGCGCAGCAGTTCCTTTACCTGGGGCTGGGTGAGGTTGGGGTTGGCCGACAGCATCAGGGCGACGCTGCCGGCAGCGCCCGGGCAGGCGCCGGAAGTGCCGCCGAAGCTGTTCACGTAGTCGTCGGGGGAGTAGCCGTCCTTGCTCACCCGGTCGGTGGTGCGCAGACCCTCGCTGATGGGCGCCGGGTGCTTGAAGGGTTTCCAGGCAAAGTCGCCGCTGGGAAAACTCACCCACACCGCGTCGCCGTAATCGCTGTACACGCTGCGCCGGCCGGTGTCGTTGCTGGCCGCCACGGCGATCACGCCGGGGTAACTGCAATACCCGTCGTTGACCACGTCTTCGTTGCCGTTGCCGGCGGCGAAGAGGATTACGCAGCCTTTGCCGGCCCGGCCCTTGGACAGGGCATATTCCATGGCCAGCCGGGTGCTGTCGGGCAGGGCCGTCATGCGGTTGTGGACCGGATCTCCGGGGTTCCACCACTCGCCGTCGGTGGGGCCCCAGGAGCAGGAGATGACGTCGGCGCCGTGGTCGGCGGCCCAGGCAAAGGCGTTGGCTTCGGCCATGCTGCCCAGACCGCTGCGCAGGCGGATCGGCATGAGCATGGCCTCCGGGGCTACGCCGGAAGCGCCGTCGTTGAGGCCGCCGGCGCAGGCCATACCGGCACAGGCCGTACCGTGGTTGTCGTCCACGCTTTTGGGCCGCGGGTCGTAGTTGCCCTCGGTGGCGTCGAAGGGATGCACGACCCGGCCGACAAACTCGGGGTGGTCGATGTCGATGCCGTCGTCGATGACGGCGATGGTGACCCCCTTGCCGCGGGTGACTTTCCAGGCCTTCTCGATGTTCACGTGGGCGTCTACCGTGCGCCCGCCGATGGTGGTTTTGGCCAGGTGCCACTGCAGGGGGTGGATGGCCTTGTAGCGACGCTCCTGCACCAGTTCGGGGTGGCAAAACTCCACCTCTTTTTCCTGCAGGAGTTTTTCGGCGATCTCGAACACCTTCAGGCCCGTGCCCTCCTGGGCTTCCACGAAGTAGGAATTGGGTGCGAAGGGTAGTTTGTTCTTGATCTTCAACTTGTATTGATCGATGACGGCCAGGCAGTCTTTTTCCGAAACGGAGTCCTTGAACTTGACGAAAAAGTTCTCCGTATACAGCATGACCTCGCCGCTTTCGGCGTCCTGCAGCACGCGGCCGGCGAAGCGGATGTTTTCTTCCTGCCGGAGCGTGGCGCGGGTTTCATCCCGCAACTGGATGGTGTCGGCCTGCGACGATTCCAGTTCGGGCGCCACGCGGCGCACGCTCACCCCGGCCTCGGGGAATTTGGTGACCTCGGTGGTCTGCGCGATAAGGTCCCGGCTGGCCCGGCTCAGGTCGACGTTTTCCAGTTCCTTGTTGCCTTCAGTGCGGATGGCAACCATGTCGGGGCTTTCCACCAGTTTGATGGTCTTGCCTTTTTTACCGCCGAATTTGACTTTGTACATATGCGTTTATGGGTTAACGGGTTAACGGGTTTCGGGTTAGCGGGTTGGTGGTTAGACTGGGGGCGGTTCGGTGGGGAAGTGGGGGTCCGATCCCTGGCCGGGCTGGCCTTTGGAACGGAGTGGCAACCACATCTACAAAGCGATGCTGCCGGACGGGCCGCCGCCGGTAAAGGAATGATGATTTTTTGCTGATATTATTCAAAAATTTCAATTTTAACCCGCTAACCCAGCAAAGGATCATCGCCCGCCAGCACGGTCGTCACAAAAGCGTAACTTTTGTTGAGACGGTACCGGAAGTCCTTGCGGACGGTGGCGAGGAATTTCAGGTGGGCGCTGTAGTTCTGCCCAACCAGGCAGCCGGCGCTGTATTTGCCCACCAGTTGCGG
>WBZQ01003038.1_pt1 | contig 10530 bp, 11 predicted proteins | sample 5204251 | NCBI WGS metagenome assembly WBZQ01 (sample SAMN12412402, study PRJNA552823) | activated sludge metagenome | isolation source: activated sludge from nitrification reactor of wastewater treatment plant... | place: USA: Virginia | collected 2017-09 | reverse complement strand
CCAGGCGGAAGCGCGTATCCGGCAAACCTTCGTCCCTGAAATCGAACGCCTCAAAGCCTTGCAACTCGTCAATCCGAACGTGCGCGACGAAGAAATCCAGTTCTTTGAACAACAATTGCAGCAATTGACCAATGCACTGCAATCCAGCAATTTGCGGCTCGATGCCGTGCGGGTGATCGTGGCGACGTGAAACCATCCAGCAGCGTGGCAATGTCGAAATAAACACAGTCAACTTTGGCGAGAGGTATGATACAAACCCGTGTTACTCAAACCTCAGGAGTCTGCATGAATCAGCAAATCATCGTGAAGCGAGCGCAAGACCGCTTGCCCGATCTGCTGGCGCTGTATGCCTTCGGCAGCCGCATCCAGGGTCAAGCCAATGCTGACAGCGATCTGGATCTGGCGGTATTGGTGGCCGGTTATGCTGATCCATTGCTGTTGTTCGATCTGGCTGGAGAATTGGCCGATGTTACGGGTTGTGCCGTGGATTTGCTCGATCTGCGGGCAGCATCGACAGTCATGCAATACCAGATCATCACCACCGGCGTGCGCTGGTGGCAAAAAGACAGTCAGGCGGCACTTTATGAAGCAGCCATTCTGAGCGAAAAGACCGCGCTGGATGAAGCGCGCAGCGCGTTGATCGATGACATTCAGCAACGTGGGAGTGTGTATGGCCGATGATGTCTTGCTGAACAAGGCCGCCACCATCGAACGTTGCGTGCTGCGCGCCCGCGAGGAGTACGCGGCTGATCCCGCCACGTTTGCCGAAAATCTCACCCGGCAGGACGCCGCCATTCTGAACATTCAGCGCGCCTGCGAAGCGGCGCTGGATATGGGGCAGCACTTAATCCGCCGCGAGCGGCTGGGTATTCCGCAAAGTGCGCGCGATGTGTTTACGCTGCTGGCGCAAACAGGCTGGATCGATGCGGACTTGGCGGACAAACTGAAACGCATGGTGGGGTTTCGCAATATTGCAGTACATGATTATCAGGCGCTGCAATTACCCATTACTGTGGCGGTAATCAAAAACCATCTGGGCGAATTCCTGTAATACAGCAAAGCGGTGTTGCTCAAGGACGCGGCGCACTCCCGGCAGCAGACATGATATGTAGTGGTGGTTTTGTTTCGACTCAATTCAGCCTGGCTTGGATTTCCGGTTGAGTGGGGGGCGTCGCAATGATAGAGAGTGGAAGGTACTGGTCGTTGATACCATGCGGGTGATAGTGGCGACATGACTAAGCGCAAAGTAATTCGGTCGATCAAACCGGATATAATGCAAAATCTTTGTTGGCACTAGGGGAACGCTGATTAATTTGACGAACGAGATGAGGCGATTCGCTCGTGCAGTCAATTAATCAGCATTTCCCTAACAATAAGGGATCAAAAATGGCAAGAGGAAAACCAGTGGTTCTTGAAACCATAAGCTTCGACAATCAAAGCCTAGCCCATACTTTTTTCCAGGAAATGCTTCAACGCTATGTACCGGGAGAGTTGGTTTCACCTGAGGACACTATTCATCTTGCTGAACTGTTCAAGAGGCACCCGAGTTATCCAACAAAGATTGGACCCGGCGTCAACTATTTCGAAGTCATGCCGGAAAAATTTGGTTCTCAATGCTTTTGCGCGGTATTAAAGGATGGAACTAAGGAAGGTTTCTCCTACAAGAGGTGCGTGACACAAAAAGGCGATTGATCCTTTGATTGGATGAACTCGATGGACTTCGAAATTCTCATCAATGACGACTACCTGAATCTGGTTCAGAACACAGAGCTAACTCCTGTCGATAACAAGACCGTTCTTAGCCTCGCTAACGATTTTGAGGATGAGAAGTGGCGACGTGAAAAATTTGAGAATTTCGTCTGGGACAACATAGCCTTGACCGCATTGTCGGCACAGGAGCGGGAAAAACTGGCAGGCAAGAGTGCTTCGACTCTACGGGCAGCAGCAAAAAATTTGCGGCTAACCGACAAGGAGGGTGATAAAGGGAAGGGGAGTGAACTTGCCGAAATTGTGCTCTATGGAATCATGCATCACCACTACAAGGCGTTACCCGTCGTCCCCAAGATTTTCTACAAGCAAAACACGCAAGACAACGCCAAAGGGGCTGACAGTGTTCATATCGTCCTCGAGGGCGATGACGGGTTTTCGCTTTGGTTCGGAGAGGCGAAGTTCTACAACAGCATTGAAAACGCAAGACTATCATCTGTCGTCGAATCTGTCGGGAACTCTCTGAAAACTGAAAAGCTGAAAAAAGAAAATAGCATCATCACCAACATGGCAGACGTTGATCGACTGGTCGAGAACAAGGATCTGGTTGCCAAGATTAAGCTTGCTTTGTCCCCCGATAATTCGATGGACAACATCAAGCCGATCCTTCATATCTCCATCCTGCTCCTGCATGAATGCACCCTTACAGCCAAAGCAAAGGAGATGGGTGACAAGTATAGGGAAGAAATTCGTAGGTACCACCTTGATCGTGCCACTGCCTATTTCAAGAAGCAAATCGAAGAGCTATCCGACAAGGTTGCCAAGTATTCATCAATCAAATTCCACATCATTCTGTTTCCTGTTCCTGACAGGAAAGAACTGATTGATCGATTCTCGAATGCGGTCACGCATCACAAGGGATAACGAGCGATGGATATCTTCGAGGAATGTTCTGTCATTAATGACTTGCTTCAAGCCGATAAAGGAGTTGAGGCAAGAAACCGTCTTATTCTTTTGCTTGATAACTTCCGCAAAGAAAATCAATCCTACGATCCGTTGCTAAACCACCTGATTCGAGAGTCAGGGCTGTATCCCTATCTCGAACCCGAAACATCAAGTTGGCAAGACCGGTTCGTTTTCGAATCATTCAAAGTAGACATCGGGCAAGATGCCCCTGTGACACTTCACAGCGAACAATCGTTAGTCTTGAAACACCATTCTGAATGGCGACGATCTTGCCGTCAGCGCACCGACGAGTTTTGGTAAGAGCATGATCATTGATGCCTACATCGCAATTAAGAAACCTACGAACGTCCTGATTTTGGTTCCAACCATTGCGTTGACCGATGAGACCAGGCGTAGGTTAAGCAAGAAATTTTCTGGCGAATACAAGATTGTGACGACATCGGAAGTCGAGCTTGGAGAGAAAAACATTCTCATCTTTCCACAGGAAAGGGCGATTCATTATTGCGACAAGCTTAAGCAGCTTGATTTGCTCGTCGTCGACGAGTTCTACAAGGCAAGCCAAACATTCGATAAAAAGCGGTCGCCGGCCCTCTTGAAAGCCATGCTTAAGCTGGGCGAGAAGGCTGCGCAGAAGTATTACTTGGCGCCGAATATTTCTGATTTGAACGATAATCTATTCACAAAAGGCATGCTGTTTCTGCGTATGGATTTCAATACGGTGTTTCTTGAAAAGCATGAGATATACAAGGAGATCAACAAGGACGCGCAAAAGAAAAATAATGCGTTGTTGGAGATTCTTGGTAAGCAAGAAAAGAAGTCCCTGATATACGCAGGCAGCTATTCTAACGTCGATAGCGTAGCAACACTGCTCATAGAAAACACTGAAAGGGAACACAGCAAATTGCTTTCAGATTTTTCGGCGTGGCTTGCGACGAACTATCATCCGAACTGGAAGCTGACCAATTTAGTAAAGCGAGGTGTTGGCATCCACACCGGTCAGCTTCATCGTTCCCTAAGCCAAATACAGGTTCGGCTCTTTGAGGAGGAGCAAGGCGGGCTGCAAACACTGGTCTCGACATCTTCCATCATTGAAGGGGTGAATACATCCGCGGAAAACGTCATTGTATGGAGCAACAAGAAGGGGAATCTGAAACTTGACGACTTCACCTATCGTAACATCATAGGGCGAGGTGGACGGATGTTCAGGCATTTTGTCGGCAATATTTTTATTCTTGAAGAGCCCCCAATTCCTGCTGAAACCCAACTTGAATTGACCTTTCCCGACGAGTTGCTTGCTGATGTGGATGATGAGAAATACAAGCAGGAACTCACCAGAGAACAGTTGGCAAAGCTCTTGCACTACAAGGAGGAGATGGCACAGCTAATGGGGCAAGAGTCATTTGAGCGCCTGAGAAATGAAGGGATGCTGATTTCCAGCGATACGGAACTAATTGCCACGATAGCTCTTGCGATCAAGAACGACCCCAAATTTGTAAGAGCACTTGCTAGTCTACATGCGTCATCAAACGACTATTGGGGTTGGGCGCTCTCTAATAAAGTCCTAAAGCTTGTCCCTAGTGGATGGGATACTACTTATACGAAATTTGCTGAATTCGTGAGAGCGTTATCCAATAATTGGAGCATTTCAATCCCTGAACTTCTAGATCAGCTATCAGAGCATGACGTTACGATCGACGATTTCTTCAAGATGGAACGCAATGCAACGTTCAAATTGACCGCATTGCTGAACGACATCAACGTTATCCAGAAGGAAATAACGCCCGAACACAAGGTGGATATCTCTCCCTTCATCGCAAAGTTGTCCAAGGCATTCCTGCCATCATGTGTGATGGAACTTGAAGAGTACGGATTACCTCGAATGCTGGCTAAACGGATCACTGCATCCGGCCTTATCAATTTCGAAGATGAAAAACTTGACCTTCATTCTGCAATCAAGCTGTTGCGCGAATTGAAGCCCGAAATTCTTGCAAAAACCGAAGGACTTGATGATTTTGACCGCTATATCCTAGATGATTTTTATGAAGGTATTGCAATCCAGTAGTAGGATGCTTAGAGGGAAACACCGTGAAAGGTCAAGGTAAGCCCGACGAAAAACAAGCCATCACGGTCAGCGAAGGAGCTGAATCGCCATTTCTCCTCTATGCCGGCGACGATGAGAAGGTGCATGTTCGCGTCCTCATTCACGCTGAGATGCTGTGGCTGCCGCAACGCCAGATGGCCGAATTGTTTCAGACTACTCCAGACAACATCGGTTTGCACCTCAAGAACATTTTTGCCGAGGGAGAGTTGACGGAGTCGGCAACTACCGAGGATTTCTCGGTAGTTCAAAATGAGGGCGGGCGGGCTGTCCGGCGCACACTGAAGCACTACAACCTTGATGCGATCATCGCGGTGGGGTACCGGGTCAGTTCCAAACGAGCCACACAATTCCGCATCTGGGCTACCCAAATCCTTAGTGATTTCATTCGTAAAGGATTTGTACTGGATGATGACCGGTTGAAGCAAGGCAAGCAAATTTTCGGTGAAGATTACTTCCAGGAGCTTTTGGAACGTGTCCGCTCTATCCGGGCCAGCGAGCGGCGTATCTATCAGCAAATCACTGACATCTTTGCCGAATGCAGTATTGATTACGATCCAAAATCGGACATAACGCAAAACTTCTATGCCATGGTGCAAAACAAGTTCCACTTCGCGATTACGGGGCAAACAGCCGCAGAGATCATTGACGCCAAAGCCGATCGCAATGCTCCGCATATGGGCTTGCTCACCTGGAAGAATGCTCCAAATGGGCGCATTCTCGCTTCTGATGTCACTATTGCCAAGAACTATCTGACAGAACCGGAAATCAAGCGATTGGAACGCACCATTTCCAGTTTCTTCGACTATATCGAAAACATCATCGGAAATCGTGTCCAAATGAGTATGGCTGATATGGCCGAAAGTGTAGACAAGTTTCTAAGCTTTAATGAATTTGAAGTGCTGACACATAAAGGCCGTGTGAGCAAGATGCAGGCTGATCAGAAGGCTTTATCCGAATACACGGAATTTAACCGGACACAGAAGATCGAATCCGATTTTGATCGAGTGTTGAAAGCAACCAAAACTCTGATGGATGGAAATCCGAAATCCAGAAGAACAAAACCTAATTCAGGGGAAAAATGATTACCTATGATTGCTGGGTGTTTTATATCTCAGCAACGAATTGTTAGTTCGTGTCGCCCGCAGCGACAGATCAACCGGATGTGTCGCAAAAGCCGGAGATTTGCGACATATCGATCAAACGTTGAAGCGGAAATGCATCACATCGCCGTCCTTGACGATATATTCCTTGCCTTCGAGGCGCATTTTGCCGGCTTCTTTGGCGCCTTGTTCGCCGTTATAAGTGACAAAGTCGTCGTAGCTGATGACTTCGGCGCGGATGAAGCCTTTTTCAAAATCGGTGTGGATGACACCGGCGGCTTGCGGGGCGGTGTCGCCTTTGTGGATGGTCCAGGCGCGGACTTCTTTGACACCGGCGGTGAAGTAGGTTTGCAGGCCGAGCAGGTCGTAACCGGCGCGCACCAGGCGGTTGAGGCCGGGTTCTTCGAGGTTCAGGTCAGACAGAAAGATTTGCTTGTCTTCGTCGGACAGTTCGGCGATTTCTGCTTCGAGCGCGGCGCATATCGCGACAACCGGTGCGCCTTCCTTGGCGGCGTATTCCTGCACGCGGGTGAGCAGCGGATTGTTTTCAAAGCCGTGGTCGTCGACGTTGGCGACGTAAATCGCGGGCTTGGCAGTCAATAAACACAGTGGTTGCAGCAGGTGTTTTTGTTCCTTATCCAGATCGAGTGTTCGGGCGGGTTTACCTTCGTTCAGATGCGCTTGCACTTGTTCTAGTAAGGAGCACAGTTTGATTGCGTCCTTGTTGCCGGATTTGGCAACCTTGGATTCGCGCAGCAGCGTTTTTTCCACCGTGGCCAGATCGGCCAGTCCCAGTTCAGTTTGGATCACTTCGATATCGGAGATCGGATCGACCTTGCCAGCGACGTGCACGACGTTGTCATCGGCGAAGCAGCGTACCATGTTGACGATACCGTCGGTTTCGCGAATGTTGGCGAGAAACTTGTTACCAAGACCTTCGCCTTTGGATGCGCCCGCGACCAGTCCGGCGATGTCGACGAATTCGACGATGGCCGGTTGTACCTTCTGCGGCTTGACGATGTCGCTGAGCTTTTGTAGGCGTGGATCCGGTACTTCGACGATACCGACGTTCGGATCGATGGTGCAGAAGGGATAATTTTCCGCTGCGATGCCCGCCTTGGTCAGTGCGTTAAACAGTGTGGATTTGCCGACATTGGGAAGACCGACGATTCCGCATTTTAAACTCATAGTATGTTTCTCGCTTAGATGGTTGGGTAGGGTTGAGAAATCATGTTAACCCGTGGTGATGTTGAGTCGCGCTGCGATCTTTATGATTTCGTGTGCAATTTCAGCATGGCGGCTTCGCATGCGCCTTGCGCGATGAGCGGCCAGACTTCCAGACTGCGGGCGATGGCTTCGTCGATCAGCGGCACTTCTTCCTTGCGTGGCGGATGCAGCACGTATCCGACTACGGCGTTGCGATCGCCCGGATGGCCGATGCCGATGCGCAATCGCCAGAAATCCTGGGTACCCAGCTTGGCCGCGATGTCCTTGAGGCCGTTATGCCCGCCCAAGCCACCGCCTTTTTTCAGTTTGGCCACGCCGGGCAAAAGATCCAATTCATCATGCACTACGATCATTTCCTGTGGCTGGATTTTATAAAACTGACACAGCGCGGCAACCGATTGACCGCTGCGGTTCATGAACGTTTGCGGTTCCAGCAGCCACACATCGGCGTCTTTCTGACGGATTTGGGCGCACAAACCATGAAAACGTGATTCCATTCTGAGCGAAACCTGAAGCTTATGCGCCAGCTGGTCGATCCAGTCGAAGCCGGCGTTATGCCGGGTGCCGTCGTATTCCTTGCCGGGATTTCCCAGTCCTACGATGAGTTTCATGGCGGGTGATCAGTCGCTGTCGTAAAGAGATATCAATAGAAAGAAGAAAAAATAAATCTGCCGAAATCATTTAATTCCGGCAGACTCATTCGTTCTTCAACGATCGGCAGTACTCTTTAGCTAGCCTTGGTCTCAGCGCCGCCGTCTGTCGCAGCTTCTTCGGAGAGAACTGAACGCGGAATGACGATGGTTGCCACCGGCAGATTGTCGCCTTTATGAAGCGCAACGGTTTCAACCCCGTTCGGAAGTACCAGATCGCTCAAATGCAGCGTATGCCCTGCCGTCAGTTCTGCCAGATCCACTGAAATGTATTCCGGCAGATCTGCGGGCAGACAACTGATGTCCACTTCGGTAAGAATGTGGGACACGATACCACCTGAGGTTTTGACGCCCGGGGATATTTCAGCGTTGATGAAGTGCAGTGGTACTTTCATGTGAATTTTTTTATTTTTATCGACTCTTTGGAAATCGACGTGCAGTACTTGCTGCTTGAAGGGGTGCATTTGAATGTCCCGCAACAGCACGGGTTCTTTGTTGCCTTCGACGCTCAGCGTCAAAACGGAGGCATGAAAAGCTTCCAGTTTCAATTTGTGAAATAGATCATTGTGATCCATTTCAATCGATTGAGCTTGCTGATCGCCACCATAAATGACTGCTGGCACTTTGCCAGAACCACGCAGGCGGCGGCTCGCACCCTTTCCCTGCAACGTGCGCTTAGCGGCGCTGATTTCTATTTTCATCGTGATTGCTCCAAAAAATGATTTGTTCGCGACCAAACAAACCGGTTAAAAAAACGACAGTGAATTACTCCATGAACAGAGAGCTGAGTGAACTTTCATTGCTGATGCGCAGCATGGTTTCGGCCAGCAGATTGGCAATACTCAATTGGCAAATGCGATCGCACGCCAGTGCGTCTTCCCGCAGTGGAATGGTATCGGTGACGACCAGTTTATCCAGTGCGGATTCTTGAATGCGTTGAACTGCATTGCCGGATAGTACCGCATGCGTGGAGTAGGCGAGCACTGATCTGGCGCCATGTTCTTTCAGAGCCTTGGCGGCCTGGCATAACGTATTGGCAGTATCGACCATGTCATCGATGATGACGCAGGTGCGATCCTTGACTTCCCCGATGATGTTCATGACTTTTGCTTCGTTGGGCTTGGGACGGCGCTTGTCGATGATGGCCAGATCGCACTCCAACCGCTTCGCCAGATGCCTGGCCCGCACGACACCTCCGACATCGGGAGAGACGACGACGAGGTTTTGATAATTATGTTTCCAGATATCTCCGAGCAGAATCGGCATGCCATAAATGTTGTCGACCGGGATGTCAAAGAATCCCTGAATCTGGTCTGAGTGCAAATCCATGGTTAGCAATCGATCGATGCCGATGGTGGTGAGCATGTTGGCGACTACTTTGGCCGTGATCGGCACTCGCACGGAACGCGGTCGCCTGTCCTGGCGGGCATAGCCGAAGTATGGGATGGCAGCAGTAATGCGTCCAGCCGAGGCGCGCTTGAGCGCATCGACCATGACCAGTATTTCCATGAGGCTATCATTAGTGGGCGCGCAGGTGGACTGAAGCACGAAAACATCCTTTCCGCGAACATTTTCAAGGATTTCCACCATGATTTCACCGTCACTAAAACGACCTACCGTGGCCCGTCCTAAATGAATGTTGAGATGCTTCACGGCATCTTGGGCCAGTTTAGGATTGGCGGTACCGGTAAAAACCATCAGACTGTCGTAGGACATGTGATTTATTAGAAATAATTAGCTCAAAAAGAGGAGCCCAAAATACTCTTATTCATTTGTGCTTCTTGCAGCGGTCGATCATAACGGGTTTTTTTCTTCGGTTGGATTGCCGTAATCGATCTGCAGAAAGCAGGATGTGTTCGTCTTGTTATTATTAATTTTGGCTGGGGAGGTAGGGATCGAACCTACGAATGCCGGAATCAAAATCCGGTGCCTTACCACTTGGCGACTCCCCAAATCATTCATTCATCAAATCGCGCAAAGGATGGTGATGCAATCCTTTGGCTATAAAGCCTTTCATATCAGGAGGAAGCTGTTTGAAAGCAATCTGAGCTTCGGCTTCTGTCGCAAATTCTGCGAATACGCAAGAACCCGAACCGCTCATTCTTGCTATTGTAGTATGTTCCAGCTGCTTTAGCCACTGCACGCAGCGAGCTACCTCGGGGTAGCGTTGGCAAACGACCGATTCCAAATCGTTATGACCTTGCCACACGGAAAAGGGCGGTATTTTGATGGGTAATGTGTTGCGTGTCAATTCCTTACTCGTAAAAATTTCAGCGGTGGATACTTGAACCGGAGGTACGATCACCATATACCATGCCGCCGGCAGCTCGATAGCGGCGAGTTTTTCGCCAATCCCTTCGGCAAAGGCATTGTTGCCAAAAATGAATACCGGAACATCAGCACCGAGCTGAAGCCCGAGTTCCAATAGTTGATCTTTGCCCAGGTTGAGCTTCCACAGATGATTGAGCGCCAGTAAGGTCGTCGCGGCGTCGGAGCTTCCACCACCCAGTCCTCCGCCCATAGGAATCTGTTTTTGCAGGAAAATATCGACACCTTGGTTGGTCTGAGTTGCCTGCTTGAGCAGCTTGGCGGCGCGAACGCACAAATCGGTATCTTCTGGCACGCCATTCAGCGGCGTGCGGAGTTTGATCAAGCCATCGGCACGGATATCGAAGCTGAGCTGATCAGAAAAATCGATGAAACGAAAAACCGTTTGCAACAAATGGTAACCATCCGGTTTGCGACCAACCACATGCAGGAAAAGATTCAACTTGGCTGG
>WBZQ01003037.1_pt1 | contig 10531 bp, 11 predicted proteins | sample 5204251 | NCBI WGS metagenome assembly WBZQ01 (sample SAMN12412402, study PRJNA552823) | activated sludge metagenome | isolation source: activated sludge from nitrification reactor of wastewater treatment plant... | place: USA: Virginia | collected 2017-09 | reverse complement strand
TTGGAGTTGTCCCCTTTGAACGGACACATTATGTTCTGTTTAAAGGAGAAGAAATATGACCCAAACCTACAAACCTGCATACCCACCGGAGTTTCGTCAGCAGATGGTGGAATTGGTAGCATTAGGCAAATGCCCCAAGCAATTATCCAAGGAATTTGGATGCCACTACACTTCGATACAAACCTGGTGTCGAGCAGCAGGTGTACCGATTAGATCAAGCCAGGCAATTGTTTTCGCTGCAACATCGAGTGTTGCTTCCTTGAGTGCCAACGAACGGCAGGAGCTGCTGGAATTGCGTAAGAAGCTCAAGCGTGTGGAGATGGAGCGTGACATATTGGCAAAGGCTACGGCCTGGTTTGCAAACAACAAAGATTGATGGGGAAGGTGTACCAATTAATCAAGGCAAACCGGGCCCAATTTCCGGCTCGTATTCTATGTGAGACACTCGGTGTATCGCACAGCGGTTACTATGACTGGGCAAAACGCACACCCAGCCGACGGGCCATTACTAACTGTCGATTGATCGAGCAGATCATGGCTATATACCGTACAAGCGATTGTACGTATGGCCGCCCCCGCATTACCGTTGAATTGGCCGATCGTGGAGCCAGGGTCAATCATAAGCGCGTAGGCAGGTTGATGCGTGAAGCTGGAATTAAAGGGGTGAGCCGCAGGCGAAGCTTTGTGATCACGACTCATCGGAATAAGCGTGACCGCCCTGCACCGGATTTAGTGCAACGTCATTTCAAGGCAACTAGCATCAACCAACTATGGGTTGCGGACATGACTTACATTCCTACCTGGGCAGGGTTCCTGTACCTGGCCGTGGTCATTGATGTATTCAGCCGTAAGGTAGTGGGTTGGTCTTTCGGTGAAACCATGACAGCCAACCTGGTGATCAATGCTTTGAACATGGCGTTAATCACCCGTAAACCGGGTAAAGTGATTCACCACAGCGATCAGGGCAGTCAATATACCAGTGTTGAGTTCGGCAAGCGATGCAGGGAAATGGGTGTGCGTCCCTCCATGGGAAGTGTGGGTGATGCTTACGACAACGCGATGGCTGAAAGCTTTTTTGCCAGCCTAGAATGTGAATTGATCGATAGGCGCTCCTGGAAAAATAAAACTGAAGCAAGGCTAGCCATATTCACCTGGATCGAGTCGTGGTACAACCCCACTCGCAGGCATTCTGGGCTGGGATACTTATCACCAAACAATTTTGAGAGAAAACTGAATGAGAATAATCAAATCGCGATAAACTGCAATCCGCTTTCACAGGTCGAGACTCTCTCGACTCCATGAAAAAAATGTCCGTCAAATTGGGACAACTCCAACTCCAACTCCAACTCCAACTCCAGTGCTCCGGACGTAAGCCAGCTACACCGCGGGAATGATATCTGCTCACCCATGTACAAATTTTCTCTTAGCTGGACTGCCCGGATTTATTAAACCAGATCATTGTATTACGATAACCAAGAAAAATTCTCAAACTTGATAAGCTAAAGCGGATCTTAATCTACGCAGGCATTAGTCCAAATTGCTTTGATAACATATACTTCGGAATAAATACTCATGACTTTGATCAAGCTAAAAGAATCAAGTTGATCGTTCCCCTCGGTCAAACCGGAGAGCTACCCTAAACTTTCGAAGTTTATTGTCGATAGAAAAACCATAAAAGAAACTCAGCATAAGAAAATTAATTCAGTCAAAGACTAATTATCATTGGTAGCTTATAAGATTAGCCCTTATATTTACGGAGAGAGAAATGCCCGACAAAAATTTGAAATTCTTAGTTGTAGATGATTTTTCTACAATGCGTAGAATTGTTCGTAATCTTTTAAAAGAACTAGGATTTGTCAATGTTGATGAAGCTGAAGACGGTACAGCAGCATTGCGTAAGCTGCAAGATGGGGCCTTTGATTTTATCGTGTCTGATTGGAATATGCCAAATATGGATGGCCTTACTATGCTCCAGAATATACGCGCTAATGAAGCACTCAAAAATATCCCTGTACTCATGATCACTGCTGAAGCCAAAAAAGAAAATATTGTTGCTGCAGCCCAAGCTGGTGCAAGTGGTTACATTGTAAAGCCTTTCACAGCAGCTGTTCTTGAAGAAAAATTGAATAAGATCTTCCAGAACATGCAGGCTAAAATTGCAGTAAAAGCATAAATATTAACTAAATTATTGGTACAAAGTGAGCTCAGTATGAATACCAAAAATCTTGCTAAAATAAAATCAGACGATACTGATCTGATTAAATCCAGAAAGACCAAGAAACCTATCAAATTGTCTAAAATAATAACGTCAATATCAGAAATTAATTCCATTGAAGATAATGGGATTAAATCTGATAAAGATGTCATTGATCAAGTTGGTCAATTAACTCGTAATTTGCACGATAGTTTACGGGAATTGGGATACGATAAACGCTTGGAGAGAATTGCAGGTGAGGTACCTGAAGCACAAGATAAATTAGCTTATGTAGCCAGTAAAACGCAGCAAGCTGCTGATCGTACTTTAACCGCGACAGAAACCGCAATCCCTATCCAAGATAAGTTATCGACAAATGCAATAGAATTATCTGATCGTTGGGAAAAGGCCTTGGAGTCACAACAAACAAACCTAAACGCTGAGGTTTTCAAGGTATTGCTAATTGATACCTTAAGCTACCTAGACAGAATTCCTGAGCAAACCAGAGCTACTAATGAGCAATTGTTAGAAATCATGATGGCACAAGACTTTCAAGATCTTACCGGTCAAGTGATGAAAAATATTACACGTATGGTACAAAGCTTAGAAAAAGATCTAATAGAATTATTGCTTGCATACGCTCCTACCAAAAAACCTAGTGTAGACGAAGGGCTTATGAATGGACCTGTAACTAATACTAAAAATAGAGATAATGTGGTATGTAATCAAGACCAAGTCGATGATTTATTAGCCAGCTTGGGATTCTAATTAGTCGCCTCTAAAAAAGATGATGTGTGCTAGTACAGTTAATAAGTTAATCGTACACTCACATTAAATACTCGACCGCGACGGAACTGGCGTGCAATCTCATCACTTTGCATAATGAGCACATCATCATCTAAAAGATTCTGTATTGATAATTGGCTAGATAATCCTTTATATAAATTCTGACTCACAACAAAATCAAGCTGATGAAAAGGTCGCTCGTACTTATCCGGTGCACCTCGTATCCCTGCCGCCATGATTCGCTCACTGGCAACGTTATAGAGTAGAGTTGCTTGTGTTTTCCAAGCTGGATTGTCATAGCCTAGTTGAAAATTCACAATATGTTGAGAGTGTCCCTGCAAGGGCCTATCGTTGGTTGTTTGCGCTTGCAGATTTTCAGCATTGAGCTGCGCATTCGATAAAGACCAAGTGTAGTTTCCTCCCATGTAAAAATTGTGTAGCGCCGGATGAACAAAATCGAGTTTTTTGAGCAATTCCAACTCTATTCCATAAACCTTGCCTTTATCGATATTCTGATATGTATTGAGACCGGCCGTGCCTTGAACCGCAATCAACTCAATTGGGTTCGTCAAATCTTTCCAGAAGAAGCCAGCAAACATATTTTCTGTAGGGGACAAATAATATTCCCAACGCGCATCCCAATTGGTAATGGCTGTCTGCTTTAGTTTTGGATTACCAATTGTTTCTTGATTAGTGTTCATATCAAAAAATGGCGCCGCCGCTAATTCTCTAAAATCAGGCCTCGACAATGTTTGGCTAAATCCTGCGCGCAATTGTTGCTTATCACTCAGGAAAAGAGTCGCCACAACGGATGGCAACATATCCACTCGATTCAGTGTTGCAGTCGTTGGTTGACCATTACTCAACACGGTATGAACTTTCTGATCGTTGTCTTCCCAACGTAATCCACCAGTAATATTAAGACGATCATACGACAACAAATCCACCTTGCCATAATAAGCGAGAAGATTTTGGGTAGCATGATATTGATCACTCTTACGCGTCACATCTCTGAGCTGGTAGCCATTGGAACCAATATATTTGGGGGTCAAAATATTTTCCAAAGAAGGCTGTGAGAACACCAGAGGATTATTAGCGTCTCGCCCTGCCCGAAAAAAACTAAACCGCTGAGAACCAGCTTCTCTACTTTTAGATTGATCAATGAGACCACCGCTAAAAGTGACTTTATGCTGATGCGACAACTGTAAAGGTAATTTGCCATCAACGCGCCAGCTTTGATCCTTATCGGTCAAGTTTGAATACGCAAGGGTGTTACTATCGACGCGCTGAGCAAAAATAAACTGTCCTGATTGTTGGCTCTCATCGTAACGATAATCGCGAGTTTTGGGTTCATCTCGATTGGCTGTGGCATCGGTATATAACCAATTAATCGTAAAATCCTTCAATCGATCAAATCGATGTTCACCACCAAATTGATTCATTAACAATTGATTAGAAAAAAATCTTAATCGTGTTTTTCGAACATCGTTAGTCTCAGCATCGGTAAATCCTTGCGAAATTCTTGCTTCATCAATGGATTGACGCAAGAACATCGTTCTAGCAAATAACTTATGCGTATCTTTGTATTCCAATTCCGTTGCCACATACCCTGTCATGTGAACTTCACGCAAGGAACGTTGCACATCGAGATCCTGAACTTTTATTAAAGCTCCCGAAACATATTCACGATTGATTTCGTTCTGTTTTCTAAATTCCTGCTTCCAACCTGCTGCGGCAATATATCCCAATCTGAAATCACCCAATGAAAAACTATCTCCCATAGACGCTTGGAAGCCCGTATCTGGCCCTTGTTTCTTCTTATTCACATCCCAAACGCCAGAAATATTCTCACCCATTTTCTCAAGTTGCGCCGAAGTAACACCATTGGGATTAAATACAGATGCCGGTTGTAAATTTCCATTCCGAGTTGCATCAGCAATCGAGTCCGGCAATGCACGTGCGCCATCATCATAACTGGTAAAATCCACACCTCCACCTTTATAAGTCAAGCCATCTTGAAAAGTCGTTCGATCATTGACACCCGTTTGTAGATTGATATTGAAGAAAAACTGATCAGGTATACCACGGGTACGCATTTCTATCGTCCCACCCGCAAACTCTGCTTGTCTATCAGGGGAATATGTCTTTTGTACCATCACACTCTCGAGAATATTCGTCGGAAATAAATCGAGTGGAACAACTCGACGGGTAGGATCTGGGCTTGGTATCGCAGCACCATTGATCAAGGTAGTAGAAAATCGTTCTCCTAAACCACGAATAAAGATAAATTGACCACCGACCAAAGTAAGGCCCGAGGCTCGTCGCAGCGCAACAGCGGCATCACTGTCTCCCGCCCGGCTGAATTGCTCGGCGCCTATAACCGTTGCAACCGATGTTGCCGATTTTTGTTCTTCGATGACCGAAGCAACGGTACCCGCCAAATGGGGTTCCAATACCACATACTCGGCAAGCTCGACACCTGCGGGCGTGAGTTTAAAATTCAGATTCGTTTTGTGGTCTTTTTCAATTTTTACTTCGTCTTGCGTTTGACTGCTATAAGCACTATGCAGCAAAGACACGCTATAACTTCCAACAGGCACCTTAGCCGACAACATACCCTGTTCGTCAGTGCGGAATTTTTCTTTCAGGCCACTCAAAAATACCTGCGCACCTTTAACCGGCTTTCCGGTTTCGACCGAAACCACTTGCACTCGCAAAAGCCCCTCGCCCAAATCACGCTTGATTACGACATTGCCATCCGTGCCAGCAATTGTACCGGCGACAGAACTTTCAATATTCAGCAACGGTTTTTTATTGCCTGAAAAAAAAGTGACTAATATTTGCGCATTCTCGGCTGTACGCAGCGGCAAATCAAAAGAAAAACTTTGCTCTTTGGTTTTGATATGAATCTGATAAGCACCAGGTGGTAATTTTGCTGCCAAGCTACCATTGGAATCTGTTTTTAGCGGCGCATCGCCTGCTGTTTTCCAGCTATAGGTCGAAGGTGTTGCTTCAAAGATAAGCTTCGCGGTAGATTCCTCAACCGACTCGCTACTGATAATCAATTCCGCATCTTTGATCGGCAAACCATCTTGGAATAGATGGATGGCAAATTCCGCTTTTTCTTGATGAGCTTGTGCATAAGCAGACGAAATCACTGCCAATCCAGTAGACAGTATCATCGCAATCCAGGAGAAATAAAATACGATTTTCTTACAATCATACCACCCAAAAAAATTCTTCAATTCAGCATTCATTTGACAAATTAAGTCCCTTCTTCACGGCAAACACTACGTGTTCGTGAAGGTGTTTTTATGATTAATGGATAAGGGTTTTCTAGGTAAGCACTAGCGCGGTAAAGAAGGTAGGAATACCATCGATGATAGTTTCTGGCCAAAAATGATCATCTATCATGGCCTCCGGATTAAGTACATTGCCAAGGTTCATTTTTACAAACCTCCATCAAGCGACGTAACTCGGTACCTTTCCGGAATAATTCTGCGTTGGTCAAATGATCCAGATGCTTAGCGGCTTGTGGAAAACGTCGGCTAGAAAAATAGGCATAAGCTAAGGCATAACGCACATCTTGGTCTTCTAGCAACCCAGTGCGATAGAGGCTAGTTTCCATATTGGCAGCATTTTCAAATCGCTTGAGCGCCAATAAGATGGATAATCGTTGTTTAAGCTTTACTTTTTGATCGCTAATGCTTTCATTCAGCGTCAGTGCCATATAAAAACGTCCTGCACGCCGGTAAAGCTCTGCAGCTTCCGCTTGTAAATTGGGATTAAGCAAAGCTGCTTGCTCAAGAATAAAAGCCGCTGAGTTAAGCTTGCCTTGATCCAGATAGGTATGCGCTAGAAGTTTTGCGACCATTTCATCGTTCGGGAATTGCAATCTGGCCACTTCCAATATATTGAGCGCTTCCGTATATTCCTTGCTAAGCCTAAGCGCATTTCCAAGCGCAATATAATCTGCGACCGAAGCTTTGGAGCGCTTCAAAAAATCTCGTCCTAATCGTACAGCCTCCTGATAAAGACCTAATTCCACGAAATAAAACACTTGCCGTTTCTGGAAACGAAAATCTGCCGAAAACAATCGCTGTCCTTCATTCAAAGCGTTAATGGCCGCACCGACATCTTGTAAATGCCAGTAGGATTCTGCTTTCATACTCAGTAACGAAGGATTTTTGTTCACTTGATTGCCAGCTTTCTGAATAGCATCAATGGTTTTCTGATAATCTTTCAATGCAAAATAGCTCTGAGCCAAATAGACATAAATCGCCGGGTCTTTTTGTCCATTTTTGATTGCAAGCTGCAAACTGTCTTTAGCCGCTTCCGGATCATTCAGCCCCATATACGCTAAACCCTGCAACGTATAAAACCGGGCTAAATCGACCTTCTTGTCCCCCAGATCAACGCTTTGCAAAGCCAATAATGCTCTGTCATGATGCCCATCTTTGAGCATCACCGCAGCCAGCTCAATATGATTGACCCCATCTTTTGTTTCTATTGCCCAACTAGAATTACTGAAGCAACTCAGAAACAGGGTAACGATGATGAAAAAAATCCGGTATCTCATAATCATTCAAATCATTATATTCATCAAATAAATTAGTTCACTAGGACAGATCGAAACGGATTTTTTGTTTGGCCCAGACCCTAACGGTATCCCCTTTATATTTGGCCGGCTCGAAATGCCATGAACGAATACCTTGCAATGCGGCTGTGTCAAAAATACCAGATGGATTCGATTCCAACACTTGTACCTGATTGACGGATCCATCAGTCTCTACCAGCACTGACAACACAACGTAGCCTTTGATACCGTTCTTTTTAGCGGTTGGTGGATATTTAAACGAACCGCGTGTAATCGGTTTCGGTGGAATGTCTACTAAATCGGCCGTCATGACTGCATTGCCGGTTTTACCTAGCAAGCGATCATCCAAATCCCCCCCTTGCCCGCTATCGAGTCCTAGTAATCCCAGGTCAATGCCAGAGAGAGCAGTGTCCAAACCTTTAAAGGGTGTTGGTGCCTGCGGACGAGTCACTTGTTTCTTGGGTTCTATTTTTTTGATTTCTTTTTTAGGTTCTTGCTTAATTTCTTTAGTGACGCTGATTTCAGTCACTTCCTGGGGAGGTGATTTTTCAATTTTCCCCATAAAATGGTTCATTAACACCACCAATCCAAATACCAACACTAAACCAAACAACATTGCTACACCTCCCGCAATGTGTTGGTTCATTTTCATCGTTCCTGTCATCATTTTTTTACCCCGCTTCTTTTTTCGTTGCAACACCTACACTCTCAGCACCAGACAATCGCGCCTGGTCGACCACTTCCACCAGTTTTCCTGCAGGCACACCTTCGTCTGTCACCACCAAAACCACTTTGCTGGTCGACACACTCAATAAATCACGTAACTTGCTTTGTATTAACCACAAACGAACTGGCTCGCCATCCATATAGGTATCGCCATTACGATCAATAAACAGGCGTATCGCCTTGCTTGAGGCGGCAACCGAGCTACTGGCTTTGGGGCGCTCCAATTCCAATTTCATGTCTTTGACAAAAGTCGTTGTCACCATAAAGAAAATCAATAAAATGAAGACAATGTCGATCAATGGCGCCATATCAATGGTGGCTTCGGCTTCAACGGATTCTTGATTTCTCATAAAGGATTATGTTCCGTGTGATTGTGATGACGATGTTTGGTGGCATAACAGATCTTTCACTTGCGCGAGATCTTGTTCAATCTGCTGTTGTTTGCGGTTCAGTATGCTATGTACCAGTAAACCTGGAATGGCCACGGTCAACCCCATTTGTGTGGTAAACAGCGCCTGTGAAATACCGCCGGCAATACCACCCGATTGGGAGTACAGTGTCAGGGTCGCCAATGAATCGAATGTCTCGATCATGCCTATCACAGTACCCAGTAATCCCAGCAGTGGCGCAATCAGAATCACCACCCGCACCAACACCGAAAACTTCCCAAGCTCCTTTTCATAACCATAGAAAGCCGCATCCAAATGGCGCCGTAGGTTTCTAACACCTTGCTGCTTGAGCTGCAGACCCCGTTGTATAGCTTGCGCAACGATATTATTCGACAAAGGCATATCATGTTGCTGCTGATAATATTGCAACAGATCTCGGGTACCCATGCGCTTGGGTTTAGGTTGTTTCATCAGCCAAAAACGATATCCCAATCCATACCACAGCAGCAAAATGCAAATCATCAGCGGTGGCATCACGACGCCACCCGCTGCAAACAGTTCTTTGATCAGTACGATGAACTCGGCGATCGTCATATCAAGCTGGGTAAGGAATTAAAGCGCTAAAATTTTCAGGCTGTTTCTGCATTCCCTGCTCAGCGCTACTTCCACCCAGAAATACGTTGATTATTCGCAATGCCGAATGCTCCATGTCGCGTTTGATACTACGTGACCACGAAGTCAACAACGAGCCTAACAATAAGGTCGGAATGGCGACGATCAAGCCCAATTCTGTGGTAACGAGAGCAATTGCAATGCCTTCAGACAACAGCTTAGGATCACCCGTACCAAATTCGGTAATCATGTCGAATGTTTCGATCATGCCGGTTACAGTCCCCAGCAATCCCAGTAATGGCGCTATCGAAGCGATGACGAGAATGGCTGATCCAAAACGATCTAACGGACCGGATTCCTGCAGAATCGCTTCATATACGATGCTTTCCATATGGTCACGATCATCCTTTAGATGTCGCAGCGTATAGTGCAATACTCGACCAATTGCTGACGAATCATCTTCGCAATGTTGTTTTGCAGCTACCAAATTATCGGCATCCAATTGCTGGAGAATTTGCTGCGTCATATGCTCTGTATCTGCGCTATTGCTGCGCAGCAAATAGCTCCTAACCATGATCAACAGTAAAGCAATGAGTCCTAAGATCACAATGACCCAACCGATCGGTCCACCCGAATCGATAATGCTCTTAATGGTTTTTTCCGGTGTTTCTTCCACAGCACTAGTTCGTGATTCGAACAGATACAATTGCAGCACATCCGGTTGTTGGTTGTTACCTAACGCAGCAGCCGTCTCAGCACTCGAAGCTTTCCATACTTTAAAATCTCCCCCACCCGCTGGTACTAGGCTCCCCTTACCTTCCGGACTGACACCAAAAGCTGCGATATTACCCAAATGAATAATATTGCCTTGCGTTTTCTTACCGTTTTCCAGATAAAAATGACCAGCCTTAGTCTGGATTGCGCCCAATTCATTCAACAGTGTGAGCGCTTGTGTAAAAAAGTAACCGACTTTATCTGTATCTCTATTTTTGCTATCTTTAAGCTCAATTGGCATTTCGATCGCATGATTTTTCAATGTGGATTCGGCTTGTAGAAACATTGTTTCCAATGCATCGTTGCGTTCAGTAACTGCCGCTTCTTTACGCTCACCCTCGGTTAGTTGGCTAGTCAATTGATCGATCTTGGTAGAACGCTCCACGGACACACGTTCCAGCACACCAATTTTGCTCCCCAACGCTTGTTCCTCACGACTCACACTGGCTTGAT
>WBZQ01003036.1_pt1 | contig 10534 bp, 9 predicted proteins | sample 5204251 | NCBI WGS metagenome assembly WBZQ01 (sample SAMN12412402, study PRJNA552823) | activated sludge metagenome | isolation source: activated sludge from nitrification reactor of wastewater treatment plant... | place: USA: Virginia | collected 2017-09 | reverse complement strand
CGACGAGACCGTCGATGACGAGCCCGTTGCGGCGCCCAACTCGAACGCCGATGCGGCCAGCCTGCACATGCTGCTCGATCACAACGAGTGGAACGTGTCGCGTGTCGCGCGCGTGCTCGGCGTCACGCGCATGACGGTCTACAACCGCCTGCGCCGCTTTGCGATCCAACGCCGGCGCGTGCGCAAGAGCCCACGCCGCAAGCCCCGAGGACGCGCGTGAGCGCGCTGTCGGTCAGGTCGACTCGGTTGGCGCTGCGCACGGTGCGCGTCGCGCTGGAGGCAGTGCCGGGCGTGCGCGGCCTGCGCGGCCGGCGCGTGCGTACGCCTGACGACGCGGCGCGTCTGCTCGCGCGCTGGATCGCGCCACGCGACGCTGGTCGTCGCCTCGCTGCGGCGCTGCTCGACGACGACGACCGCGTGTTGGCCGTCGCCCTGCGCGAGCGCGGCGCCGACAGCGCCTGCTGTCTGCGACCGTCCGAGGTCTGGGAGCCCGCGTTGCTGGTGGGCGCAACGCGCGTGTGGCTGGCGCACGCGCACGCGTCACAGGGACTGTGGGCCACGCGTCAAGACATCCAATCCGCGCACGCGGCGCGTCGCATGGGTCACGCGTTGGGGCTCACGCTGGTCGATCACGTGATCCTCGGCGCCGAGCGCTACGCCAGCCTGAGCGACGGCATCGAGCGCCTGAATCTCGCGCGTCTGCGCACCGGCGAGCGTCGGCCGTTACCCGCTGGAGGGCGACTCGTGCGCGGTGCCGTACGAGACATCGCGCCGACGGGCGCGACGTCTGCGGCAGGATTCACGCTCCTGGGCCTGCGCCCGATCGTGACGGATGTGAGTCGCGATTCCGGCCCGCCGCGCCGCCGGCGGATCGCGTCGCATGTCGACATGGCCACGTTGCTGCCGCAGCTCGACGCGTCGGGTGTGTCCGCCTGGAGCGCCGCACTCGTCGACCAGCACGCGCGTCTGACCGCCGTCGCACAACTCGACAACGCGATGCCGCTCGCGCAGGCCGTCTACAGGGCCGCGATCGCGCTCGATGCGCGTCAGATCTACCTGGCTCGTCGTCACACGAGCCCGCGCGCCGAAGCGTCGGCGGCCGATCTGCGCGCAGTCCACGCCGTGCACGCGATGGGTTTCGAGCTCGGTCGACCGCTCACCGACGCCTTGATCGTCGGCGCGCGCGGCGACTACGCCAGCCTGCGCACGCTCGGTATCGGCGTCGAAGCCTGGCGTCAGGCGGTCGAACGGAGCGATCCAAGTCTGCCTGATCGACGCCTGCGGCTGCACCAACAGGGCGCGAATCGGCGTCCAGCAGTGGCCGCGCCACGTCGCGCGGAGGCCGCTCGCGCGGCCGTGTGGCGCTGCGTCGCGTGCCAGCGCCGACAGATCTACAAGCGTGCGTGCCTGTACTGTGGCGCGCTGCGTGCGAGTTGAGGTGGCGATGCAGATTCGCTTCGTGAAGCGCAGTTCAGGACCCGTGCGGCTGGTCTGCGAGGCCGAGATCGTCTTCGACGAGCCTGGTCCGCTCGCTGGGCTCAAGCTCGTGGGCTTCAGTCTGTGGTACGGGACCGCAGGAACGATGTACGTGACGTTCCCGTCGCGTGCGTTCGGAGCCGGCGACGATCGGCGCTTCTTCGACTATCTGCGTCCCACCGACGCGCGCGACGCGCAGGCCGCCGTGCGGCTCAAGCAGCTCATCCTGGACACGTACCAGGCGCGCTCGAGCGCGGGCTGACGCGACGCCGGGCGGGCCATCGCGCGAGTTGCCGCCCTCCGACAGCGGCACGTCGCGCGCGTGAGTCCCCGAGCCTCCGAGCGTCGGGGTCGCACGCGAAAGGTGCAGCCCCCCGGAGACTGACACGACGGACCGGGGCGCGTGGGTCCGTCCCCGCGAGAATTTGTCCCCGATTTGTCCCCAGTATCAGGTCCGTCTGGGGCTGTCTCTGTAACTTATTGATTTCTATGGTGCGCCCGGCTGGGCTCGAACCAGCAACCTTCGGCTCCGGAGGCCGACGCTCTATCCAATTGAGCTACGGGCGCGGCGGCGGCGCGGCGGGCGAGGGCGGCGCGCCACGTTCGGACTATAGCACAGCGCTCTGGCCTGCCCTCACTTGAAGCGCGCGACGAGGTCGGCTTTGACGTCGTCCTGGATCGGCTTGGCGCGCAGCCAGATGCCGAAGACGGCGGCTGCGAAGTTCTTGTCGCGGATGTCGCCCTTGCTCAGGCCGCCGAAGCTGGTCTGGAGCACGCCTCCCTCCTGCCAGCGCAGCACGCACTCCTGTCCCTCGCTCACTTCGGGGAAGTAGCTCACGAACAGCTCGACGAGCTTGGGATCGGCCCCTTCGAGGGCCTCGCGCATGGCCGACTGGATGCGGTCCTTGCCCAGACTGCGCGTGAAGCGCAGCACCATCTGCTTCGGGAAGTCGCCCCAGATCAGGGCCTGGTAGAGGGCTTCCGAGGGCGGCTTGCCCTTGTGCGCGACGAGCGCGCCGTTCACGGCCGAGTCGGCGACGTACAGGCCGAGCGCGTAGACCTTGACTTTGACGAAGGCGATCGACTTCACGCGCAGGCCGGCGCCGAGCAGCGTCATGTCGTCGCGCTGCACCGGGAAGGCCACGCCGGAGCGCGGCTCGGTGAAGCTGTCCTGGGCGAGCGCGGGCAGGGCGAGAGCGAAGAGCAGCGACGCGGCGATGGTTCTCACGGCGACCTCCTGTGGGATCTCAGGGCAGGATGTAGCCGAGCGCCCGCAGTCTTTCGACCTGTTCGGGGCTCAGGTGGATCTGGCGTGCCGGGCCGCCCTGGCGGCGGGCGTCGAGGAAACGCCGCGCGACGCGCTCGCGCAGCGTCGCGGCCAACTCCTCGCGGGGCGGCGCGCTGCGTGTTTCGGCGGCATCGGTGGCGAGATCATACCATTCGTCCTCCACCACTCTGGAGCCGTCGGGCGTGAGGGTGAAGATGGCCTTCCACTTGCCGGCGCCGCCGCGCAGGAAGGCCTTGGGGCGGCGATCGAGGGTGTGCTCGGTTTCTCCGTAGGCGTCGCGCGCGTCGCGCGGTCGGCGCAGGTCGCGGCCGCTCATGGTCGCCGGAACGGGCACGCCCGCCCATGCCAGGAGCGTCGGGGCGACGTCGAGCAGGCTGGCCTGGACGCGCTCGCGGGCGACGGCGATGCCGGGGCCGGCCATGATCAGCGGCACCCGCACCACCTCTTCGTAGAGCGTCTTCTGATGCTCCCACGAGCCGTGGTCGAGGCCGCGTCGGCGCAGATGGGCGAGCACGCGGCCCAGCTCGTCGTCGGTGTAGCGGATCTCGCCGTCGTAGAGGTTGCGCAGGTGCTGGAGATCGGCGGGGCTCAAGCTCTCGCGCGTGCGGCCCTTGAAGTCCTGCCACACGCCCGTCAACTGGCCGGCGTAGCCGGCGTCGAACAGCGCGCGCGCGTAAGCGGGCGGATCGTAATGCCAGTGCGGATCGTAGAAGTGCAGGAAGACGAAGAACGGCCGGTCGCCGAAGCGTTCCAGCAGGGCGATGGCGCGCGACGCGACGTCGGCGGCCTTGCGGTCCTGATGGAAGTCGAGCTGTTCGAAACCTTCGTCGAGACCGTAGACCGACGACACGTAGAGGTGGCTGGTGATCGCCTGCGTGGCGAAGCCGGCGTCGCGCAGCAGGCCCGGCAGGGTCGGCACGCGCCGGTTGAAGCCGCGTTGCATGTGCGTCGCGCCGTGCACGCCCGGTTCGACTGAAGTGAGCAGGGAGGCATGCGCGGGCAGGGTCCATGAGGAGACGCTGAGCGCGTCCTCCGCGACCAAGCCGCGCGCCGCCACCGCGTCGAGCGTCGGCGTGGTGGGGCGGGGGTAACCGTACGCGCCGACGTGGTCGCGGCGCAGCGTGTCGATCGAGACGAGCAGCAGGCCCTTCGAGCGCCCGTAGTCGCGCAGGTCGTGCAGCGTCGGCTCGGCGACGCCCAGCAGCAAGGCGGGCGGTTGCGGAATGTCGCGACCGTCGCGATCGGTGAAGCGCAGTTCGAACTCGAGCGTGGCGTGGCTTCCCAGACCCTCGAGTTCGAGGCTCACGTCGCGCCAGCCGCGCGCCGCGCGCGGATTGAGACGGCGCTGGTCGAGCACGCGCCCGCCGGCGCTGACGCTGAGCTGGAACCAGCCCGGGGCCTCGCCCGCTCCGGCCCAACTGAGGCCGACGCCGTAGGTGAGCAGCGGGCGCTCGGGCAGCGTCACGTCGAAGCGCGCGCTGGCGAGCAGCGCGACGCGCGCGTCGCCCGCCGTCGTAAGCTTGGCGACCTGCGGCAGCGCGCCCGTCGCCGTGCGCGCTTCGGTCAGGCGCAACGGGCCGCGGAACGGCGCGCGGCAGGCGCTGGTGAGCAGCAACCCGAGCGAGACCACGGCGAGCGCGCGCGCCAGCATGCGGGCATTGTAGTGGGCGCGCGCGCAGGCCCGTGAGCGCGCGCTCCGGCGCGCCGGCGACCTCTGTATCATGGCGCGGTGAGTGCGAGCGCGCGCCAGAGCCTGGCCGTCAATCTCGTGCTGAGCGCGAGCGTGCTGGCGTTGCTGGTCGTGGCGCTCGAGGGCGGGGCGCGGCTCGTGGCCGCGCGCGCGCCTGCACGCCCGCGCGTGGCCGAGTACATCTGGGACTGGGAGCGCATGTGGGAAGGCGACTTCTACACGGTCGGCTCGGCCGCGGTGGGTTGGCCGCCGTGGGAGGAGTTCAACGCCGACGGGCTGCGCGACCGCGCGCACGCCGAAGAGCACCCGCCGCGCACGCTCCGATTGGCGTTCCTGGGCGACAGCGTCACCTTCGGCGACGGTCTGCCGGCCGAGGCGGCCTATCCGCAGGTGCTGCAGGAGCGGCTCTGGGCCCAGGGTCGGCGCATCGAGGTCTTCAACGTCGCGCTCTGGGGCTGGTCGACGCGCCAGGCGCGCCTGGCCTACGAGCGCATCGTGCGCCGCTACCGGCCCGCGCGCGTTGTGCTGGCCGTGTGTCTCAACGACATCCCGGAGTTGCAGAACAACCTGGCGCGCCCGCCTGCCTGGCTGACTGCTCTGCACACACGCTCGGCGCTCGTGCGACTGCTGCTCGACGCATCGGGACGCGAGATCGCGAGCGTCGAGGAGCTGTTCCGCAAGCCGGATGCCGCGCGCGTGCGCCAGGGATTCGAGCGCTTCTTCGAGGAGGTGTTGCGCCTGCGCGGCGCGCTGCGCGCCGACGGGGCGGAGCTGGCGCTCGTGGTGTTCCCGTTCCGGTTCCAACTCGAACCCGGCGCGCCCGCGCCGCTCGCGCAGCGGCGCATCGCCGACTTCTGCGCGCGCGAGCGGCTGGTCTGCGTCGACCTGTTGCCCGACCTCGACGCGCTGGGGCCGGCGGCCTTCCACGACTACGACCATCTCTCCGTCGAGGGCGCGCGCCTGGTCGCGCAGCAGCTCCTGGCGCGTGAGGAGATCGTGCCGCGCGACGGCTACTCGAACGCTGCGCTGGCCGGCGCGCTGTTCGACGGCGCGTGCAACGCCTCACCCGTGGCGTGCTTCACGCGCGCGCTCGCGGAGCGCGACCCCGAACGGCGCGAGGCTGCCGCCTGGGCGCTCGGGCGACGCGGCGTACAAGCGCTGCCCGCGAGCGAAGCGCTGGCGCGCGTACTCCGCGACGACTCCGACGCGGGCGTACGTGCCGCCGCGGCGCGTGCGTTGGGGCAGACGCCGGGCGCCGTGGGCGAGCAGCACGCGGCGTTGTTCGGTGCGCTCGCCGATCGCAGCCAGGGCGTGCGTTGGGCCGCCGCGCAGGCGCTGGCCGCCCAGCCGCTCGCCGCGGCGCGCGCCGTGGAGCCGCTGGCGCGCGCCACGCGCAGCCCCGACGAGTACGTGCGCGGGTTCGCAGTCTGGAGCTTGGGTGAACTCGGCCCCCAAGCGGCCTCGGCCGTGCCTGCGCTGATCGAGGCGCTGCGCGCCGAGGACGTGCGGCGCGGCGTCGCGGCGCAGGCCCTGGCCAAGCTCGGCCCAGCGGCACTTCCGGCCGCCGGGGCGCTGGCGGAGACGCTGAAGCGCGATGATGCGCGCCGGCGCTGGAACGCCGCCATCGCGCTGGGGCGCGTCGGCCCTTCGGCACGAGCCCACGCACCGGCGCTGGCCGCGGCGCTGCGCGATGGCGATGGACGCGTGCGCGCACAGGCCGCGCTGGCCCTGGGTCGGCTGCGCGCGGACGACGCGGCCACGGTGGCGGCGCTGGGCGCAGCGCTGGGCGACGAGGCCGAAGAAGTGCGCGCACAGGCCGCGCGCGCGCTGGGCTTTCTGGGAGCGGCGGCCCGGCCCGCCGTCGCGCGGCTGAACGGCGCGCTGCGCGACGACGATGCGCGCGTGCGCCGCGAGGCGGGCAAGGCCCTGCGGCGCATCCAGTTGCCGACGCCGCAGAGCACCGAGGAGGAGACGCCATGAGCGAGCCGCAGGACGATCCACAAGCGCGCGTGCGCGAGAGCTTCGCGCGCCAGACGTTCATGGCGACGCTGGGCGCGCGCCTGTCGCACGTCGCCCCCGGCCACGTGGAGATCGAGTTGCCCTGTCGACCGGAACTCGCTCAGCAGCACGGCTTCGTGCACGCGGGCGCGGTGGCCGCGATCGCGGATTCGGCCTGCGGCTACGCCGCGCTGACGCTGATGCCGCCCGGCGCGGGCGTGCTGTCGGTCGAGTTCAAGATCAACCTGCTGGCGCCTGCCGCGGGCGAGCGTCTGCTGGCGCGCGGGCGCGTGCAGCGCGCTGGTCGCACGCTGCATGTGTGCCAAGGGGAAGTCGTGGCCTACGGCGCCGGCGAAGAGCGCGCCGTGGCGAGCATGCTCGCGACCATGATGTGTCTGCGCGAGCGGCCAGGAGTCGACGGCTGAGCCGCCGCGGTTCACATTTCACTTGATCTGAACGAAACACAATCGGTATTCTTCGTGCGCTGCCATGTTGCGCGACAGCGTATCTCACACATCCGGAGAGTGGGCGACGTTTGTCGACGTCGTGCGTGCCCGTGCGGCCGAGCGCGCGACGCAACTCGCCTACACGTTCCTGAGCGAGCGCGGCGTGGAGACCGGCCGCTGGACCTATGCCGATCTCGCGGCGCGCGCGCAGGCCATCGCGGCCCGCCTGCAGGCACTCGGCGCGCCGGGCACGCCTGTGCTGCTGCTGTATCCGCCCGGGCTCGAGTTCATCGCGGCTTTCACGGGCTGCCTGCTGGCCGGGGCCGTGGCCGTGCCGGTCTTTCCGCCGCGCCGCAACCAGTTCGGCGCGCGTCTGCAGCAGATCGCGGGCGACGTCGGGGCCGAGCTGGCGCTCGTCTGCGGCGCGTCGCTGGCGGCCACGCGCGAGGCCTGCAGCGGGTTGCCGGCGCTCGAACGCCTGCGCCTGCTGGCCAGCGACGAGTTGGAGCTCGACGAAGGCGTGGCCTGGCGCGACCCGCACGTCACGCCCGAGACTCTGGCGCTCTTGCAGTACACGTCGGGATCGACGTCCACGCCCAAGGGCGTGATGCTCGATCACGCCAACCTGCTGCACAACCAGGCCGCGATCCACGCAGCCTTCGAGCACGACGAGCATACCGTTGTCGTGGGTTGGCTGCCGCTGTACCACGACATGGGCCTGATCGGGAACGTGCTGCAGCCGCTCTACGCCGGGGCGACCTGCGTGCTGATGCCGCCGGCAGCTTTCCTGCTGCGGCCCGCGCGCTGGTTGGAGGCGATCACGCGCTACCGCGCCACGACCAGCGGCGCGCCCGATTTCGCCTACGACCTGTGCGTGCGCAAGGTGTCGGAGGCGGAACGAGCGTCGCTCGACCTGTCGAGCTGGACGCTGGCCTACAGTGGCGCGGAACCGGTGCGCGCCCGCACGCTGGGACGCTTCGCCGAAGCCTTCGCAGGCTGCGGCTTCCGGCGCGAGGCCTTCTACCCCTGCTACGGGCTGGCGGAGGCCACGCTCTTCGTCAGCGGCGGCGCCAAGGCCGCGGCGCCGGCGCTCAGCACGCTCGACGAGGGAGACACACTCGTGGGCTGTGGACATGCCTGGGCCGGCCAGGAGTTGCGCATCGTCGAGCCCGAGACGTGCGCGCCGCTGGCGGACGGCGAGGCAGGCGAGATCTGGCTGCGCGGACCGAGCGTCGCGCAGGGTTACTGGAAGCGCGCGGAGGAGAGCGAGGCGACCTTCGGCGCCCGCCTCGCGAGCGGGGAAGGGCCGTTCCTGCGCACGGGCGATATCGGCTTCCTGCGCGCGGGCCAGTTGTTCGTGCAGGGCCGCGTGAAGGAGCTGATCATCATCCGCGGGGTCAACCATCACCCTCACGACGTCGAGGCCAGTCTCGAAGGCTGTCACGAGGCGCTCCGGGCGCGCTCGGCGGCGGCCTTCTCGGTCGAAGCCGAGGGCGAGGAGCGGCTGGTGGTGGTGGCGGAGGTCGAGCGCGAGGCGCGCGGCGTCGACGTCGGCGCGGTGGCCACAGCCGTGCGCGCCGCGATCAGCGAAGCGCACGACCTGCAGCTCTGGGCGCTGGTGCTGCTGCGTCCCGGCGGTCTGCCGCGCACCACCAGCGGCAAGCTGCGCCGCGCCGCCTGTCGCGCCGCCTTCCTGGCCGACACGCTGGACGCGCTCGGCAGCGTCCAGTCAGGCGCACGTCCGTCGTTGCGTGGGGGCGGCACGGCCGCTCTCGACGCGTCGTTGCAAGCGAGGTGAGCATGACCGGCATGCAGGCTGGAGCGCAATTGGCGCTGGCCCCGAGCGGACACGACCGCCTGGCGGCCCTGGCGCGACTCGACCGGCGCCTGGCGTGGGTCGTGACGCTCGCGCCCGTGGCCGGGTTCGTGCTGGCCATGGTACTGGCCGTCGCCGGCTGGCCGCCGGGCCGGCTCGAGATCGGCCTGTGGCTCGGCATGCACCTGCCGATCCTGGCCGGCGTGGAGGTGGGCTTCCACCGCCATTTCGCGCACCGCTCGTTCAAGGCCCATCGGCGCGTGCGCCAAGCGCTGGCGATCCTCGGCTCGATGGCCTTCCAGGGGCCCGTCATCTGGTGGGCCGCGACGCACCGCCGCCATCACGCCTTTAGCGACCAGCCGCGCGACCCGCACTCCCCGCATCTGTTCGAGCCGGGGCTGTTCGGCTTCCTGAAGGGCCAACTGCACGCGCACATGGGCTGGCTGTTCGTGCCCTCGAGCACGCGCGCCCCCGGTTGGGATCGCTACGGCCATGACATGTACCGCGACCGCGACATCTTCGCCATCCACAGCCGCTATTTCCTGTGGCTGGGTCTGGGCTTTCTGATCCCCGGGCTGATCGCCGGAGCGCTCACGCGCAGTCTGACAGGCGCCCTGCTGGGCGTGCTGTGGGGTGGGTTCGTGCGCATCTTCATGATGAACCACGTGACCTACTGGTGCATCAACTCGGTCACGCACACCTTCGGCCGGCGGCCCTTCGACGCCAACGACAAGAGCGTCAACAACGCCTGGCTGGCGCTGCCGACGCTCGGCCAGTCGTGGCACAACAACCACCACGCCTTTCCGGCGGCCGCGCTCATGAACCTGCACTGGTGGCAGATCGACGTCGGCGGCTGGCTGGTGCGCGCGCTGCAGGCGCTCGGCCTGGCGTGGGACGTGCACACGCCCAGCGCCGAGCTGATCGAACGCAAACGCGCCGCGCAGCCGGCCTGAGTTTTCAGGGACGAGGAGGCGAGACATGTCCACGGTCGCCGGCGAGAGCGGCGTGCCCGCACGCAACGAGATCCAGGCCTGGCTGCTGGCGCGTCTCGGCGAAGAGCTGAAGCTCGATCCAGGCAGCATCGACGTGCGCGCGCCCTTCAGCCACTACGGGCTGGATTCGATGGCGGCGGTCAGTCTGGTGGGCCAGCTCGAGACCTGGCTGGGGCGCGAGCTGTCGCCCACGCTGCCCTACGACTATCCCAACGTGCATGCTCTGGCCGCGCACCTGAGCGGCCTCGGTGATCCAGCATGAGCGCGGCGCAGGTCACGACAGGCGGGGCCGGCGCTTCGGCCGAAGCCATCCAGTTTCACTACGACCTGGGCAACGACTTCTACGGCCTGTGGCTGGACTCGACGCTCAGCTATTCAGCCGCGCTCTGGCAGGAGGGCGACGATCTCGAACGCGCCCAGGTGCGCAAGCTCGACTGGCACATCGACCAGTCCGGCGCGCGTGGCGCACGGCGCGTGCTGGACGTGGGCTGCGGCTGGGGCGGCATCCTGCGCCGGCTGGTGGGGGAGGCCGGCGTTGGCGAGGCGGTCGGCCTGACGCTCAGCCAGGCGCAGGCCAACCACGTCTCCGGCCTGGCCCTGCCAGGCGTCGAGGTGCGCCTCGAGAGTTGGGCGCAGCACGAGCCGCGCGCGCCGTACGACGCGATCATCTCGATCGGCGCCTTCGAGCACTTCGCGCGCGTGGAGTCGAGCGAGGCCGAACGCCTGGCGGCCTATCGCGCCTTCTTCGAACGCTGCCGCGCCTGGTTGCGACCGCCTGGGCGGCTCTCGCTGCAGACCTTCGCCTACGGCGGGTTGCGCGCGCGCTCC
>WBZQ01003035.1_pt1 | contig 10535 bp, 11 predicted proteins | sample 5204251 | NCBI WGS metagenome assembly WBZQ01 (sample SAMN12412402, study PRJNA552823) | activated sludge metagenome | isolation source: activated sludge from nitrification reactor of wastewater treatment plant... | place: USA: Virginia | collected 2017-09 | reverse complement strand
ATGCCCTTTGCGGCAGAAAAATCCATGCAACAACGCAAAAAGGATTTCTTCTTAAGGTCGTCTCCTTTATCTTCGCTTTTACCCTCGATCAATTTATCAACTAGCAACTTGAGTTAATTACCCCAATTACCCCAATTACCCCAATTACCCCAATTACCCCAATTACCCCAACTACCCCAATTACCCCAATTACTCCAATCACCCCAATTACTCCAATCACCCCAATCACCCCGCATCTCCGGCTATCCCTGTTCCATGTCGCAAATTGTTCCTTTTCTGTCGTGAAACGCGACAGAACGGTCCGTCCCATGCCCGGACTTTTGCCCCGGAAAAACACTGAACCTCAACATTCAACCTTTAACCCTTAACCCTCAACCCTCAACATGAACATCCTCGAACAAATGCTCGCCCTTGCCGCCGTTGCGGTCGGAGCAGCAGGCATCCGCACCGTTTTCAGCGCCCTGGCCCTGAGCCGCCGGCTGAAATGAATCATCGACGCTGGACTACTGGACGTTGGACTATTGGACTGCCCTCCCCGGGAGCCCCGGATTACGGATCCAAAGTCCCCTGTGCAACGTCCAACAGTCCAACAGTCCAACAGTCCAACGTCATTAAAATTCTTTGAAGAAAATGAAAAATATCGCAACCGGCGCTCTTTTCGCCGCCATGCTGCTCCAGACCGCCATCCTCACCGCCCAGCCCGTAGCCAAAGCCGACATGGTGGCTTTGCTGGCGGAAATGCCGGCCGCGCCGGCCACTCTCGAAGAGGCCTACCGGCGGGCCTACCCCGCCGGCGCCACCAGCGCCGATGCCGCGGCCTTCTATCGCCCCTACCTGAGCAAACTGGAGGCGACCTACCGCGAAAACCAGCTGCTTCAGCAGCAGTTCTACACCAAGTATCCGACGGGGATCCGGCCGCAACAACAGCCGCAGCACACCGCCTCCAAAGCTTCGCCCCAGCACGAAGCCGCCATGAATTCCGCCACGGCCGAACTGGCCCAGAAAATGATGAGCGACCCGGCTTTCGCCCAGAAATTCTCGCAGATGAGTGAAAAGGAACAGCATGCCTACATCGCCCAGCTCCTGGCCGACAAAGGCCTGAAACCCGCCAGCGGCACTCCCAACACCAACCAGGCCCCGATCCCGGGCACTGATGTGGAATGGGCTACCCTGTGCACCGAGTACACCCAGGCGGCCATGGGTCTCAGCCGCTGGGAAGCCTACACGGCCCTGCAGCAGCAATACGAAGCCCGGCACCAGGAAATACGCGACTGGGCCGAGGCCGAGATCAAAAAACTGCCGATGATCTCTTTCGGCGAATACGGCCACGACCACGATCCGGAGAAAGTGAAGGCCATTCGGAAGCAGGCACTCGCCAAACACCGCGAGGTAGCCCAGGCCAAACTGACCGAAGCGACGGCCCTGTTCCAAAAATTCCGCCGGGAGTCGGAACAGCGCATGACCCCGCTGAACAGCGCCCTGAAAGGCGTCGGCTACGGAAGCAATTACGACTTCGGCATCCACTACCCCACCGTCATCAGTACCCAGGCTGCAATGCTGGCCGAACCCGACGCACTGCTGAAGGACGAGATCAGCATTATCAACGAAGCAGCGCAGTGGGAATACGACGCGCGTAACCTCAGATAACCGCTCCTGTCACCGGCGCCCGGCCAATCGTCCCGCTCATTTCCGGGCGCCATCCACTCATTTAACCCGGCTTCACACTCAAGATGCCCTGCTGCGCGCAGGCGCACCGGGCATCTTTGTGCCGGAAATTCAATCGACCAACTTTATGCTCACGCACTTTTTAATAGGAACGCAACTCCGGCCTACTACCGAGCCCTCGCCGGTTCTTTTACCCCTGAAACCCGCACCAACCGCAGAACAGCACCTGCTGGCGGCGGTACTGGCCGGCGATCAGCAGGCTCATGCCACCCTGGTCCGGCGCTACCGCAAAATGGTGCTGAACATAGCGCTCGGCATCACCGGCAGCCGCGAAGACGCCGAAGAAGCCACCCAGGACACCTTCGTGCGGGCTTTCCGCTACCTACCGGCTTTCCGCGGCGACAGCAGTTTCAAAACCTGGTTGTTCCGCATCGCCCGCACCACCTCGCTCAACCAGCTGCGGGTGAAAGGGCGGCCGACCGTTGCCCTCGATGCGCCGGAATCGCCCGCTTATTTTCTCCAGGAAAAAGGCGAAAGTTCGGCCCAGCAACTGATCCGCAGCGAACGCGCCGAATTGCTCGGCCGCGCCCTGCAGCAACTCTCGAAGGAAGATGAAACCGTGCTGAAACTGTTTTATCTGCACGAAAAAAGCCTCGAAGAGATCTGTGCCGCCACCGGCTGGACGTTCGCCAACGCCAAGAGCCGGGTGCACCGGGCCCGGCAGCGGTTAAGGAAGGTGCTGGTGGAGCAGTTTGGGGGGGAGGAATGGAATTGATCGGAGCCCGGACCTTCCGGCCCGGCAGGGCCTGCCCTCATCGGACACCGGCAGAGCGCCGTTAAATTAATAAAAAGAGGCCGTCTCACAAGTCTGTTTTATCGTTTAATTGCGGATTTGGTTATACGTAGCGACTTTGTTTTCAAAGTTATTTACAGATAAACAGATCAACAGATAAACGATTCACCGACTTGTGAGACGGCCTCTTTTTATTATTTCCCCAACTGGGTACTCTTTGGCCGAATTTCAACTCACTCAGGCAATTAATTCAATCACTTTAACAATTGCCTGAAAAATGAACGTAAAAGCAGTTGCCGCAGCCCTCCTGGCGGCTTTCGCCCAAACCTCCCGTGACCGGCAAGATGGCCGGCGCATCCGCACCAACCATTCCAACCCGACAAGCCGTATTTTCATCGGCCTCTCCGCGATGGCCTCCTTTCTGTTGTTATTCGCGGTGCTGCCGGCAATACCTTCCGTTGCCTCCGGGTACCCTCCAGGCCGGATTGTCTCCGTTGAATCGGGCTGCAATTTGGCAGCTCCGGCCAGTTTCAGCGCACAAAGTACCGGCATAAATTCGGTATTACTGAACTGGAGCACCGTATCGGGTGCTGTAGCATATCGCCTTACGATTTATGAAGGCAGTACCAACAACCCGTACTCCACTTCTACGGAATATGGCACGTCCAAAGCTCTGAGCGGGCTAACCATTGGCGAGACTTACCGCTGCGTGCTGGCATCGGTTTGTCCGGACGGCAGCACCAGTGATTTCGTCATTGTCGTAGAAATTCTCGTTTAGGGTATTTTTTAGTTACCCGGGCAGCCTGCCAATCTTGACTGTTATCCAGTCAAGGGCGGCAGGCGGCCTTTGTTTCAGCGCTTTCAGCAGTTCGTCTTTGGAAAGTGCCCGTTTTTCTCCATAGTGCATCAGTTTGCGGATAAACCAGATCTGATTGCGGAAAGCCTGGCGAAAAGATTGGGAAAAGAAGTTGTTACGCAGCAAAAACCCTTCGAAGTTGGCCAGCGACTGCTCCAGTTCTTCGAATTTATCCCGATCAATAAGCCATATCTCGTAATTGTTGCGCACTTTCAGGGAGTGGTAGTACAAGGTGTACCGGGGCTGGCGATTATCGGCGACCTTGATCAGTTGGCTGGCAGTTTCGTCGAAACGGTCGAGATAAAACAACTGGTATGCGCGCAGCAGTTGAACGGCAATTTCCCGGCGGTCTTTGGGTAAAGCAGCCTGGCCTTTTTCCAGGAATGCATTGAACCCTTCCGTGTCTTTGCTTCTGGCAAACATGAATCCATGGTTTAGGAAGGTATCCTCTATTTTGACATTGCCGGTCCATACCTGCTCCATATCGCCCCAATCGTACACGCGTCGGTACCAGCCGAAAGCATTCGGGTCTCCGTTCCGGTGACAGCGACTACAGTAGTTTAGCGTGAAGACGATCAAAGATTCAAGCTCTTCACGTTCCACCCGCGGGCCTTGTTCCTTCAGCAGGCCGAAAAAGGATTCGAAATCGGCCTTCGGCAGCGTCAATAGGTGGTACATAGCCCGGTAAAGTGCAGCCAGAGCACTGTTTTCCAGCGGTTCCGGCAGGTTCATCTCCAAGAATGGCTGGGGAGAGTCAATACTGGTTTGTAACAGGTATCCGGCCGAGGCGCGGTTGCAGGCCAGTTGCATTTTGGAAATAAAGCAGTAGGTATCCAGTTTTTTTTCCAGGTCATTGAGCACATCTTCCGGGTTTTTGGCCTGATTAGACAGCGGATATGAATGAGCGTACTTGCGCGTCCAAAACTGCAAATGCCAGTCTTCGGTAGTTTCGCTGCAGGCTCGGTCGGTAAGGTAATTCAGCAGGCTGTCGGCACTTCGCCGGAAATAGGTTTCATCGTTCCGGGTGTAAAGGGTGGCCACCAGCGCGCGTAAACGCATCCCTGGATCGTCGAGGGTATGCTGGACGATCAGGAATTGCTCGATGGCGGCATTCAGGTCGGACAAGGCTTTGTTCCATTTATGGCCGTCGCCGAATTGTTCTCCCGGAAAAACGCGAACAAAAATGCTCTCCGGCGTAACGGCAAGCCCCGATTCCTCCCCGGATTCCAGTTCTTCTTCCGGCTTTTTCATTGCCTTGCGCAACTCCAGAAATAACGGATAAAGGAACTTCTTGGCTGTAAAAAACGGGGATTTTAAGAATTTTCCCAGCAGGGTTATCTCCGATTTATCCAGCAGATTAAGCAGTGAAATTGTCTGAATTCTGGCCATTTCGCCTGATTATGAAAATTTTTTAAAAAAGGCATGTTTAAGTTTGCTTTGCAAAAAAACAAAAAAATCAGGATTGAAGGCCAGAAAAAAAATTCTTAAGCCCGTGGCAGGAAGATAGCTTTGTTGCGTATCCGGCCGGTGTTGCGGCCCTGGTTAAACAGGCCGGTTCCGAAAAAGGTCAGTACAAGTACAGTTTAAGCCTTCCCCTGCCGACGGTGCGAATTTAACAATTACCCCGAAAGAGTAAACCGCCTTTACTCATAGTGTGTGTATATTTGGTATGTTAAACCGTCACCTCTTCGATGTCCTAACCTCTGGTCCGCAGGACCGGGTGAATGCCAGTTTGGAACATCTGCGTCAGAGTTACCAAAAGGATGCAGTTACCATATTGTCCAAGTTACACCTTGACCCTGCGGCAACCGAAATAGAGGTGGTGTGGCCGCGTGCAGTCGACGCCTTTATTCAAGAGCTCGCCGAACTCCACGTCGCTCCGAAAATGCCGGACCTTTTTTACTACGCCATTGCCGATCAGGCGATCATCCGGCGGATGGAAAAAGAAAAAATATCTTCGCCGCTCGAAGAATTTAACGGAGTGCTTGATTGGGCGACCATTCGGAATGACGAAGAGGGGCTGAAATACATCGAACGGATTGACCTGGCCGCCCAAAAGGAAATGCCCGCGGTGAGCCGGTTACTGGGCTTGAGCAGACCCCCGACCCGGGAAGATTTTGCCCGGTGTGCCGAAGAGTTGTGGATTAAATTTAAGAACAGAAAAAAAATTAATTCGGCACGACGGCATTACCTGAGGTACTTTCTGAAACTCTGGCAACTCGATAAACTGGATAATTATTTTATTAAGACAATTAACGAGTAGGTCTATGGCAGTCAAGTTAAACCGGCAGGATGCGGAGGATATCCGCTCCGACACCTACGAAACAATTCGAAAACAGATCGACCAGGAAGGCTCCTTTATTATTGAAATAGGCGCCTATTTCAATACAGTTGCCAGGAATGAAAGCCTGAAACTGGCGAAACGCACCCGCAAAAACCAAAAACATGCTCCCGGGATCCTGTTGGAACTATACGGGCAAACGAAAACCGGGCATGAAATACCGGTTCGGGATCCGGAAACAGGGGAAGAACCCGGATTACATCCCGATGTAACCCGGATAATAAAGAACCTGACCGGCCACCAGATGTATATTCTGGAAAAACACAGTGAAGTTAGTGCACAAAAATCTAAATTCGACCGGTCCTGGCGTCAAATACGCGATGTCTTCAGAAAAAGAGGAACAAAAATCATGGATGAACAAATTTTAAGACAAAATGATCAATGCTACCGGGAAGCTCTCGGACTATTGGAAAATATATTTGCCGCCCTGCAAAAACGAAAACAGGGGCTTTCTGCCGGACAAGATGATAATGGAGAGAAGCATCCGGAAACAGACCACTCCATTGCATTGCTGGAAGAAATGATTCAGGTAAGATTGAAAACAAACAAAGTTTATATTGAATACCTATATTTTTATACAACATGGTCGCCTGATGGCCAGGCACTTGATTTCTTACCTCCTCCGTATCCAATAGAAACACTGACCGAAAAAATTCGGCAAAACAGCATTTCTCTGTTAAACCATATCAACCGTTTAAAAGATATATTAAATCGACATTCGGATATAGAAAACCATTTCAGGAAACGAAAAAAGATAGAATACCTGTTAAATAACCTGATAGCCTATAAAAAAGAACTGAACGCACTGCTGGCATCACCGGAAATGCCGGCTGCTTCGCTCCACGGTGACTCGCGAGAAATTAGATTGGACTGGTGGTTTTTTAATGCCTTGGATAGCGACGGTATAAATTATAGCACCATCAATGCCGCTAATACCCAGCATAAGAAGGCGCTCAATCGGTCAAAAACTATTCGGAACCTGACAAAAGTTGGCAAAAAATGAATTATTCAATAGATATCTATACCCTTAGAGCATACTTTGACGGCGAACTCAATGAAGAGGACACCCGGAGTATAGAATCAATGGCGCTTGCCAATCCTGAATTCGCAGATGAATTGCGAAGATTTCAAAAAGACTATGAAATATCCAAACAGCAATGGCGAAGCCAGGTGCGTCAGCAATTAAAACGATCAGACCGTCGTCGTATTTTGTTTGGGAAATATGCTACTTCTATTGCTGCAATAATCGCTTTAATACTGGCAGCAATATGGTTTCTATTTAAAAAAGAAAACAGGAATAACGTTATTTCAAATATAGAACTGCTCCTGCCGCTTCTGGACGATCCGGTTAATTCTTATGCCTGGAATAACCGCACTATAGTATGGGAATTGAGTTCTTCGCCGATAGGCAATCTATATCTTGAAGGAAGATACGACGAGGTAGCGGAGCTTACCGATGGCTGGACCGTACACAACGAATTATTTTTTTTAAGAGGCCTTTCATTATTCCGGGTAAACAGGGTCGAAGAAGCCGTTATGGTGTTTGCCCAGCTTAGCAATCCGGCCAACCAGTCTAAGTGGCTTTTTCCCGCAAAATGGAACCTGTTGGTCCTTTACTGCTCGGCCCCCCGATCATACGAGCAGCAGTTGTGTGCCTTGTTAAAGCAAGTATTGGCCGAAAATTATTATCAGGCAGACTCCCTCGGTTATAAAAGCAGGTTAAAAGAAATCGATTTTCTGCTTAAGAAAAAACATTTTTCCTGTCCGAAGTGAGTCAAGCCAAATGAAAATATCGGTTCATACATGGGGTTTTACCGGTCTGTCCAGGCATTATGCACAATCCGGCTGTTTGAAAAACTGGAATTTTTCCGACGGTGTCAAACATCTTTAACTCCAGGCTTTTTAACCTAAAAACCTCAAAAAACGAGGTTATTTTTGTTAAAAGCATTTCATAGTCCCTTCTTTCATTTGGGTACGACAAGCATCCGGGGCTAAAATCTGCCAAAAAAACCAGGATTTTTCCCAAAAAGATTAATTGTAGCCGGTTATTAAAGGGATATAAATTTGTCCGGAACTTAAAAAATATTACGTTATAACATAGTTTTAAAAAGCGATCGCAGATATTTAAAAACCAAATTCCAGCCGCCGGTCTTGCCCTGCAAGCCGGCGGTTGTTTTTTACATCCCCGCAAAAAACCGCACCAGATCATGCTCGGCCCGCACCGGTCGCTCCTGCCGCTCCGCCAGGGCCGGCGCCTTACCTTCCAGCACAAAATCCAGCACCTCCTGCGTAATACCGGCCGTGCCGAGGTGGTGGCCGCCTTCGGCCGGGCTCAGCAGCAGGCTGCCCGGCCAGAAACTGAAATAGCGCAGCGATTCGCCATACGGCGTCACCCGGTCCTCCGGGGCATGTACGATCAGCGCCTGTACGTGGGGCAACCGACCGGCCATCAGGGCAAAATCGTAGTGTTCCAGCGGGTGCCCGATGTGCTGCTCGAACCGGCGGACCATGCGCCAGTACAGCGACGACCACAGGCCCAGCGCCTTCCGGTACCCGCCGAATACGTTGGGAACGTAGCTGAAAGATGCCATAATGGCCACCCGCCGGGGATGCAGGTATTCCGGCAGTTGCTGCAGGGCATACACCGTGCTGCTGCCGCCGAAAGAGTGGGCAATGACGGCCTCGGCCGGGCCGTAGTCTTCGAGCAAAGTGCGGAGAATGGCCGCGTTCAACGGAAGATTCAGTTGCCCGGCCGGCGCCAGGCCATGCCCGGGCGGGTCATAGGCCAGCACCCGGTAACCCGCCGTCACCAGTTCAGGTACGAAATGGCGCCAGCGTCCGGCGTTATACCCCCAGCCGTAACTCAGCACCACCAGCGGGGCGTTTTCTTCCCCCCAGTGGTACTCCACTACCGGGAGACCGGCCAACTGCCGGCGCACCTGCCGGGCCGTTTTTAAAAAGGCGCGTTCTTTTTCGCGTATCGCCGGCCTGGGCGGCGTCGAGAACAGGCGGATGGCCAGGCTCACCGCCTGCCGGGGGGCCGGCAACGACCAGAGGTTGAGCCCCAGGCCGGCCATTCTATACAGTATCTGTTTCATAATCCAAATTAATGATTGCTATGCTTTCGTTGCCCGTAAAAAGACACCGGAATGAATATCGGGGTTTCAGGCCTGCCTACTGCTACTGCCTACTGCCACTGCCTACTGCCAATCCCCCCACCGCCTCCTTCCCGAACACCCGCACCGCCCGGGACACGAACTGCTCCAGGTGTTGTTCGTCACTACTGAGTTTGTACATCGTGACGGCGCCTTCGTATTCCAGCAGCAGGCGGTAGGCTGTTTCGGCGGCTTCGGAGGCCGGCAAAACGTGGAGCAGCAAACCGGCCACCGTTTGCTGCCACTCGTCGTAAGTGGCCTGGATGAGGTCGTTGAACAAGCCCTCGCGGCCGGTTTCCAAAGCCGTATTGGCAAAAAAGCACCCCCGGCGGTCGTATTTCGCCAGGCGGTTTTGCCGGCGCAGCAGTTTCTCCAGGCGTTGCTCGGGTGGCAGATCCTCCTGCGCAACGGAAAAAACGTAGTTGCGCAGTTCCTCCTGCGCGTACTCCACCACCGCCCGCATGAGGCTTTCCTTCGAAAGGTGATGGTGCATCAGCCCGGATTTACCCAGCCCGGTCGCCTCGGCCAGCATACTGACCGACGTGCCGTGGTACCCGTGCCGGTTGAATACTTCCCAGCAACGGCGCAGCAATTCCTGTTTTTCAATTTTTTTGACTGGCATATATACCGAACGTTCGTTCGGCAAAGGTAAGAATATGGAGTTTAATTAAACAAGCCTAAGCCATGGGTTTATTTGGAAAAGAATCATGCGGATTCGCGGAATGCATATACCTCACCCCGGTCAGAAGGCCCGGCGGGAAAACGACCTGCGCCGTATCATTGCACCCAAAAACACCACGCATGAACCTCTCTCTTGCCGGAAAAAATGCCCTGGTGGGCGGCGGCAGCGCCGGCATCGGCCGGGCTGTGGCGGCCGAACTCGCCGCCCTGGGCGCCAATGTCATTTTACTGGCCCGAACCGAAAGCGCCCTGCAGCAGGCAGTTGCAGCCCTCGATACCAGCCAGGGCCAGCAGCACGGCTACCTGGTCGCCGATTTCTCCGATTCGCAGTTGCTACTCGAAAAAGTAATGGCTTTGCTGGAACGGCAGCCGGTACACATCCTGGTCAACAATACCGGCGGACCGCCGGGCGGCCCCATCGTCGAGGCGAGCGGCCAGGCCTTCCTGATGGCCTACCACAACCACCTGCTGTGCAACCAGTTGCTGGCCCAGGCCGTGTTGCCCGGTATGCGCGCCGCCGCTTATGGCCGCATCGTCAACATCATCAGCACCTCGGTAAAGGAACCGCTGGACAACCTCGGCGTATCCAACTCCACCCGCTGGGCCGTGGCGGGCTGGGCCAAAACCTGGGCCAATGAAGCCGGCCGCTTCGGCGTCACCGTCAACAACGTCCTGCCCGGCTACACCCGTACCGGCCGGCTCGACGAGATCATCGAAAAACGGGCGGCAGCCGGCGGACTATCGCGTGAAACGGTGGAGGAACAATTCAAAAGCCACGTACCGTTGCGGCGGTTCGCCGAGCCGGAAGAGGTGGCTGCCGCGGTAGCCTTTCTGACCAGCCCGGCCGCGGCTTACATCAACGGCATCAACGTACCGGTGGACGGCGGCCGAACGCGGAGTTTGTAAAAAATAAAAAAAGAGGCCGTCTCACAAGTAACGATGAGAGACGGTCTTTTTTGAGTTTATGCAGCGATGCAAAAGAGTTTGGCTTTTCTGTGGCCGGGCGCTATATGGTTGATGATGGTGGCGATGGGGTCAAAAAAG
>WBZQ01003034.1_pt1 | contig 10535 bp, 21 predicted proteins | sample 5204251 | NCBI WGS metagenome assembly WBZQ01 (sample SAMN12412402, study PRJNA552823) | activated sludge metagenome | isolation source: activated sludge from nitrification reactor of wastewater treatment plant... | place: USA: Virginia | collected 2017-09 | reverse complement strand
CAGCAAATGCCATGCCGAAGAACTTCACCGAGTCCCAGGTGTTCGATCCCATCATTCTCCTTCGAAGTATAGTAGTTGTGACTACCTTAACGTAGGCACCACCGCGCTGTCAACACCTTGACCCTGCGTACGCCACCTGCTAAGCTATTGTTAACACATAAAGGAGACCCGCATGCGTGTGTCGCTGAAGCCACGGATACCGAACCGAACCTATTGGATGTTGTTGATGCAGGGGCATACCCCGAGCGCGCCGAACTGTGCCTGGAACCAGCCCGGTGACTTCACCGATCCACGGTCGGTGTGTGGTAGCTGTCTCCATCTCGCACAAGTGCGCGGCGTCGTCGTGAAAGGAACGATCACATGACAGAAAACAACAATCAACTGAGCACGAACTTGATCATCTCGGGACTGCTGCTTTCTACCGGTCTCGTCACGGCGGCTATGGGTATGGTCGCGGAGTCGGACTGGACGGTGTTCGCTTCCGTGTGGATTGTCCTCGTTGGCGCATTTTTCGCGGGAAGATACATGTCGGAGCGCGCTATCGCCCGCCGCGAGGAGCAGAATACTCCTGTTACAGACACGGTTACAAGTGATGTTACAGATACCGTTACTAATGCTGTTACTGGCGACGTTACTGAGGACGAGGATCAGCCGTGAAGATTAACTGGACATCGGTTTTCCAAAACAAGACGCTGTGGGTGTGTCTCGTTATCGCGGCGGTCATCGGTTCGCTCGGAGTCGTTCTTAACCGTTCCCAGCTCGTTGTGATCGGCGCGGTGTACACGCTGGTCTGTATCGGTTATTTCGCATGGCGCTATCGAGAATATCCCCCGGATGACTTCGTTCCGCCAGCACACTTGGACACATCCAACCCAGAAGTTCTTCATGCGATGATCCACAAGGCAATCAGAAATGCGGAAATCCAACAGGGGGAGTAGCTGCCCACATGCGGAGTTCCGTGGCACGGCAATGTGATAAACTACCGTCAACAGGAGAAAGTTAGGCAGACATGCGTGATTGGGTGAAGTACAGCATCGTTCTCGCGGCGGTGATTTCTTTTACCGGACTTGTTCTCCATCTGCACACGCTCGCCTGGGCTGGGGGAGTCTACGCGGCGGGCGCTGTTCTGTACGCGTTTCTTGTCCATACGCTTGTTTCTTCGCGGTCTTCTGTGGAGGACACTGCCGATGAGGACGATGAGGCGGTTTTCGAGTGACCGCAGTTCTTGAATCACCGTCCGTTGCCGACACTCACAACGGCGATGTGGAGTTGGTGATCACCGACCTTGATGACACGTTTTGGGAATGGTGCACCACTTGGCACGCGATGTACAACGGGTTCAACTCCGTTCTGCAGCGTTCTTACGGGGTGTCCGACTCGGAAATAGAGGACATGTGGGCGCATGCGTACGCGCGGCGCAATGGGGAGACGATTGAGTTTCCCCCATCCTATGACGACCTCCTGAACCATACGGGGATTGACACCGTGGACTCCCGAGCGGTGTGGCGCGAGGCGTTCAACGTGTCCCGTTCCCGCCGTGACGCAGCGTTCAAGGTGTTTCACGGGGTGAAGGAAACGCTGGAGGAACTGTCCTCGCGCGGCGTCCCCGTCGTGGCGCACACGGACTCTCCAGTGCTGGCGGCGGAACATCGCCTGCAGCAGGCTGGTTTAGACGGGCTTGTTCATTCCCTGTACGGGCGTCCAGTGATCATTCCGTTCGGCGAGTACCGTTTGGAGCACACCGTTCCGTTCCATGTGGCTGGATGGGAGGCGAAACCTTCCACTGTCGTTGTCAATCACATTCTCGAAGAGCACCACGTGGATCCGTCCAAGGTGCTGTACGTTGGGGATTCTATGCGGAGAGACATGCGAATGGCGGACGCGGCGGGACTGCGTCCTGTGTGGGCTTCGTATGGAACGGACTACGCGGAGAGGGAACGCACTATCGAGACGCTGGTGAAGGTTCAGCGTCTCCGCCCATTCCCACCGGACGCGAGCATGGTGAACGAGCCGAACCGGAACGGTCACACCAAGATTTCATCCTTCTCGGAGATTCTTGACTTGCTATGACCAACCCCTTCTCCAGTCCAGTAAAGGCGGGTAACCGTTACGACCTCCGCAATACGTGGAAACGTGCGGAGGGACTGGTAGCGCGAGCCAATCGCTTGGATAACTTTTATGGATCCGCGAGCAGTACCAGTCCTCTTCGGAACCTCCCCAACATTGTTGACCTAATGGAGGGAAGGGCGCGATCGGTGCACAGCACTCTAAGCGACACCACGCGCACGTGGGGATCCAGAATGAATAAGGCGAACAGCGCGTTCCCCGACGTTCATTTCGCCACGTATTTCCCCAGAGAGTCACAACACTCGTATCCGATACTCGTCACTAGTGCTGATGGACGCCGCGCCGCTGTCAATGACGATTGGCGTATCGTCACCAGGTCTGTTGACACGGACATCGTGGTGACCGTTTCCTTGGACGGAACCGTTCAGCTGAATGAGTACGCACAAACCATTCGGCGACTATCCACCGCTATTCGCCAACACACGACCCCGGAGTTCTACGGCACGCTGGAAGGAGACTTCGTTTATATTCTGACACGGGACGCTGTTCCTGTGGAGGATGTTGACGCGGCGCTAAGTGGGATGCGCGGACTCCCGTACGGGCTGATTGAGACGATCTACGGGGAGCCTTGGGTGAAACCCTTCCTCGCCGCGCATGCCTCTCTGTCCGAACACGGGAGGGGAGCTGTTCGTGCTGAAGAATAGTTGGATCGCAATGCAGACGTGTGCGGTACTGTCCCTTCTGCTCGCGGTATTCTCGTTGTTCTTGATTATCACCGGACAGGCGCGCGGCGTTGACCTGTCCCTGTACCGTTGGCATTTGACTGCTCTGATGGCGCTGTTCTTTCTCATCCATGCCAAGACGCAACGGTTGGCTTTTCGAGAAGACTACGTTCGTAGCGATAAATTGACAGCGGTATTTGGCTGGACGAAAAGCACAACCGATCCGAACTTTTGAAAGGCACCAATGTCTGACTTGCGTATGGGGTTTCGCAACATCACGGATAAGGGGATGGATCGCGCGGCGAGACTCGCCCTTACCGATGAACAGTTCGTAGAATGGATGAAGCGCCATAATCCTGTTCTCATGGCGCTACCGGAGGAAAGATACACCGGCGAGTCGTTGTTGTTGAAGTACATCGCCTACGTGCAGAACAACCCGATGTCGGTGCTCACGGACGATCAGGTGGAAGAAGTTTTCGAGAGGGTGTCGCGGGAACGCGAGAAACGGAAACTTGACGGCGGCGACGGAGCATGATACGGTGTCCGTAATCGCCGTTCCCGTACGGTGGGAGTTCGTTTTGAGAAGACCGCACTCTTCTCGCTGTACGACCTAGCTGCCTTTAGGCGCATACGGGAAGTGAACCCCGTTAGCTAAACGGTGTCGTTTTGGTTCGTGCGGGAACCGTGACACCGTGATCTCAACGGAGGAATTGTGCCGAAGTCACGTCGCGTTCGCAAGGAAGCGAACGGTATCAAGAATATTCGTCGCATCAAACACCGCAGCGCGGTGAATAATGTTGTTAATCGTCTTTCTCGGTCACGGTGCCTTCAAGGATCTCGCCAATCTCCCTCATTGCTTAACAGCGATAGACCACCTCAATCACGAGGAGGACACCGTCGATAATGCGCAGAAACTCAGTCGGGCTATCACAACGGAGATTGACCGCAGATTGGAGCTTCTGAATTCCACACGAAGTCGTAACTTCAACAGCCACAACGCCTCTCTCCTTGGACAGGTAGGAGGGCTCCAGAAACGTATCGTCCCCACCGTTTTCGTCCTCGATGAAGCAATGATATGGGTCATGTTCTTTCCGGAGTTTCGCGCCGCCGTAGAACGTCTCGCGGAGCACGGGTCACAGGTAGGTATGCCGATGATTTTCACAATGTTTTCCAGGGACTTCGTTGAGGATTCCGTCAGAAATCACGGAAACATTCCGTTTGTCGTGGATTTTCCCTATGGAGGATCCTCTAAACGCCGTCCCCACATGGTGAGCCTGTTCACCTGGGAGCATGAGGGAATGTTCGTGTACACGCCGCCGTTTGGATCGGGGGGAATAAACATGCCCGTCATCGGGCATTCAGGACGTGATGACTGGAAACAGGTCATCGAGGGACTGTCGAAAGTTCCGATGTTCTTTGACAATAACAGGGCGCTGCGAGAGTCACTTGCCTAAATGCCAGGAACAGCACAAGTCGGTTCTGCTGTGCCGTAGAATCCTTGCATGGCTGAAACTCTGTATCCGGAACGGCAACGCTGCAAGACCTGTCGAGGCGCGTTCAAAACACACATTCTCAAGGGACTATACTGTTCCTACAAGTGCGCCAAGCATCCTGAACCGGAACTAGACCCCGCTAAAGCGCCGCGTGAATGCGCCTATGAGCGTGACGGAAAGTTCGTGTCCAAACGCAAGTTCCGCTGCGAGTCGGAAATCCCAGACAGCATCATGTCGCGTCCCGATGTGAGTGTGTACACCTGCTCCAATTGCTTGTATCTACACACAGGAACAGCCGTGAAACGGGAACTGAAAGCGTCCAAGTCCATTGGGTCAGTCGAGGAACTCGCTGAAGTCCTCGTCAAGGCGCGAGGATCCGCAACACGTACCACTGTCGGAAAAGTCGCTGGAATCCGCCCCATTCGCATCAAAGAGTGGGAGGAGGGGTCGGACAAAGCCGATCCCGCCGCGCTGTTCGAGTTGCTGAAACTGTACCGGATCAGCTTGTCAGTCGGATTCCGCTGAATAGTCACCGGGGACTAACGGAACAAGTCCGAACAAGTCAATTATCTTATCAAAGATAATGACATTCTCATCGGTATCGAGAACCGTATATCGAATATCGTTTTCGGATACGGTTGCGAAGTGATGTTCGTTAGCTATATCCCACGTGACTTGTATCCACGAATCACCATAGAACATGTATTCGGGGAGCAACTTTTTCCACGTTCGAAGAAGTTCCGCCATAAGGTCTATGGTGCCGTATACGGTTTCCGTAACACCAGCACCACGAGCAGCCTCAGACATGTGCGACCAAGATTTAATGATCACGTTTGACATCAGGATCCTCGTAGAGGGTAATGTCGATGTTCACGACTCCGATGCGAATCCTCTTTGCGGCGGTACGGATGACATCACGTACGGTGTCCTCATCAATGGCGTCCATGACGAACGACACGGATGGCTCGTATGGGTCCATGGTTCCTAAACTTCCCGGAAACGAGTCGAGAAGGTCATAGAACTTGTCCCAGTTATCTCCCGTGATCGGGTCGAGATCCAGGACGACGGTGAATGCATGCACGGGTTCCTCCTCGCGACGGTATGTTCAGATTATCTTAACACCTTGAAGGAACTCTCGCCACCACTGAAGCTCGTTCCCCTGTTCCACGCCAGTAGTGACGCGCTGCGCGTATCCGTCAACAGCTACAGCGCTTGAATCACGGACGATGTCCAGCGAAGTTTTCAGGGCTTCAGAACTTGTGCTGGCTTCAACGACCGCGACAAGATGTGAGGATGTGCCGTCCTCGACAATGAATCCGCCGGTGAACTTGTCGAGGACTTTCTGCAGTTCATCGCGTTCAGCAGGTTGAAACGTCCATATAATTCCGTAGCGGGGCATTGAACAAGCATAGTCGTCACCAACCGCGACGGTCAACGAACGGCGTAGCCGAATCTATCCGTTTCAGGAGCGGGAGCCGTGGTTGACACCTCGCCACGTAGCGGAGTCATGGGAGGATTACTCGACTCTCTGGTGTTCAGAAAACTCATCCATACCAGCGCCGCAGCGCCGAACAGAAGGATAGGGAGAATGACCCATTCTCTATCAGACGAGTCGGAATGAGCGGACATGGTGAAGTTCCTTGAACGTTTTAATGGTGACTGCACATCGTACCATAAGTTCAGTTACGGATATTAGAGGTTGCTCACGCAGCGCAGCGTCCGCGCTGCGTGTTTAATCTCCGACCGCGCTGTCAACGATAGCCGCGCCAATTTTCACTTCGCGCGGATCGGTGTAGAACTTCAAAAGCGCTTCGGCTACCGCCCCGATGGACTTTCCACCCTTACCGCCGCGCTCGCGGTAGGTTTTGTTCGCCTGGTTCATGAACTCGAAACGCGGAGTTCCGTTGTCGTGCATAATTTTCTCGCGGGGAATCTCACGCAAACCGACAGCCATTCCGAGGATGATGGGATCCTTGAGAAGTTCCGTCACGTCTTCGGCGTAGTGACCCGCTGCGATGACGCTCGGGCTGTTGCGTTTAGCTGAGCTGAGTGTTTCCTTTTGCGCAGCGTGCCAGTTGCGTAATGCGGCTTTCGGGGACGTGTCACCTTTCTTGGCGGTGCCTGTGACGCGGAGTTCCTCGTTTCCGAGGCATGTGACCTCAAACCCAAGACCCTGTAGCCACATGCGCGCGGCGTTCAAACAAGACACGCCTACCTGTGTTGCTGACGGGTTGCGGACAACGCGTGCGTGTGATGAGTCCAGTTCTCGAACGGAGATGAGTTTCTGTTCCAGTGCGGATTTGATTCCAGCGCTTTCGCGGAGAGTTTTGCTGACGTGTCCTGCGTAGCTCATACTGCTATTCTAGCTTGCCGTACTCCAAACCGTGCCGACTCGCCCATTCTGTGCCGTCCATAGGTAAATACACGACATCCCAGCCGTAGACGTGCTCATCATCCACCAAGTCCACACTCTGCTCGGTGTTGAACACTAGCCAGGACGGGGATCCTTCGCCCTGTGACAGTTTGATAGCCAGGATCCCTTCATCACACCGTACGAGCGCTCCGGTAGGGGTGTCTTTGTTCACGACAGCGGGCAGTGGGGTAGCGATACGCGGGTCATAGACGACTGCGTGCCGTCCTTCCCGTTCCACTTTTTCGTCGGTCTCCGGTTTGCCGAATCCCCAATCATCGGTCTCCCCGTAGGCGTCAATGATGTGCCAGCGGAATTCACCTGTGTCGAGGGCGAGAATGTGCCAAAATCCCCAGTTGGTTATTCCGCGCATGAGAGTGTGGGTCGGATACGTCACTGATAACTCCGTAGGTAGTCGAGGACGAGAAGCGCACCTGCTGCTTTGCCGTTCAGACGCGCGTGTTCCGTGGATGTGCTGTGATGACCCCGAGCCATTGTTTGCAGCTCTGCCGCCGCGCGGTATGTGCGCTGTTTCAGGTCTTCAACTTGGTTCTCGGTGAGACCGCCGACATGCAGTCCCAACTTGTCCACCACGCGGCGCAGGTTGTCGAGAATGTCCTGTCGCTGTTCAGTACCCAGGTCTTCCCAGTTCGGGTACAACTCCCACGCTAGAAGAACGTGAACGGTGTCCGTCGAGGTCATACCGTGTCAATCCCTTCCTGTGGGACATTGAACTCGGCGGCGGCTTTGGCATAAATGTCGTCCAGGGACAAGTGACTTTGCTGTCCACTGGAATGCACCGCGATAGCGAGTCCCATCACGTAGCGGCTCTTCTCGTGTCCCGTGTGCATGAACACTGCGACTTGACCGTCAACAAGATGGTTTGCGATCATATCTGGAACGTCCAGGTCTTCAGGCTCGTCTTCATCCCCGTCCCAGGTGGAGTCCTGCCAGAACCCACCATCACTGTCGGTGTAGATGGACACGCGACCCTCTTCGCGGTCCTGAACATCAACAATGAAGCTGGTGTTCTCCAGTGCGGTTTCCAGCGCGTCAACGTCCTTGACTAGGAACGAGTTGCTGACACCGGTTCCGTAATAGTTAGCCATATGTGGTGTTCCCTTTCGTTGACCAATTCTATCACGTATGTTAATGTTGACGCAACACCAATGGGACTCACTATCCCGAACTTGAAGGAGATCATCATGGCACAGTTCCGTTTCGTTCTCAGCTCACCTATCGGAGAGTTCTTCAGCGAACCGCTGGAACTTCCGTCTGTCGAAGACGCTCTAGCTGCCGCTGCGCGGGGGAAGCTTGGTCGGATCGTGCTCGGTGTACTCCATCGCATCGAGCAACTTGTCGATGGTGAATGGGTGATGGTCTGATGTCTCGCAAGAATAGGGCGACTCTCATCGTCCCCGTTCCCGATGGGGAGTTCGCACAGGTCTACGCCGTTACCGTCTACCGTGACATCTGCTGTTCCGATGACTGTGACGGGCACTACGACGAGGGCACTTCTGTTGTCGAGCTGTTCCTCTCCAAGCAGACCGCTGAACAGTTCGCGGACAAGCGCAACGAGGGGCGCGAGCACGGACTTTACCGCGCGGTTCCGATGCGGGTGCACAGCTCGTTCAAGAACGTTTACTAGCTGGGACGATGCCACCAACGGTGAGGCAGCATCGTCCCCGCTAAACTTTTCCGCGCTATCCGCTGATGCTGTCGAGGATCCTTCCGAATACGGTATCAGGAACGTACACAGCATCTTTCAAACCTTCTTCAGGCACCCAGGTTGGGACAAACACTTGTACTCCGTGAAGTTCCCATGCCCATTCGCTACGCCGCAACCATCCGTGTCCGGGAGTTTTCTTCCCGTACAGGTTGAAGACACGATACTCAGCACTCTCCGTAATCGAGTTCTCCGTTGAAGTGACATAAACAACGTACATGCCGTAGAACAATCCGTCGAGGAGTCTGCGCAGCGTCCTCATTTCCTCGTACTTCCCCATATCCACAGTGTCCGCATCGCAGACGACGACAATGTGCGGGGTATCCTCCGTGGCGGAAAAGGAAGGGCTTCCCTTAATCGCGTATCGGCGAGACAATTCCTGATCCAGTGCGTTCAGCGCCACATTCACGTTTTCGCCCGTACTATACGTGTGCGGGAGCTGTTTCAGGTCCGGGAAACTCTCCCCGAGAACGACAAACCTAACGTGTTCTGGACCGTATCTATACGAAAGGGACAGAACAGCTTCACGGACAGTGCTGGACTTTCCGGAACCATCATCACCAAGGATGACGAGACTTTTTCTCGTCGCGCACCCGAGATCCACCTCGACAATATTCTTGTCCTCGTCAACACCAAGTGGGAAGGAAAGATCGGTTTTACAGCGAGGGGCGTGAAGCGCCTCCATCCATGATGGAGTCTTCCGTAAGTCGGAAATACGTTTGAACACTTTCAACACATCGGGGTCACGCTTGTCCCCAAACTCCCCGAATGCCTTGAACACCTGAACTGCTTCGTGAACAATTTCGCCATCATCCGCCCATGCCGCACGATCACAGACGGCGAATCCCCGTGCGCTGCGGGTGTGTTCCGTACCGTACGGGTAACTCGTGATCTTCATGATCTGTGCGAGACGATGAGGAGTGTCCATGCGATAGATAGCGCCAAGGTTGCACCGCGCCTTGGCGGGCATGTGGCGTTCTGCCTGCACGGCGAGAACCAGGTGAATACCGAGTTCTCTCCCGAGGGATGCGATTCTCGCTAATTCCTCTTCACATGCGGAACGGGCGTCCGTCACCGTGTACTGTGCGAGCTGCACTGGTGACTCCTCAAAAATGACGAGGAGTTTCTTAAAGAGGGGGATGTCATCGTTTGACTTCTTGCGGTTAAGCTCCACGCGGCGGCGTTCCATTTCCGCGCGAACCCCTGACATAATCCCCTCGTACGCTCCAAGTCCGCTAAATGTAGTTACTTGCGGGAGGTTGTACACTTCGCTACTTTTTGTGTGAACACGAATTTCCACATCATCAGAGCTGTACTTGGCGGCGATTCCGTTGATGAGGGTGCGTATGAGGACAGATTTTCCTGTACCTGTTCCACCGATGATTCCGATGTGCGGTGTTTTGTCGAAGTCAACCTCGTGAACAGCTCCTTTAGGTGTTGGAATATCCTTTCCAAACACACCGTAGGATTCTCCAAGAGGAACGACAATCGGCTTTCCCTTGTTCCGTTCCCACTCTTCACGCGGGTCGTAGGTGTCGGGGTCGATATTCAGTGCCGCGAGGAACGGGTCACGTTCAGGAGAGGGATTGGGCAGGGACGGGAGCCTGTAAAACTCCACCATTCCGAGTTCCGTGAGTTTGACAACTTTTCCATCAAAGAGCGCACTCTCGCTGTCAAGGACTATCCCGCTGCGCTTTCCAGCTTTGACAATATCCCCGGTGTTGATGTTCCTGGGAGAAATCGGATACGCCTCCTCCTGGTCTGCTGGGACACTTAATCCGATATCATGGAGCGTGGTCTTCAGCGACGGCGGCGTTTCTCCTGTCACCAGTGAGTTGAGAAGGTCGGAGAGAACAGTGGACAGAAAGGGTGTCTTGTCACCAGACACAATGGACAGTGCCTCGGTGTAGTTCACCTCGGGGTGCTCCCGCATGTACGCGCGAGCTTTGGCGTTGAGACGTGACGACGTCATGATGACCTCCTGGTCGATAACAGTAACATCTTTCTTAACCATCCCTGCAGCTGTTAGTAAAGCCGTCAGTTCTGATCAGAGAAGAATGTGTGTCGCTGAAGTCAGTCTTACGGAAGCCGTATTGCTCCGTATCCCTCACTACTGT
>WBZQ01003031.1_pt1 | contig 10538 bp, 8 predicted proteins | sample 5204251 | NCBI WGS metagenome assembly WBZQ01 (sample SAMN12412402, study PRJNA552823) | activated sludge metagenome | isolation source: activated sludge from nitrification reactor of wastewater treatment plant... | place: USA: Virginia | collected 2017-09 | reverse complement strand
ATGCTTTTGGCTATTCAAGGCTACGCCAATAAAGAAATCGGATCTTATCTGGGCATCAGTTATCGTACGGTCGAAATCCACAAATCCAAGATCATGCAAAAAACTGGTGCAAATAATCTGCTTGATCTTGCCCGTATTGCCCGCGAAAATAATTTAAATCTATAAGTCAAATCTGGTGGTTAGAAAGGAGCCTTAGTACCGACAAAGGCCCATTGAAAATGGGAAAGAGTGGTGACACCGACCTAAAACAGAGCAGAGAAAACTGTTTGAGTTCTCAGAAAGAATATTCACAGTCTTGTTGCCATGGTGGCAACGTGCTGATTCTCTGGTTACCTCTATTTTTAAGTACCAGCAGCCGTCATCTTGGAATCTTATGTCGACTTCGCTGCAGAACTATTCATTTCTTAGCCGCTTTAATTGCATCCAGATTCGCTTGCGCGTCTGCATTGCCTTGCGCTGCAGCTTTTTCAAACCAGCTTACGGCTTTTTGTTCGTCTCTTTCTACACCTTCACCGGTAAAGTACATCGCACCCAAGTTATTTTGCGCATCCACATGTCCTTGTTCCGCTGCTTTCTTAAATAATTCAACAGCCTGAACTACGTCTTTTTCTACGCCTTCGCCATTCACATACATCAATCCAAGATTAAACTGAGCATCTGCATAGCCTTGCTCGGCGGCACGAGAAAACCAGCCGGCCGCCAATTCAGGATCATTATTTAAAACGTGGCCAGATTGGGTTTTTGAAATCGCTTCACCGGTATAATACATTACACCTAAGCCGTTCTGAGCCGCAGGATCCCCAGCGCGCGCATCTTCCAATAACGTTTTAAATTTCTTTTCCGCTTCTTCAACATCCCCTACGCCAGCAGGTAAAATTTGTTCTTTTAATTCAGCTTTTTCTTCGGGTGTTAATCCTTCACTCAGTGAAGATGGAATTTCACCGAGCTTGGTAACTTCACCCATTGCGGCAGGGGTGTTTTGGGTTTGTGGTGGGTCACTTGGTGATTGTTCACCACACCCTGCAAGTAAAAAAATTGCAATAAAAAGCAATAACGTAATCAACGCATTCATGTGTAATTTTCCTTATTTCTAATTTAACAATGACATTTAATCAATAACATAACTTGCAGATCATTAGCCATCCGGCTATCTGGCACCCGCTTTTTTCAATAAATCGATGATCTCTTTATAACGATAAAGATTAGCAAGCTTTATCGCCGTCATTCCATTGTTTGCTTTTAAGTTAGGATCTGCTTTTGCCATAATTAGCGAATGCACGGCTCCGAAGTGGCCGTGTTGAACAGCCAACATTAACGCACTCGCCCCATTCTCTAGCTGATAATTAACATCAGCATCAGCTTTTATCAAAAGCTGGATTGTTTGCTGATATCCCTCTTGTGCAGCAAGTAATAATGCAGTCATGCCATTACTTCTTTTTGCATTGACATCCGCATGGGCAGCTAGCAATAAAGGAATGACTTTCCTCCTGTCTTTCTCTGATGCCAAAATTAAGGCAGTGTCATTTCCTTCAGCAATCGCATTAACCTCTGCACCTGCTGCCAGCAACAATTCCACGACCTCATCACGGCCATCGCGCGAAGCTTGCATGAGAGGGGTATAGCGATGCTCTCCTCGTAAATTTATATCTGCATCCGCCTGAATAAAACGTTCGACAATTGCAACATTTCCTTTTTTTATGGCCACCCAAAAAGCACTATTGAGCGCCTCATGTTCAATTTTCTGAGTATCTAATATCTTTTTGACTAATGAAAAATTACCTTTCTCCGCTGCGCTGGCTAGTTCATTGTCAATTTGGGCCGACACGTCAACAGAAACTAGAGTTATTGATAATGCTAAAAATATTCCCAACTTATTTATTAAAAATCGTGCCATGAAAAATTCCTATACCACAAAAAATACCCATCCAAAAAATACCTATCCATTCATAAAGATCATCATTTCTAAATATTATAGAGATTCTCTTCACAATACCTATCATCTATCGATGGGAAACAGAGCGTATGCAATTATGCCATTTTCTATTCCAGACTATGCATCATTATAGATTTGCTAGTTACTTAATTCCCCGGTTGCAAACGCTATACTTCATCTCTCAAGATGCACGAGAACATTGATCAGATTTCAGTGTGGTCTTTCCGTGAGAGTGTATGTAAACTTACACACTTAATCTCAAGCACAATTGCAGAAAACAAATTGAATTTAAAGAGAATTTAATGCCTATTGATCATTATGATATTGTCATCATCGGCGGCGGGCCAGTAGGTATGGCTTTAGCGCTCGCTCTAAACGATACCGGCATTTCAAGTTTATTACTTGAAGCCCGTGGCTTACCAGAGAAAGCCGAAGACCCACGCCCCTTGGCATTATCACACGGCAGTCATTTAATTTTACAGCGGTTAGGTGTATGGAACAATCTAGCATTACATACACCCATTACTACGATACATATTTCTAATCGTGGCAGTTTTGGCCAAACTATCCTGACACCTAATGATGCAGGGGTCCCTACATTAGGATTTGTAGTGAATTATCACGATCTATTCGTAGCAATGCATAAAAAATTAACTGCAAGCAAAAATGATTATCTAACCGGTGCCATTGTTACCCAGCTGGATACTAATGAAAAATTCGGCACCGTTTATTTTGATTATGAAAATAAAAAAGAAAAAATCACTGCAAAATTACTCGTTCTCGCTGACGGTGGACAGCTTGCTAAGCAAGTACCTGATATCAATTATCAGGTCTATGATTATCGGCAATGGGCAGTCGTTGCAAATGTCAGAGCCGAGAAAAAACAGACGGGTGTTGCCTATGAACGTTTTACAAGCGATGGGCCTATCGCATTACTTCCTAACCAAGAAGACTTTGCTCTAGTTTGGACGGTCAATCCGGAGTCTGTTGAAGAAATTACCGCACTAAATGATGAAAAATTTTTATCACGGCTACACCAACATTTTGGTGATAGATTAGGAAAATTTATTGGTACAGGAAAAAGGTCTGCATTTCCTCTCACGCTTAAATATGCAACCCGGATTACATCACAAAGAATTGCATTAATCGGAAATGCTGCTCAAACACTTCATCCAGTTGCCGGGCAAGGGTTTAATTTAGGATTAAGAGATGCTTATGAATTAGCCCGCGAAGTAATCGACACAACGAATGCGCTCCAAGAAATTGGAACCGATGCGATGCTGTTAAGATATCAGCGCAAAAGGCAAATAGATAGTAGCGCTGGCAGAATCTTCACAGATTCTCTCGTCAAGTTATTTACTAATGAAAACAAGATATTAAAACAAGCCTGCGGCTTAGGACTTAGTATTTTGGATTGTTTACCGCCACTTAAACGCTTTATTTCACGACGCATGATATTTGGGGCCAAAGGATAATTCCCATCATTACTCATTTCCAATCCATTCTGACAAAAGTTATAATTAAACCTATGTCTACACCGCTTAACGCAAACTGATTACGTTGATCTTCCATAATCATCTGAAAATATAAGATGTTATTTAGCGACAATATCTCATTAATTTACTAGCATTCCATATGCAAATTGGCTCTCATGTTTTAAAAAATAAGCTCATTGTTGCTCCAATGGCTGGCGTAACCGATCGGCCATTCCGGCAATTATGTAAACTTATGGGCGCCGGTATGGCTGTTTCTGAAATGGTATCGAGTAATTCCCTGCTTTGGGGCTCAAAAAAGACTGAACGAAGAGCAAATCACGAAGGTGAAGTTTCCCCTATTTCTGTTCAAATCGCTGGAGCCGATCCTGAAATGCTCGCCGCTGCCGCTCGTTATAATGTTGAGAAAGGTGCCCAAATCATCGACATCAATATGGGATGTCCCGCAAAAAAAATATGTAATGTAATGGCCGGCTCCGCTCTGCTACAAAACGAGAATTTAGTGGGAAAGATTCTTGATACGGTTGTGAAAGCCGTCAATATTCCCGTAACGCTTAAAATTCGCACGGGCTGGGACAAACAGCATAAAAATGCATTATCGATTGCGCGTATTGCGGAAAATGCCGGCATTCAAGCTCTGGCTATTCATGGCCGTACACGTGCTTGCGCGTATCTGGGTGAAGCCGAATACGACACTATTGCGAATGTTAAGAGTGCCGTTAAAATTCCTATCATTGCAAATGGCGATATCACTACACCAGAGAAAGCACAACACATCCTCGCTTATACAAAAGCTGATGCCATTATGATAGGACGAGCAGCACAAGGGCGTCCTTGGATTTTCCGAGAGATCAATCACTATCTTACAACTGGTCAGCACTTACAGGTGCCTGAAGTCACTGAAATCCATCAAGTACTCATGAATCACTTAGTTGAGTTATATGATTTCTATGGTGAATACTCTGGTGTACGTGTCGCGCGTAAACATATTTCCTGGTATACGAAAGGGTTGATTGGCTCTGCGGGCTTTCGCCACGCAATGAACCAATTGCAAACCAGCGAAGAGCAGTTACGAGAGACCAATATTTTTTTCTCGAAATTAGCTGAAGAACGTAAGACATTAAGTTATATCGATAATAGAGGGGAGTCAATTTATGAATGCAATGAAGGAAAATGAGATTGCATCTTGTATTCGCAAAGCTATCGACGGCTATCTCGATGATCTGGATGGAGAAAAACCAGGACATCTTTATAGCATGGTAATCAATAGCGTTGAAAAACCCCTCATTGAAATTGTAATACAGCACACAAAGGGCAATCAAACTCACGCAGCTGATTTGCTTGGGATAAATCGTAATACGCTACGTCAAAAAATGAAACAATATCAAATCAAATGATCATTAAACACGCACTTGTAAGCGTCTCTGATAAAACCGGCATCATTGATTTCGCACAAAAACTAAGTCAATACGGCATAACAATCATTTCAACAGGTGGTACTGCCGAGTTGTTATCCAAAGCTGGAATTCCAGTAATAGAAGTCAGTGACTATACCGGTTTTCCGGAAATGCTCGATGGCCGGGTAAAAACACTACACCCCAAAATCCATGCCGGTATACTCGCCCGCATCGACATGTCGAATCACCAGAATACATTAAACCAAGCGGCTATTCCAAATATAGAGCTTGTCATTGTCAATCTGTATCCTTTCCGCCAAACAATAGCAAAAAATAATTGTAGTTTGGATGAAGCCATCGAAAATATTGATGTTGGCGGTCCGACCATGATACGTGCAGCAGCAAAAAACTACGTAAAAGTCGCCGTTGTCACCGATCCTCAGGATTATTCACAACTTTGTGAAGAACTGGATCTGAACGATGGTGCCACTAGCTTGGCTATTCGTTTCAATCTTGCGAAAAAAGCTTTCACACATACAGCTTCATATGACAGCACCATTAGCAACTATTTAACATCGCTGGATACGGAATATCATCACAAAGACTTTCCTGATTCCCTCAATTTGAATTTTACTATCGCGCAGCACTTACGCTATGGCGAAAACCCGCATCAAAAAGCCGCCTTTTATCGTGACGAAACATTTATTCCGGGTAGTTTAGCCAACTATAAGCAATTGCAAGGAAAAGAGTTATCTTACAACAATATTGCCGACACGGATGCGGCATGGGAGTGTGTAAAAACATTTGATAAGCCGGCCTGTGTAATTGTTAAGCATGCAAATCCATGTGGTGTCGCGATCGCCGAGACGGTAACAAGTGCTTATCAGTTCGCATTTTCAACTGATCCGACATCTGCCTTTGGTGGCATTATTGCGTTTAACCGAATTGTAGACAGCGACACTGCTGAAGTTGTTATAAAACAATTCGTCGAAGTAATTATCGCACCTGAAATTACGCAGGAGGCACTGCAGCTCCTCTCGCAAAAGAACAACATTCGTGTACTGACATTACCTTTACAACAGGGATATCACCGTTATGATTTAAAGCGGGTCGGTGGCGGTATTCTGGTGCAAACCCCTGATTTTCTTAATATCACAATTTCAGATTTTAAAATAGTCACCAAAGTAAAACCCTCAGCGCAACAACTAGAAGATCTGTTATTCGCGTGGCGAGTAGCAAAATTTGTCAAATCCAATGCCATTGTCTTTTGTAACGCTGGCCATACTGTTGGCATCGGTGCCGGTCAAATGAGTCGCGTCGATAGCGCTCGTATCGCATCAATTAAAGCACAGCAAGCAGGTCTTTCGCTTTCAGGTTCGGTAGTTGCATCAGATGCTTTTTTCCCTTTCCGTGACGGATTAGATGTTGTTGTTAAAGCTGGGGCGGTAGCCGTAATTCAACCTGGTGGCAGCATTCGTGATGACGAAGTTATTGCAGCCGCTGATGAGCAGGGTATTTCTATGGTTTTTACTAATATTCGTCATTTCAGACATTAGATAATTCCTAAATCGCATGAAATTATTAGTTATTGGCAGTGGCGGTAGAGAGCACGCTTTGGCATGGAAATTAAGCTTATCTCCTCGCGTACAAAAAGTATTTGTAGCGCCTGGTAATGCAGGTACGGCTAATGAGCGTGGGATTGAAAATATTTGTATCACGTCAATTCCGGAATTGGTTACATTTGCAAAGAGTGAGCATATTGACCTTACCGTCGTAGGTCCAGAGATACCGCTTGCAGCAGGCATTGTCGATATTTTCCAAGCAAATGGACTCAGAATTTTCGGTCCAATACAACGAGCCGCACAACTTGAAACTTCAAAAATTTTTGCTAAAGAATTTATGCAGCGCCATCAAATTCCTACACCAACCTATGTCAGTTTCACTAATCCAACGCTGGCTCACGAATATATCGATCAAAATTCAACTCCACTCGTAATTAAAGCTGATGGACTTGCTGCCGGCAAAGGGGTTATTGTTGCTTTGACCAATGAACAAGCGCACGCTGCAGTCGATACCATACTTGTGGAAAAAAATCTTGGCAGCGCTGGTAATAAAATTATTATTGAAGAATTTTTACAAGGAACAGAAGTTAGCTTTATTGTTATGACAGATGGTTATAACATCTTGCCTCTAGCTACGAGTCAGGATCACAAACGTCTACAAGATGGTGAATTAGGGCCTAATACAGGCGGTATGGGCGCATATTCGCCTACCCCCTTTATCTCCCCGGATTTACATGCAAAAATCATGCGCGATATCATATATCCAGTCATCACAGGACTCCAGCAAGAAGGAATTAGTTATTGTGGTTTTCTTTATGCTGGGTTAATGATTACTGCAGATAATCAAGCTAAAGTGTTAGAGTTTAATTGCCGGCTAGGAGATCCCGAAACGCAACCCATCATGTTGCGACTTAAAAGTGATCTTCTGGCGCTAATAGAAAATGCCATTAACGGCACGTTGGATAAAGTAAATATTGAATGGGATCGACGTGCGGCACTTGGCGTTGTAATGGCAGCCTATGGATACCCCGACAATCCAAGAAAAAATGATGTCATTTACGGCTTATCCGATTTAATTAATGAACAAAAGAATACGGATAATTTTCACATTTTCCATTGTGGGACGCTTATGGGAGGCGTTGATGGGAAGGAATTCGTAGTATCTGGAGGACGCGTTTTATGTATAACGGCATTAGGTGAAAGCATTAGAATTGCTCAACAAAATGCTTACAAGTTAGTCGAAAAAATCTCTTTCAGTGATTTTCAAGTTCGCAGAGATATAGGATATCAAGGCGTTAATTTCAATCAAAAAAATTAGATGCTTCCTAGAACTATATAAAATCGAATAAAGTAAGGCTTGAAATTTTAATATAAGATTGTTGCGCAGCTTGTAGATAGAGCTGTTGCCGCTGCAGGTTAGAAATAGCTTCTGCAAAATCTATATCTTGCAATTGCGAAAGTAATTGTTCATATTGAATATCCTGGTCGCTACCCACATTATCTAAGATAGTAATTTCTTGAAGCCGCGTACCAATAGAAGACTGTTTCTCCAGAATATTTTCCATGCTATTGTCAACATTTTGCAGTGTTGAGCTTAGAATATTGGCTAGTCGAGCTCCTCCTGGTTGACCGCTCGATGGTGTTTCAAGTGCTGTAATTAAATTAGATACTGTTTCAAAAACACTTTGATTTCTGCTTGGAGAAACAGCAAATTTGTCTCCATTGGCTGGATCACCTTTAATGCTTAATTGTATTCCATCAAAACTAATTGTATTGTTACTTACATAGGAATTCCCTGATGAAACTGATAACCCTGTGGTTGTATCAATTACATCATAAGTTGTAATACCGCTAGCCACCGTAAAAGTGATTTCATAATTATTTCCAGTAAGACTTGATGGAGTGATAACAGATCCGATATCAATAATCCCTGTACCAACATTAAGTGAGTTAGCCGCCGTTACAAAAACACCATTTCCATTCTTAATGCGTTCAAAAACACCTGTTCCAGAATCACTAACCGCAAGCTGGCGCGATGGCCCCACTTGATTTAATCTCTGTCCTTGATCACCCAGGTATTGTACACTTAATCCACTTTGTACGAATGGTTTTGTATTACCTTGAAATCCTGAAAATAAATACTGCCCTTTTTCATCAGTTGTATTTGCAAGACCGACAAGCGATTCGAATTGACTACGTAATTCGATAGCCAAAAGCCTTCTATCATTATCTGTATATGATGGTTTTCCAGCACTTACTACAGATTCCCGGACATCGTGCAGCAACGATGTTACTTGCCTCAAGACATTTTCTTCCATACTTAAAGAAGCATTTGCACTGGTGCGGTTAACTGAGTATTGTTCATTTAATGCTGCTGCTCCAGATATATTTAGTGCTTGTGCAGATGAAATTGGATCATCAGAAGGTGTTAAGATACGTTTACCAGTAGAAAGCTGTTGTTGTATTTTAATTAGCGACTCCTGCTGCTGAAGCATTAAATTTGTACCTGCCTCATAAATTGTGTTTGAACTAAGGCGCATATTAGTGTCCCTACCTTTATTTTTTAGCCAATTCTTAGAATTGAATCAAACAATGTATTGCTAATGTCGATAATTTTACTTGAAGCTTGAAAAGCTTGTTGAAAGCGCAATAAATTAGCTGCTTCTTCATCCAAATTCACACCTGATATTGACTGTATAGACTCTTCGGCTTGTGCCAATAAGTTCGCTTGCGCCTTACTTGTAACTTCTAATTCACGAGTTTCATTGCCAATTAGACTTACAAGTTGTCCATAAGCTGACTGAAACGTTGCAGAACCATTTTCCAAAGTATTTGTTGTCTGCAAAGCACTCAGCAGCAAAACATTACGATTATCTGCTGATCCGCTATTGTTAGGAGTAACTGTAAAAACATCACCCGCAGCGGGATTACCATTAATTTGAAAAGTATATCCATTAAAACTGATATCAGCCCCAGCTGAATATACTTGATCAGTGGCTGGCAATCCTGTTCCTGTACCAGTAACATCAAATTGCCCATCATAGGGAGAGTGGAAAGTTATAGTTAGCGGTTGCTGAAGATTAGGATCAATGGGAAGAAGTGAATCCACAGTTCCTGCACTTATTGTCCCTGTTCCTGTATTTGCCAAGGCCGCATTAGTTCGATTAGGTGCAGCTGCAGCAATTTTAGTTGTGTCAGTAATATTAACCGCTATATTCTTAGCACCATCAATAGTTGGTTGAATAAGAAATCTCTCATTCACAAGCATATTAGCATCCTTAACGGATATGCCGTCAAGTGTCAGGGGTACTGCTACAGACGGGGCTACTGATGTACTAACTGAACTATTATCAGATACTCTCGTAAGAGTGTAATTCGTTCCATCATAAGAGAATCGATAATTACTTGTTGTTAAGGCACTGAAATTACTTATTCCTACAGTAAGAGTAGAGGAAGAATTATTCGTCAGAGCTGAAACTATTTTTGGAGAGGGAACAGTAAAAAATTCTTCTCCCATTTTCCCATTGAGATCCATACCCAGCTGGTGCTGTTCATTAAAAGTTTGCGCTAATGTAATAGCAATTCTCCCCAGTACATTTTGTGCGCTATCTAGTGTAGCACTGCGAAATGCTAGAATACCTCCTAAAGTTCCTCCTGAAATTTGCTTTTCTGGTAATTGAATATTATTACCACCACTAACTAAAGCAATGGTTAAATTATCCGGATTATCCGGAAATGGTATCGCTTTCAAAGATAATGTTTGGGAGCCTACAACCAGCGCCTGACCATTTCCTACAAAAACATTAATAGAACCGTCATCTTGTTTTACCGTATCGGTATTAATTAATTTGCTTAGTTGATTTATAAGTTGATCTCTTTGATCTTGCAAATCATTTGCTGGTTGACCACCAGCAGAACCTTCTGCTAATAGAATCTGATGATTAATTTCAGCCACTTGCTTTGCCAATGAATTTATTTCAACAATACCAGCGGTAATTTGAGAATTTATTCCTTCTCTGACTTGAGACATTCGTTGATCTAAACTTTGAAAGCGCGTTACCAATGCTTCTGCACTACTTAACATTGCTTGGCGTGAAGAAATTACAGAGGGATTAGTTGCCACATCCTGTATGGCACTAAAAAATTTCTGTAG
>WBZQ01003029.1_pt1 | contig 10544 bp, 10 predicted proteins | sample 5204251 | NCBI WGS metagenome assembly WBZQ01 (sample SAMN12412402, study PRJNA552823) | activated sludge metagenome | isolation source: activated sludge from nitrification reactor of wastewater treatment plant... | place: USA: Virginia | collected 2017-09 | reverse complement strand
AAAATTCGGCGGGCGTTGGCGCAAAGAAGCCCATCTCGGCAAAAAAATCCATGTAAGCCAGATCCATCTCGGGGTGGCCATAATAGACCGACGGGTCGATCAACACAGTGCCGGCTGGCGTGCTGAGCATGTTGTTCTGGTGGGCGTCACCATGCAGCAGCGTGGGCGCAACGGTCGGGCCGCAGAGTTCGGGCAGGTGGCGACCGACTGACTCTACCTGGGCCCGCAACGCTGGCGGCACTTTGCCCCCATCCACGGCAGCCTTGAGCCACGGCTCAAGGCGCCGCGACCAGAAAAATTCCGGCCAGTTGGCGAGCGGTCGATTGTCCTGATAGTAATTGCCCCAATAGCAGTGGTGGGCTAAACCAAATTGCTCCCCTTTAACCCGGTGAATCTGCGCCAGGGTTTGCCCCATCTGTCGCCAATGGTGTGCTGTGCGCTCGACAACTGTCACTGCGGCTATGATGAAGAGCGCGCCCCCAGCCGCCGGAATCATAGCGATCCCGGTGGGCGTGAGCACGCCAGCGCGTTCGGTCAACAGCCGCAGCCCGGCGAGTTCCTGGGTGAACATATCCGCTGCCAGCTCGCCTTCGCCCAACTTGACAAAGACTGCCACGTTGCCATCAGACAGCACTGCTGCTGGATGGGAGGCTGCATCGGTCCGGTCTGCGGCCTGCGCCACCTGCCAGGTCCGTCCCAGATAGGCGGCGACAGCTTGTTCAAGGGGAATACGCAGTTCGGCTTGCAACAAGCGGCGCACCGATGGGCCTTGCCCTGCTAGTGTCATGGTATCTCCAACCGTTGTTTAAGAGAGCGTCTGAAACGTCGTGCTGACCTGGTTTTTGAAGTGCATAGGTCACAGGCTATCTGTTACACAGTTTGACCTGCTCAGACCGTTTCTAAGGTACGGTCGCCAGATAGGCGCGCAGTTCATTTATCCGATAGGCATGGATTTCAGCAACATGGTCAATGGGCGCACCGGCGCGGACAAAACCGGCCAGTTGCAGACAAGCATGGGCATGGCGCGCTGCCACCATCAGATCTAGCTGGGCTGGTGTGGCACTTGGCAAAGTATGTTGGCTAGCGTAACCAGCCAAGAAGGCAGTGCGTAACTGCGCAGCGCGGTTCCCGTACTCATCTTCATAGTCTTTTAAATTTCCCAGCAGCGGACCCAGATCATAGAGAAAATAGCCATAGCCGCAGTCATCAAAGTCCAGCACCTGGGCCGTGCGTCCCCGAAACTGGCAGTTACCGAAAATGAAATCACCATGGATCATGCCCCACTGGTCACGCCCCTGTCCCAACTGGGCAAAGAGTGTACGCACCCGGCCAGCCACTTCGTCAAACAGAGGACGCTCTTCTGGAGCAAAGATGTCCTCTAGCACACCGGGATTGAAGGGTGACGCACTGGTGAACAGCCCATCGGCATCCCAGCCGGGTAGGGTAAAATCTGCCGATGGCGTGAATTGTCTGGCAAAATGATGAATGCAACCCAGCGTTGCGCCCAGTTGAAAAACACGCCTCGGGCCAAGCCCTTTGCCAGGCCGGTATGTTCGACCCTCTAGCCACGTGAGCATATCGGCGTGGCGCATCAGACCAGATTCAGCGATGGCGACGCAGGCAACGAGATCACCGTTACGAGTGGGCACTGGTTCAGGAACAGCCAAGCCTGTTGCTGCGTGCAACTGTTGCAAAAATTGTAGCTCTGCCTGGGTTTCGGCCATACTCCGAAAGCCGGGTCGATGCAATCGAAGGGCATAAGCCTGCTTCCCCGCTACGACTTTGTAGACAGCGTTGTTCAAGCTGCGCACAAAAGTAATTGATGTCACCGGCAGATCGTAGGCTTGGAGGGCAACCGTCGCTAATTGCCGTAGTTGATCAGGTGAGTCAGGCTGTGACAAGTTTTCCTCCAGGAGTTGGTTCAGCCAGCAGCGCGGCACTGTCGGGCCAATGATAAATATATTCCACCGTAGGGTAGCCGTACTCGTCGCCGGGACTTTCGCCCACCACCTGCCCGCCAATCGACTCATAGAAGTGCTTGCCGGCGGTATTGGTGGCGAGGCAGCGAATGATCAATTCGGTCATGCCCAACGGGCGTAGATGGTTCACCACCGCCCGAATGAGCGAGCGCCCCAGGCCCTGGCCCTGATGGCTGAAAGCCACATAGAGCGCATAGACTTCGCCGGCCTGTTCCCAACTTGTAACCCCTGCTGGCCCGCCCATGGCTAGGCCGATAACTTGCTCTGGTTGGGTCTCGTCCGCCACCGCCACGTAGATGCAGTTATGGCTTTGCTCGTCCGCGGCCAGGGCGAGGATCGAGCGCGCCCAGTTAGCCGCCGATACCGCCGGTGTCCATTCCTCCTGACGTTTGCGCCAGGCTTCTTCTGGAACCTGCCCCTTGTGGGCATGCAGAAAGGTTTCTACCATCACCTGCCCCATGGCAGGGGCGTCAGTCTCTTGTGCAGGGCGAATGCGCATAAAATTTCTCCTTTTTACCAGTATCCTCGTCCCACATGCAGCACGCTGGCGCTTTGCCAGATGGCTTGCGCGATTTCGGTTGAGCAGATCGGCGCCACCATGCCGTTGTCGCCCTGTTTCACCACACCGTGGATATTCTCCCACGAGAAGAGAGGCACGGGGCGAAAGCCAAGCTTTTCATAGAGCCGGTGCGCCATGGGCGAAGTGGAGAGAAAGACCACGTCACAGCGGGCCTCGGCCAAGAAACGCATGGCTGTGGTGCAAACCTGGGTGGCGACACCCTGCCCGCGCCAATCGCGATGGGTGCAGACGCCGCTGATGCCGCCCAAAACTAGCGATCGCCCCGCAAACTCAATCGAGCGCACGCGTGTGCCGGCGCAGCCCACCAATCTCTGTTGGTGATAGCACAGCACGCGCGAGATCGGCTCGGTGAAAAAATCTTCCTCAATTTCGGCGCCGGGCACATCACCAAAACAGTGCTGCACCTGTAACTGAAAGACAGCCGTGCGTTGTTCTTCGCTTACTGTCTCGATCAGTAAATTCAGCACTTGAAAAGCTGCTGTTGGGATCTGAGTTGTCATATATGTTCTCTTGCCCTATAATCTCGCCGCGCTGAACCGTCACCCCTCTGCCTTCCCACTGAACGGCCTATTTCCCGTAGAGCGCAAGCCGTGACCATTCCGGCAACTGACTCAGTTGCTGGTGCGTATCTGCCAAAACACCAACGGCCATCATGCCAGATGCCTGCTTGTGCTAGATGTTGGAAAATCACCTGGCGTGCCTTGGTCAGTTTCTCAAGCGGCAGAAAGTTCGGGCGCTTGATCAGGCCATGCACGGCAAAGTTGTCGCGTTCAATTGCAGTGAACATCGTGTATCACTCTTCAACAGCATCCTTCATTGCTGCCGTCCAATGTTTTTCCAGTTGCTCGCCCCGCTCAATGGCTTGTTGTTTCCACCAATCTCCTAACCCTTGCATGTGGCTGACGCGTTGGGCATACACAGGATCAAAAGCCAGGTACAGGCAGCGGTTGATCGCCGGGATCGAGCCATCCGGGTTCAAGCGCTCCTGGAGCTGCCAGGCATCGCCAGGTTGCACAATGCCGTCTTCCATCACCCGCATGTAGAAGCCGGTGCGGTTCTCGCGAATGGTCAGCTTGACCCAATCTTTGCGACCAATGCGCCGAGCCTGATTGGCGCAGGGCGTGCGCGGGCCGGTCACCTGCACGAGCGCCGTGCCCACGCGCACGATGTCGCCGGCGCAGATCTGCTCTTCGCTGATGCCAGCTAGCGTAAAGTTTTCGCCGACAAAGCCCGGTTGCAGGTTGAGACCATAGTGCGTCTGCCAGAAGTGATAGTGATCGAGCAGATGGACGCAAATGTCAGCATCCGCGCCGCCATGATACGGCTGCGTCACCTTGTCGCCCACTAGCCCACCCTTTTGTACCTGCACCGGTGTATAGACGGGGTCGCGATAGATCGATGATGTCCAGGTGCCGCGTTCATCGGTGATCGTTTTGGGTTGTCCAACAAAGATCGAATGAAGATAGGGTGATTGATTCATCTTGGTTCCTTTACTCATTTGGGACTGCCAGTGTGCCGGTCACTTGGCGCCGTGCCTGCCCTTTTTCCAACAGCCAGCAAATCCCTGCTTTGACTGTTAATTCTCGCTCATCTACGTAAAGATAAGCCCCGTCTTGCAGTGCCAGGATCGGATTGTCGTGATAGGCATGGTAGTCAAGCAGCCAATCGTCCTGGTTGGCCCGTGCGTTGTCATCGGTTGGGTAATGCATGTCAAAGTTGTAGGGCACCAGGTTCAAACTGGTAAATTGGGTGGTGGCGCACAGATTCATGTCATTGGTTGTCAACATATTGGGGCCACAGATGATCGCACCCGCACTGAAGGCTACCAGCGGCAATCCGGCCAACAAACGGCGGCGTAGATCCGCCAGCAGCCCATAGTGGTGCAGCCGATGGTTGAGCAGAAAGGTGTTGCCACCGGAAACATAGATCACCGTAGCCCGATCCAGAATAGCCTGAATCTGGGCCTGACTCATGGTTTCGGTGTCGATATAGGCCACCTCGCCCAAGTCGGCAAAGGCTTTTTCGGTGTAGGTCAGCCAGTTGGAACGCCAGGAAGCCGCCGGCAAATAGGCCACTACTGGTTGGGGCGCTGCCGCCAGATAGGGGCGGCTGGCTGCCAAAATATAGCGAATGTCACCTTCGCCCGGTGAGCTAAAGAGATGTAGTTGCATAGGTTTTCCTTTTTGATGCGTGAAGCGTGATGAGTGAATGTTGTTACTCATCACGCTTCACGCATCCTATTTTTTAGAAGCGAGTCATGACCGACCAGGGCTTTCATCTTGTGCAAATAAGCCCGTGTACGCTGCTCCATCTCAGCAGGATAGGCATAGCCCAGATGCTCACCGACTTCGCTTGCCACCTTGTGCAACAGATCAATGCTGTTAAACAGCGCCACCCAGTTTTCTTCTACGTCGGCCCCAGCGTAGGTGCGTTCCACGGCGGCCCACAGATCCGGTCGTATCCACTGTTTCAGCCGCCGCCCGTAGGGGCCAGGTTTGATCGACCAGCCGTGTTCGATCTCGCCATGCCATTCCAGCAACGGAAGCAGATGCTCCTGCTTCATCATATGATCGAGGATCTCCTTGGCCGCCATCAGGTCATCTCGCCAGAGCAGTTTGGCCACATAGATGGCTTCCAGCAGGCAGACTTCAATGGCCTCCAGGTAAGCCTGCACCGTAGGCGGCTGGGGGATATAAGCCTGATAGCTCGGCGGCTGCAACCCCACCGTCAAGTCATCCTTGTCCAGCAGCACTTGATAGCCAGCATCGAACTCCGGCGGCAGGTGCGGCTCAGCCACAACTCGTTGCAAAAGCCCGACTGGCCAAAGCGTAAAATCAATTTTGAGGCCATCCTCATATTGGACAACATAGGCCGATTTTTCGTAGCCATGATCGGTTAGCAGTGGATCACGATACAAAACCAGCACCCGGCCAAAGGCCGCCAACCAATCCCGCTCAGCAAAGAAAGGCTGTACATCTTGCAACGCCAAAATCACGTCGTAGTCCGAGAAGCGATCCAGGGCTGCGTTGGGCACGGCCCGAGTGCTGGTTAGAATCATGGCGCGTACCAATGGCTGATCCGTGGCCCAATCTATCAACTGTTCGATCACTTCAGCCTCCTGGTCCTAGCTTGCCTGTCCCTATTCCAAATTATTCTTGGCCTGGCGTGAAGATGCGCATGATCCCAATCGGTTGGTAGCCCATGACAGTATAGAGCTTGGCTCCGCTAGGGCTGGCCAGCAAAACGGCCAAGCGGGACCCGCGGGTGAGATCATCCTGCAACATCTGGGCTACCAGCGCGCGAGCAATGCCGCGGCGCCGAAAGGTTGGATGCACATACATATTGGAACACCAGGTTGCCTTGCCCACTGTAATGCTGCGCACCCAACCGACAATTTGATCATCAAGCAGCGCCACATAGGCGCGCAGCGGCGCGTCTTGGGTCAAATGTACCGGCAAGATCTGCTGTACCACCGCCACTTCCGTCAAACGATTGAGCATAGACAGGGTCATGACACGTGCGATTTTCGCCGGTGAATCTGCCGTTGGGATCTGCTCCAGCGTATGCGTCATTAGCGGTTCACTGCGGATCAACCGGTAGCCAAGGGCGTTGAAGGCCAGCCGCTGCAATTCCTCCGGCTCATCAGGACGAACGAGCTGATAGACCAGAAAGCGAGTGCGTGCTTGTTGACGGACAATGCGGTCGATCTCGGTCGGCGCCAGGTCATTGGCCACCCATTCCTCACTGTGGTAGTCGCCCCATTGGCGTGGCGCAGCGCGCATCACCCACAGCGTCCCGACCCGCTCAGCGAGATAGGGCTGGGTAAAGCTTTGGGTAACGCGCGAACCCTGGACAAAGACTTCAAGCGCGTGCTCAATGGTCGGTGTACTGGAAAGCGGCTCACTCATGATTTTATATGCCAGAAACCTTCAGCCACGCAGGCCCAGCCCCGGCACTGCTCTACGCTGGGTACGAACTTGAGATAGCGGGCAAATTCGCCAGCATAGTAGAGCATGGATCGCGCCATGATATTTTGTACAAAATCGTGCGAACGCTCTTCGGCGCGCAACCCGTAACCAGCGTACCAGGCGTGAAGTAGTTCGCATTGATCACGATACGAGTGAATACCCGGTGAGATAAAGTCATGGGCGGCTGGCCCTAGTTTGACATCGCCCCAATCGACCAGCCCGGTGATGCGCCAGGCACCCTGCTCTTCTTCCACCAGCAGGTTGATGGCATCCAGGTCACCATGCAGCAACACCTTCGGTCCATCGACTTCAAGTAGCGGCTCGGCTTGTGCCAGATAGCGGGGAAGATCGTCCAGTAGCGCAGCCGGGACGCCGGCCTTGCCCATTTCGTCGGCACACTCGGCCTTCTGCTCGTTCAGCATTGCCGCCCAATCAAAGGTCAAGCTGGTTGGCGCTTGGTGGATCGGCAGGGTATGGAGCGCGGCCATGATCTCCCCCTGTTGGCGCGCCAGAGCAAGCTTGACGGATGGTGATAGCTCAGCCCAGCGCGAACGCATCATTTCGCCAGGCAGGCGGCGCTGCACCAGATAGGCCCAGCCTTCCAGTTTGCCACTGGCAAGCAGTTCGGGCGTGGCCACCGGCAGTTGCCCGTGAACAAAGGTCAGCGCATCGGCTTCACGTGGGATCTCAAAGGCCCAGTCCGGTTGACTAAGCTTGATCACCACTTGGCCACCGGCAAAGACCAGATTGCGCCCCAACGCAAAGCGTGTCCACTCCCCCGCTGGCAGATGATGACGCTGGCGAATCCACTCCAGCGCCGGCAACCAATAGGCTACGGGCTGACGGTAGATCGACTGCCAGTAGGTTTCTCGATCAAAATCGTGGGGTAGATAGGTCATTGCAACTCACCCTCTAGTAGTAATGGTGTCAAGCCAGAACTCATTAAATCGATTACCGTCAACCTGGGTGACCACTTTGGTTGGTTTCCCCTGCTTGTGTACCGAGAAGAGCAGCCGATCCTTCATGACAGTGCGCAGCGGAACCTCTTCAATGTGCACTCCCTCCCGCCAACCGAGCGCAATGGCGCAGGTCAGCGGATCATGTTGAAAGTTGATCGTATCATCGGGCAAGTTTGTGCAGCTTTTGCCATAGGTCTTTTCGTGTCCCCAACCCGCCCAAGCCTCAGTCTGGCGGGCAATCAGCCTGCCTAATGCACCCGCCTGGCGCAACGGTTCAAGATAGGCGCGGCGCAGCGAGGTCTCCAGCGTGACCGAGAGCGGCACCAGGGTTGGTCGGCATTGCTTCACCACCAACTGGGCTGATTGTGGGTCAAGTTGGACATTCCAATCATCTTCGGCTGTCATCTGTGGATAGCCTGGACGACAGGGAAAAATGTAGCCACCCATCAGGAAGATCTGCGCCTGGTTCAGAATCCCGGGGTAGCGTTGCTCTAACAGAAAGAGATTGGTATAAGGTCCAATGGCAGCAACTACCGCGCCTTGTTCGATACTCTGTTTCAGCAGCAAGAGCGCATCCTCCACCGGATTAGGCGAAGGCGAAACGGGCTGGGGCCAGTAGACCTCTTCTGGTGGATAGCCTGGCGTGAGCCTGTAATAGTTTTGCGCTACATCCGCTCCGGCGGCCACTGGAATCTGCTGCTTCCCTTCAATCGCCAAGACATAGCGTGCATATCCGGCACGCTTGCCATTCTCTTCCGCTGTAGTTGTGATGCCGGTCAGTTCGATACCTGGCCAGCGCAGGATCATGGCTAAAGCGCACAGATCATCAATGTCGCCGCCGATGTCAGTATCAAGATGAATCTTCATTTTCATCCACCTATTGATGTGCGCTGGCTGGCTTCCCATTCATGACGCTGAATCACATAGCGGAAGGAGGTGAACGGTTCACCGGTTTTGTCATCGATGTCGGCAAAACGTTCCAACTGGCGCAGTCCGGCTTTTTCCATCACCCGTGCTGAGGCCGGATTGCGTACATCACAAGTGCCGGCAATACGCTGCGCACTGCTGGTGCTGAAGGCAAAGGTGAGCATGGCTTGGAGGGCTTCGCTCATATAGCCTTGGTCCCAGAAGGCGGGTAACAACGCATAGCCAAAGCTGAGATCGCAATCACGTGTATCGCTGGCTATGCCAAATCCAATCCAGCCGATGACCTGGTCATTAGTCCGGAGTACCATTGAGCAGTTGTGTGAAAGCCGCGGCGTCAGATTGTTATGCACTATGGTTTCGCGAATCCAGGTGCGGGTTTCTTCCTGGCTCTCTGGGCCAAAATGGTTGTAACGATAGACATCCCGGTTTGTCCGCAGGGCATGCAGGGCTGGCCAATCTTCTGGGCACAGATCGCGAATACGCAAGCGGGTTGTGATTACATCCATTCGTATCGCTCCGATTTACAACCATTTGCTCTCGCAAGACTACTTTGCTGGGCGATTCATCACTGCTAGGTTTTGTAAGCTGACTCGATACCAACGTTTGATTTCATCAAATGGGTAGTGAAGATTTAACTCAGACAATTGATACTCATGTCAGATGTAAAACTTTGCGTTCTTTCCGTTCTTTGCGGTGAAAACTAAGATTTGTTGATCAAGCAGTCTGGTCACTGTAGGGCAGGTTTCTTACCTGCCGAAGTTGCGGCGGTTAAGGATAACCGCCCTACAGTGACCAAAACCATTTCCACTAATCACCCAAGGCTAATTCTTGCTGCTTGGGCAGCGGCCCAATCTCCACGGGCTGCACAGGTGATTTTTCACCTGGTTGCTCAGCAAATGGATCGTACTGCTGCTCCTTCTCCTCGCGGAACTGTTGCGTGTAGAGACGGTAGTAATGGCCGTGTTGACGCAACAACTCGGCATGAGTACCCAACTCGGCGATGCGCCCATCTTCAATGACCAAAATGCGACTGGCATTGCGAATGGTCGAAAGGCGGTGGGCAATCACAAAGCTGGTGCGCCCATTCATCAGGGCATCCATACCGCGCTGGATCAACGCCTCGGTCAAGGTGTCCACGGAACTGGTCGCTTCGTCCATGATAAAGATGTCCGGGTTGGCCAGCACGGCGCGTGCCAGGCTGATCAACTGCTTCTGGCCAGTGGAGAGCAACACGCCACCTTCGCCGACCTGGGTGTCGTACTTCTTTTCCAGCGTGCTGATAAACTCATGCGCGCCGGCCACCAACGCCGCCGCTTCGATCTCCTCATCGCTGGCCGTCAGCCGTCCATAGCGGATGTTCTCGCGTACCGTGCCCGAGAAGAGGTGCGGCGTCTGTAAGACCATGCCGATGCGTGATTGGATGGCGTGCTGGGTCAACTGCGTGTAGTCAACGCCGTTGATCAACACCTTGCCTTCGCGCGGCTCAAAGAAGCGACAGAGCAAATTGACAATCGTCGACTTGCCACCACCGGTTGGGCCAACCAGGGCAATCGTCTCGCCCTGTTTGACGTGCAGGTGGAAATCCCGTAGCACCGGCTTGTCTACTTCATCGTCATAGTAGAAGTTGACATGATCAAAGACCAAGTCACCGCGCAGGGTGCCGGGGTCAACGGCCTGGGCTTGATCCACAATCTCTGGTTTGGCATCCAGCAGACCAAAGATGCGCTCACCGGAAGCAATGGCCTGTTGCATATCGGCAAAGACGCGCGCCATCTCCTGCACCGGCCAGATCATCATCATCACATAGCTGATAAAAGCCTGGATGCCACCGATGGTCAGCACACCGCCAATGTCGTTCTTGATCGAGCCGCTGTACCAGACAATGGCCCCCAAGCCCAGTGCGCTGATCATCTGCACCGTGGGCAGGAAGAGCGCCGACAGCCAGGCAGCGCGGTAGCTGGCCCGGTACATCTCGCCGGTCATTTCACCAAATTCGCCCAGGTTGCGCGTTTCGCGATCCAACGCCTTGATCACCCGCACACCAGTGATATTCTCGTTATAGGCGCCGGTGATCTTGGAATTGATCTTGCGCACCGAACGATATTCCACAATGATCTTCTTCTGAAAGCGC
>WBZQ01003028.1_pt1 | contig 10547 bp, 8 predicted proteins | sample 5204251 | NCBI WGS metagenome assembly WBZQ01 (sample SAMN12412402, study PRJNA552823) | activated sludge metagenome | isolation source: activated sludge from nitrification reactor of wastewater treatment plant... | place: USA: Virginia | collected 2017-09 | reverse complement strand
GTTAAGTTCGTATGCTTTTGCGCAAAGTGGGCATGATCATCAGAATAAAACACAAAGTAGTGGTGATCACCATAGCGAAATGCATGATGGCGATCATCATGGCGGAGGAATGCATGGTGGTCATCACAAATTAGATAAAGCGACATTAAAACACTTTTTCGAACCATTACCGGACTCTATTATCGACGAAACAAAAAATGCAGCATTAATTAAGCTTGGTAAGAAACTGTATTTGGATCCAATCCTCTCAGTGAACGATAAAATTTCCTGCAATTCCTGCCACCGTCTGGATAATTTTGGTGTAGATAGCCAAGCAACATCACCCGGACATGAAGGCAAACGTGGCGGTAGGAATTCTCCAACCACGTTTAATGCGGCTTTACACATCGCCCAATTTTGGGATGGACGTGCAAAAGATGTCGAAGAACAGGCATTGGGGCCAATTTTGAATCCCATTGAGATGGGCATGAAAGCTGACACTGACGTTATCGACAAACTGAAAAAAGTGGACGAATATAAAGCAATGTTCGCTGAAGCATTTAAAGGTGAAAAAGATCCTATTATGTACACTAATGTAGGTAAAGCTATTGGAGCCTTTGAACGTACGCTTCTAACGCCTTCCCGTTTTGATGATTATCTCAAAGGTGATGAGAAAGCGTTGAACGATGCTGAAAAAAGAGGTTTGCAAAAATTCGTCAACATGGGATGTGCCAATTGTCATAACGGTGTAGCGATAGGCGGTAATTCCTACAAAAAAATCGGTTTAGTTGAGCCGTATGAAACCAAAGATATGGGACGCTTTGCGGTAACAGGACTCGAAACTGACAAAAAAGTATTCAAAGTTCCAAGTCTTAGAAATATTGCTAAAACAGCACCCTATTTTCACGACGGTTCTGTTGCAACCCTAGACGAAGCCATTCGCGAAATGGCAGAACATCAACTGGGTCGTGAAGTTGGGCCAGGATTTGTTGATGATGTCAAAGCATTTCTGGGATCTTTAACCGGAAAACTTAAAGAGTAGATAAACTTACTTTTTAATAACGCTACTACTTCGGTAGTAGCGTTAGCAGTAAGCAATATTTTGATTTGCTGATTCCCGATACCAGAAAACTTGTTAAAGCAAGGGAATGACAATGAAACTTGTAACGATAGTGATGATTGGATTGATGGTATTGGGACTTTCTGCGTGTTCTAGCATGAAGCCAATTTTATATCCCAATCCACATTTTCAGTCGGTGGGAAAAGAAGTGGCAGAACAAGATATCGAAGCTTGCAAGCAGATGGCGGAATCCTCCGGCGCTAACGAAAGTGGTGGAAAAGCTGGTAATGTTGCGACCAGTACGGCAATGGGTGCTGGGGTCGGTGCAGCCAGTGGCGCAGTTGGCGGAGCGATTTACGGCGCGGCGGGGCAGGGATCCATTATTGGAGCAGCCAGTGGGGCGGTAGCGGGGTTGCTTAGAGGAATTTTGTTCTCAGCAAGACCTTCGCAGCCTAATCAGGCATATGCAAACTTTGTAGCCCGCTGCTTACAAGATAAAGGTTACGAAGTTACTGGCTGGCAGTAAAGATTGTATTGCAATTTTGAAACGCTATAAAATTGCCAAAATGAATCGGGATTAAACTCCACCATTTTTTTGCGGTTATTCCTTGAATCTGTCTATGTTGTTCGATTTCTACTTCATAAGTTTGAGGAAGCATCACGTCACCCCAATGAACGGATTATCCTGGTACTTGATGGTGCAGTGTGGATCTTCCTCGCGCCCTAAAGCTTCTACCTGATTTGCGTTTACTCATGTTGCCACTCTACTTTCTGGCACTCAGTCCTGTTATGAATTTTGGGATGAGCTATGAAAAATCATTCTATAATCGGGTATTCGATAACCTGAATGTGCTTGAGAACCACCTGGAAGCTATGCATGCTGCGCAACCTGAAATAAGATTGTGAATGTGTCCACTCCATCGTTGCAGGGCTCTGAGTCATAGATTAACTTATAAAATGAATTGCAATTGGATTCATGGACCGATCGTCATCGTATTTTCTGCGGCGGGTGGCGGTGGAGTTCCACCGACAAAGTGAGAAACTCTGGGTGCTGCATTACCGATATGAAAGCGATGAATAGCTTCCTGAATGCGTTGATCCTCGCGGGTGATCCGTGCATGCTGGCGCAAATGATCGAGCCAGGAATCAACTTGAAAGATTTCGATATAATGACCTGGCGCGGCAAGATCCTCGAATATCCCCCAGGCGAATGCGCCATCCCGGCGCCGGATTACACCAAGCGACTGCATCGCGTGCAGGAAGGCTGCGCGCTGGTCTAATGCAATTTCGTATTTGATCGTCACCAGTACAGGTCCGCGCTTCTTATCCGGTTCCTCAGCGATAGATGGATGCGGCCAATGGTAGGACGGAGCCAGATCAGGCGCTTCTCTGCCACCAAGACTAAATTTCCTCACTGCCAGTGCCGTCAGCACAGCACCGGCGGCCGAGGCCAGCAGCGCCGCAGGAGTACCGGCTTGTGCGGCAATCCAGCCCCACAGCAAACTTCCGAAAGTCATGCCAGCAAAAAATATCATGATGTAAAGGGATAAAGCACGGCCACGAACCCAGCCTGGGACAGAAATCTGCGCGGCCACTTGCAATGATGACAAGATACTAAGCCACATTGCACCACAAATCGTCATGACAACAAATAATAAGGCTTCACTTCGGATTATCGCGAGGCCTGTGGTACTCAGGGCATAGATCATGGTGGCGATAAGCACGAGGTGATCGCGGGTGACATGCATGCGTATCCGCGGCAGCAGAATAGCGGCAATAACTGCACCAATGCCGACAAAAGTCAGTAACAGCCCATAGGTTCCCGGATTACCCGCAAGCTCATGCCGCGCGATAAGCGGAAGCAATGCCCACACGGAAGCCGCAAAGACAATGAAAGCTGTTGCACGGACTAATACCGCACGAAAAATCGATGCCATGTACGCATAGCGCAGACCGGCCAGTAATGCCTGAAAAAAACGTTCAGGCGGTAGAGTCTGTTCGTCTTGCTTGCGTTTCCAGTAACATAGCATGATCACCATACCGATGAACGAGATCATATTAAGGCCATAGGCAACCCATGCGCCAAGTTGTGCGAGCAATAGGCCGCCGATAGCAGGGCCGACCGAGCGCGACAGATTCATCGACAGCGAGCCCAATGCAACCGCTTGCGGCAGCAAGTTTCCGGGCACAAGTTCAGCGATTGCGGCGCTCAATGCCGGCATTGCCATAGCCGAACCTAAGCCGAGGGCAAAGGTCAGCACCAACAAACTCCACGCATCCAGCTGATTGGTTGCAGCGAGAAAGGCTAATGCGGCCGCTGAAAGCGCCATCCATATCTGCGTGACGATCAGGTAGCGGCGGCGATCAACGATATCGGTAAATGCACCGGCTGCCAATGCGAACATCACGATCGGCAATGAAGCTGCCGCTTGTACCAGAGATACCATTACTGGCGAGGAAGACAGATCAGTCATAACCCAGCCAGAGGCGGTGCTGTTGATCCAAGTGCCAATGTTGGAACCAAGCGATGCAAGCCAGAAGGCGCGGAACATCGGTAATTTGAAGGGTGCCCATGCACCGGAGTGCGAGGTATTCGAAGAGCTATTATCGGCAGGCTTGCTCACCAGCGGAATGCCAAACTTGTCATAAGGAAATTTACGCTTTTGCCACCACCTTGCGTTAAGGCTTCCCCTGTGTTGAAATGAACAGCGGCGGCGCGGATTTCCCACTGAGGATGAGGGCGGTAACTGCCTTCCAGTCTGATCTGATCACCGATATAGCGGCCGGTTCCAATGGTTTCGGGTATCGCTACCAAGGGGGCGGGTGGTGTGTAAACCGTATCAGCTTTATGATGTTTCCACAAAAAATTCCAGCCTAACAGCAGAGTTAACGTAGGAATAGGTTTAATGCTCACGGTTGGCTGCAGATCCATGACATTAGCAGGTGCCAAGAATGCCGCCTCGCTGAAGTAGGTAGGATTGGGATAGAGTGCGTTGAAGGTGCCGAGTTGTCCGTCGTGAGGATTTTTATCGCCGCTGGCAATATCCGCTTTCAAGCCGAATCGCGGTGACCAAGGTAACGTAGCGAAAGTAAAACCAGTATCAGAGGTAATCGTCCAGGCCTGAATGGTATGATTACCGACATGGCCGATCTGGAGTATGGCCTCCATGTTCCAATCCCAGCCTTTGGCAGAACCAAACAGACGGGTACCGAAAGAATGCCTGTGCTCGCGTCCTTCTACGACTGCAAATCGCCCTTGATCTCTTTCGTAGTCAAGCCAATAGAGATCGATTTTGATAGGAGCAATACTGTTCGGGATGAGCGTGGCATACAAACCGTACAGAAATTGCGATTTATTAACTGTGTCATCAAAGGTTTCTGGCTTATTGAGAACTGGACGAAAGGCAAAGGCGTCGATGCGATGTGGTCCCTGCTTCCAACCGGCGCGTGCACCGTCAAAAGCGAGGCGAATATTGGGGCCCTCTCGTACCGCGATCAGACGTGAAGTGCCAAGCGTCATTTCCTGCCGGCCTGCACGCAAGGAAAACTTGTCACCGCTCCACGCTAAAAAACCTTGCTGCAGATCGGGAGTGCTTTGATCGACACTGATAGGCCCACCTCGGCGTCCGGCTTCATCATATGCTCCGAACTGTACGAACATTTGAGCATGTTTGCCAACGCGTAGATCGCCATGCATCATTGCTCTAAATAGCGTAAAACCATCGCCCTTGCCGGTAGCGTTATCGATACCAAAATCAAGTGGCCACTCACCTTCGGTGCGTACGCGCGCATCCGCACCCAATGTTAGCGTGGCCGCTTCGCCGATACGCCAGCATTTGGGTGCGATTTTGTTGCAATTGGCTCCCCAATTTTCCTCAAATCGTAGCGGCAGATATTCGGATGCAGTCGTTGGTAATGATAGCGTGAGCATCGCAGCAGCAGTCAAGTTGAGCTTAAGATTCTTTGCCATCTGCTGGCACATGCCGGTTTGCTGAATAAGAAAAGCGTTGTATGCATCATACCCAGCATGAGCAACCAAGCGCGCCCCAGAAACCGCGTTGATCGCCGGCATCTACAGCATCCTGATAGGCGCGTCCATGGGCATGGCCGTGCACAACACAATTGTTTCCGCAACCGCAGCCTGTTTGCGCAAACGCATGTAGCGCCGTTGCACCTGCCGCAGGTTTGAAATAGCCGCCGAAATAATTCACTGGTGACCAATCCGGCATGGCGGGTGGCAAGGGTGGAGCAAGCGCACTGAATTCATCGTCACCATAAACAATCCGTCCGCCAAGCACTGTGAGTACTGAGACAAGCTGCCGGATCTCGTTTTCCGGGACACTGAAATAATCAGCGGACAGCACGGCGAGGTCGGCGTATTGACCGGTTTTGATTTGGCCTTTGATGCCTTCTTCGTTGGAGAACCAGGTATTGGCCTGTGTATAAAGCCGTAATGCAGTCTCGCGATCGACGAGATTAGCCGCCGGATATAATGAAAGGCCACCCAAAGTCTTGCCGGTAGTGAGCCAATAGAGTGCATTCCAAGGATCGTAACTGGCTACGCGGGTGGCATCGGTACCGGCACCGACATTTACGCCCATTTCCAGCATACGTTGATAAGGCGGTGTGCGTTCTGCAGCTTTGCGGCCATAGCGTTGTACAAAAAAATCACCCTGGTAGGCCATGCGGTGCTGAATGGCAATGCCGCCACCCAGTTTGGCGATGCGCTCGAGGTTGACATCGGTCACGGTTTCGGCGTGATCAAAAAACCAGTGCAATCCAGCAAAGGGAATGTCGCGGTTCACTTTTTCGAAAACATCCAACGCCCGTGAGATGGTTTCATTGTACGTGGCATGCAGGCGGAACGGCCAGCGATTGCTAACGAGGATGCGCACCACAGCTTCCAGGTCATTTTCCATGTGTGCCGGCATATCCGGGCGTGGCATGCGGAAATCTTCAAAATCCGCTGCGGAAAACACCAGCATTTCACCTGCACCATTGTGGCGATAATAACCATCGCCGTCGCCGGGTTTCAGCATTTTGGTCCATTTGGTGAAGTCCGCAACTTCTTCTCCGGCTTTCTGCGTAAATAAGTTGTATGCAATCCGTAGCGTCAGCTCGCCAGTTTGATGCAGGTCTTCGATGATTTTGTAGTCGTCGGGGTAATTCTGGTAGCCGCCGCCGGCATCAATCACGCTGGTCACGCCCAGGCGATTCATTTCCCGCATAAAGTGGCGCGTCGAGTTGATCTGGTAGTCATACGGCAGTTTAGGACCTCTGGCGAGCGCTGAATATAAAATCAATGCATTGGGTTCCGCCAATAGTAGACCGGTGGGTTCTCCGTTGGTATCTTTGGCAATCAACCCGCCCGGCGGATTCGGCGTATCGCGGTTGTAGCCGCAGGCGCGCAACGCCGCGCGGTTAAGCAGGGCGCGATCGTAGAGATGCAAAATAAAAACCGGGGTATCCGGTGCCACGGCATTGATTTCATCGAGTGTTGGCAAACGTTTCTCGGCAAACTGCATTTCTGTAAAACCGCCTACAACGCGCACCCATTGCGGCGCGGGTGTGCGTGCCACTTGTTCTTGCAGACGGCGCATGGCATCCGCCAACGAAGGGATACCGTCCCAACGTAATTCCAAGTTGTAATTGAGTCCGCCGCGGATAAGGTGTAGATGTGAGTCGATTAACCCCGGAATCGCATGGCGGCGGTTGAGGTCAATCACTTTTGTCTGGTCATCGGCAAAGCGCATCACCTCGTTATCCATTCCTACCGCGATGAAATGACCATCCGAAATGGCAACAGCCGTAGCTTGCGGATTCTGACGATCAAGCGTGGTGAATTGGCCGTTGCGCAGTATCAGTTGCGCTTTAATGTTATGCATTGATGGTCCTCCTGATGGCTCGGCTAATGCGCCAGTTTTAGAAAGCAATAAAGACGCGCCCGCCGCTTGCAGAATACGGCGGCGGCGCTGGTTTACCGCAGTGTCACTCAAGATTCATCGCCTTTAGAGCTTGTGACCATTTATTTTTTAGTAATGGTGAAGTAGCTCGTCATCAGATTGCGATAGTTGGGCAGATAGTTGGAAAATAAAGCGCCCAAACCTTCGATATCGTTGCGCCAATCGCGGTGCAATTCACACGCCACGCCGAACCAGCTCATCAATTGCACACCGGCTGTCTGCATGCGCATCCAAGCCGCGTCGCGTGTTACTTCATTGAAAGTACCGGAGGCATCGGTAACTACGAATACTTCATAACCTTCCTCGATCGCAGATAGTGCCGGAAAAGCGACACAGACTTCGGTAACAACGCCGGCAATGATTAGCTGTTTGCGGCCGGTCTTTTTGACTGCGTTAACAAAATCCTCGTTGTCCCAAGCATTGATATTGCCAGGGCGCGCAACATAAGGCGCGGTTGGGTGCATTTCCTTGATTTCCGGAACCAGTGGGCCATTGGGACCATCTTCAAAACTGGTTGTTAAAATGGTTGGCAATTTGAAATACTTGCCACAAGCTGTCAGAGCCAACACATTGTTCTTAAATTCATTCGGTGAGAAATCCTGTACCAGCGAGATCAATCCCGCCTGATGGTCTACCAGTAATAAAACCGCATCATCCTTTGATAGTTTGTTGTATTTGAAGGTTTTGTTCATTGTTGTGCTCCTTTAGGTTATTGATGATGAAATGATTGTTCAGTACAACGCATAGAAGCGGTCACTGATGATTTTGCCATCCTGCCAGTGCTGCACCGCTACTTGATCGAATTTCTTGTGCCCGAAATCTTTATGCGTGTATTCGTAATGCCACTCGGTCATCGTTACGTTTTCTCCTACGGCTGTGGATACAATTTCCGATTTAAGCCATGCTTCAACGCCTTCAAATAACTCGGATTCGCGCTTTTTGGCTTGCTTTAAGCCTTTTGCCACCACATCATTTTTTTCGATAACGATACAATCGGGGTGGTAATACTTGTCCATCGATTCCAATATCTCACCCCTGAGAATCATGTTATTTAAATCGTTGAGTTTTTCTTCTAAGTTCATTTTGAACACCTCTGTAAAAATGCAACCGGTTCATTACGCGTAATTATGTGCGTTCATGCGATTCTGCCCATTTTACCGCTCTGGTAATCTGCCATGGCCTGACGGATTTCCTCCGCGGTATTCATGACAAACGGACCGCTGCCGACGATGGGTTCATTGATCGGTTCACCGCACAGCAATAGCGCAGTCGTGTCGGATGCGCTATTGATGCGGATATGACCGCCTGCTTGAGTAAATAAGCCGACCTCTGCTGCGTTAATGGTTTCGGTTTCATTGTTGATACGCACCGATCCTTTGAGCACGGCGAGCAATGTGTTATAGCCATCGGGCACGGCAAGGTCGATCGGCTGCTCATTGTTTAAGCGCAAGTCCCAGACGTTGATTGGCGTAAAAGTATGTGCTGGTCCTGCGACTCCCTCGAATTCACCGGCAATAACGCGTACTTTTCCTTGATTTTCCGGCAGATCGATGACAGGAATCTGGCTTTCCAGAATACTTTGATAGTGCGGCGGCGACATCTTGTCTTTGGCCGGCAAGTTCACCCACAATTGCACCATCTCCAACACGCCGCCATGCTCGGCGAAATCGCGGCCATGGAATTCTTCATGCACCAGACCGGAAGCTGCGGTCATCCATTGCACATCGCCAGGCCCAATTTTTCCGCCAGCACCGGAACTGTCACGATGCTCCACTTTGCCGCTATACACAATGGTAACGGTTTCAAAACCGCGATGCGGATGTTCGCCAACACCGTGACGCTGTCTAGTCGGCTGAAATTCCAATGGCCCTGCATAATCAAACAGCAAAAAAGGGCTGATCATCGGTCCCAGCGTTGAATAGGAAAATAGTGTGCGTACCGGAAAGCCATCGCCAACCCAATGTTGGTTTGCATTTCGCAGGATGCGCGATAGTTTTTTTGCGGATACTTCAGGTTGTATTGTCGTCAGCATGACTTATTATCCTCCAGCAAGATTTTGTACTTACGTAGTAGATTAATATGATCTAGTTAAATTACAAGTACGCACAAAAAGGATACTGTTATAAACAAGGAGATTCAAAATGCCAGTTAAACAAGTTTGTTGTTCTGTAGAAGTTACGCTGAAAGTAATAGGCGGACGATGGAAGGTTCTAATTATCCATCATTTGTTAAATGGCACGATGCGATTTAACGAGCTGCAACGGAATTTGACAGGTATTACCCACCGTACCTTAAGCCGGCAATTGCGCGAGATGGAGGTGCATCAATTAATTGTCAGAAATGATTTCAACGAAATTCCACCACGTGTTGAATATTCGTTATCTCCGTTAGGACATTCACTTAAAGCTATTCTGCTGGCGATGGATGAATGGGGAAGGAAATATCCTGTTGCGGCTGAGTAAATGATTATTCAAGGATGGTGAGATAAGTAGCTTGTTTTACAATCGGTTTTAAGATAATGATTTATCCAGTTGTCGCAAGTAGTTGCGCCATCCACCCAAATGGCTGATATCCTCTGCATTGATGATGGCATAGTGCTCACACAGAAAGCCTTGTACCGTTTCACCGTTTGCCAGCGTAATGCGGCCAATTCCTAGTGGCGCGGGAATATTGGCGGTAAAACTGCCGAATTCGCATTCTGGTAATTCCCACACTTCCACTTCGATTGCAGCGCCTGCTTCGTTTGGGTTGACGCGGATCAAACCGGGCCGTTGCGGCGATTTTCCCGGCAATGCGTAAAGCCTGTAATCCGATGACGTGGTCGTGCTAGCTACTAATCGGCCTTGGCGGCTGGTTAATTGTTCATTCAACGGTAAACCCGACAAATGCGCTCCACATACGGCTATCCACACCTGGCCGGAACGGGATGCCGTCGGGAAATGGGTATTGTGCGGAAACGCAATGCCTGTTGCACCGAGTGGAAGTGTATAGGCTTGTTGTAGCCGGTGCGCAAGATGCAGCAGCGATTCATCGTGATGTGCGGGTGCCGCCAACGTGATACCAAAAGGCAATCCATTTTGCTGAAAGCCCGCGGGAACCGCAACCGCTGCGTAATCGAGCAAATTCATGAAATTGGTGTAATACCCTAAGTTGGTGTTGAGACGGATCGGATCCTGCTGCATGGCTTGAATGGTATAGATGGTACCGGCGGTCGGTGTCAACAGGCAATCGATATTCGCCCAGATCCGGTCTACCTGTTGTTTGAGCTGGCGTAATTGATAGATTCCCTCGAACGCATCTGCTGCGGAACGCTGTTTTGCGGTTGCGATAATTTCACGTACCGGCGCGATGATTTGATCGTTGTGCAAGTCGAAAAATGAACGGATTGCCGCATAGCGTTCAGCTATCCAAGGGCCTTCGTAAAGCAGGCGGGCGGTTTCGATAAATGGCGTAAAGTCTATTTCGATGGCTTCTCCACCCATCGCGCGTATTCGGGCAATGGATTCATAGAATAACCGCTCACTGTCCTGATTATCGAAGAATTT
>WBZQ01003027.1_pt1 | contig 10549 bp, 14 predicted proteins | sample 5204251 | NCBI WGS metagenome assembly WBZQ01 (sample SAMN12412402, study PRJNA552823) | activated sludge metagenome | isolation source: activated sludge from nitrification reactor of wastewater treatment plant... | place: USA: Virginia | collected 2017-09 | reverse complement strand
GGCATCCCGCATGACGCCTTCTCGATTCTCTTGTCGCACACGCCGGAAATCTACCGGCAGGCGGCGCATGCCGATTTCAACGTCATCCTGTCAGGCCACACCCATGGCGGCCAGATATGCCTGCCCGGCGGCATTCCCATTACGCTCAACTGCGTGCTGCCCCGCGCCATGGGGAAAGGTTGCTTCAGGCATCACGACATGATCGGCTACACGTCCGCCGGCGCCGGCACCTGCATGGTACCGGCGCGCTTCAACTGCCCGCCGGAAATCACGCTGCACCATCTGCATAGGCCGAGCTAGTAAGGCCGGTCGCGCACGTGCCATTTGTAGAGGAGCCGCGACAGAAGAAACTCGCCGGCAAAGAACAGGATCGTGGCGACGACGACATCGAGGGCGCTAAGCGGAAGTAGCAGACGCGCCGCTATCAGAGGGAACAGGGACTCAGGGATCTGATCGAGGCCGATGGCCTGGCTGCTAGGAGCGAGCTTCAGCCTGCGCTTCACGAAGCTTGATAGAAGATCGCCTGCCATCGCGGCCGTGCCAACCAATGCTCCAACTTCCCAGCCAAGTCCAAGCAAGGCCGCGGCGCCTGTGGTGGCGAGCACTGCAAGGAGGAGGCCCCGGATGGTCTTGGATGAGCCGAACCAGGGGCGCGCGTCGGCAAAGAGCGCCCCGCCGTCGATGGGCGCGGCGAATTTGTCGCCGAGAATGAGCTTGGCGATCACGGGCGTTCCATTGGCCGCCGCGAGCAACGTCAGGAGTTGCAGGATCAGAATTTCGTGCATGGCCCTTCATGGTCGCTCGGGACCCTTTGCCGGTCTTCGCTCGTTACAGCGCCGTGGGACAATGGAGGGAGTAGGCGCAATGCAACCGAATATAGCCGGGCCGTTGAACGCCCAGTGCGGAAAATGCCTCTACTGGGAGCAGCATGATGGCGTCGCCGCAATGGGAGAGTGCAAGCGTTATCCCCCGCAAGTCGTCATGGTCCGTGACGCGGAGGACGCGTTTCCGACGGCGAGCTCCGAGTGGCCGCTGACCTTGAGTGCCGCCTGGTGTGGCGAGTGGATCGACGAGAAATACCGCACGCCGCAAGCCAACGCTTGACAGGCCGTACAAGGAGCCCCGACTCTTTTGCAGCCGGGGCTCCAGGACGAGCGGCAAATCTATAGCGGCACCGGACGACGCCGCTTCTGGATACTCTTACGGTAGGCCCAGAGGCCTGCATCGATGTCGTGCTCGTCAAGAATCCGTTCGCAAATATCTTGATACTCGGCGAGAAGCCGTCGCAACGGCGTGATCGGACGAATAGCGAAACTGGTCCTCATCTCCACCGTTTCTTCCCATTGCTCCACATATTGTTCGACTTGGTCGTCAACGCGGAGGCGATCTTGCACGCTCAACGTTGCCAAGTCGCCAAGCCCAAGCTCGCGCGCGGCGACAGCGCCAAGTTGATCGAGCTTTTTGGCTTTTTGGGCATAGAGGAGTTCAAGCTTGGTCATTGCTGCAATCCCCCTTGGATGGCGGAAGCGCCGCTACCGCCGTTTCGATCCCCTCTGGCTTACGAACTGCGTATCAGGGATCTGGGTTCCAGCCAGCCGAGCGATAAATCGACGGGCAAGCGCCGACGCGTTAGGCACGACAAGGCGGGTTGCGGCCATCGACCACATCTCCCTTCAAATGATTTCTTGAAGTGCGGAGTTGGTTGTCCCAATTCTGCCGCCCGAGACCCCTACGGCACGCAACCATGGCGATCGAGGCTAATACCCCCAACCAGCGGGGCGGCAAGAGTGCTGCCGCGGCCTCCGCGCGCGCCAATAACGGCGAGGGCACCGTGGTCGCGGTGCTCGCGACGATCAGCGTCTGTCACATGCTGAACGACGTGATCCAGTCGCTGATCATGGCGATCTATCCCATGCTGAAGAGCGCGCTCGCGCTCGACTTTGGCCAGATCGGCATCATCACCTTCACCTTCCAATGCACGGCCTCGCTGCTCCAGCCGGTGGTCGGCTATTACACCGACCGCTATCCGACGCCTTACGCGCTCGTGCTCGGCATGTCGTCGTCGCTGATCGGCTTGCTGGTGATGGCTTTTGCCACGAGCTATGTCATGGTGCTTCTCGCGGCGGCGCTGATCGGCATGGGCTCGTCGGTGTTCCATCCCGAATCTTCGCGCGTGGCGCGGCTCGCCTCAGGCGGACAGCATGGGCTTGCGCAATCCGTATTCCAGGTCGGTGGCAATTTCGGCACGGCGCTCGGGCCACTTGCTGCAGCCTTCATCGTGCTGCCTTTCGGTCAGACGAGCCTTGCCTGGTTTTCCGTGGTGGCGCTCATCGCCATGGCGATGCTCGCCTTCATCGGCTCCTGGTACGGCAAGATTATCAAGGTCAACAACAACGGCGGCAGCGCTTCAGTCGACGAGATGCGCGCCATCTCGAGCCTCAGCCAGAGCAAGGTGCGGCGCTCGATCGCTATCCTGCTCGCGCTGACCTTCTCCAAGCACTTCTATCTCGTCAGCATCACGAGCTTCTACATCTTCTATCTGATCCACACCTTTCATCTCACCGTGCAGAGCGCGCAGGTCTATCTCTTCATCTTTCTCGGCGCGGTCGCGGCAGGCACGGTGATCGGCGGACCGATCGGCGACCGCATCGGCACGCGGCGCGTGATCTGGTGGTCGATCCTCGGCGTGCTGCCCTTCACCATGCTGTTGCCCTATGTCGATCTCTTCTGGACGGCGGTGCTCAGCGTGATCATCGGCGTGATCCTCGCGTCTGCGTTTCCAGCCATCGTCGTTTACGCTCAAGGGCTGATCCCCGGCCGCGTCGGCATGGTCGCTGGGCTGTTCTTCGGCGTCGCCTTCGGCATCGCCGGCATCGGAGCGGCCTTCCTCGGCTGGCTCGCAGACCAGACCTCGATCGTGTTCGTCTATCATGTCTGCGCCTTCCTGCCGGCGATCGGGCTGCTTGCCACTTTTCTGCCGGAGACGGGAAAAGCCAAGGCTCTGCGGAAGTCCGAAAACGCCTGAGATTCCGACGAAAATCAGCGTAGGCACTGTTGCATGATCGTCATAATGCACAGGAACTTGCGTTCGCCCCTTTCAACCCGCGCCTAGGGCGTCCAAAGTGGGCCTTGCGAGCTAAGCCACGGCTCGCAACTTTCAATGCGGCAGCATTTGCGGGGGGGCCCCATGCGTGACATCAGAAATGACTTGCAAGAGCGTGCACATGTTATCGAAGAGCAGATCAGCGGCGCTTACGCTCAATTCGAGAAGATGATCGAGCAACTACAAGCCGAGCGCGAAGGTCGCGTCGCGGACTTGAAGGCGGAGCTTGGCGCAGTGGTCAAGCTGCTCGAGGCCGAGCATCGGCGCATGGCGAATGTACTGCCGATCCCGACGTCTCAGCCAACAGCGCAGCAGAACGCGGTCCCGCAAAGCGCGCAGCAGCAGATCGTGCAGCCGCAAGTCTCGCTCTCTGAATTCATCTTGCGCAAGCTCAACGACATCGGGCCGATGTCGAAGGACGACCTCATCAATTTCGCTTATCAGGATGGGATGTTCGCCGATGCCGAAAGCACCGAGCGCGCCGTGCATGCCGCGCTGATCTCGACGCTACGGAACGAGCAGATCAGACAGCTTCAGGACGGCACTTTCGCGCCGGTCACCATGGGGCAGACCGTGAGATTCAGGCGGGCGATCTAAATCAGCTTGGTTTGGCGAGACCGCCCTTACGCAGGAGCGCGGCAACGTCCTTGCGGACCTTCTCCTCGGCATAGCGCGCGAGCGCCTTGCGGTCGGCGAAGTCGTCGAGCGGCACCGGCGGCCCGATGCGGATATGCGCATCCAGCGGGCCAAGGCCCAGCAGGCGCCAGGCATGGCTTGCAAGGTCCATGTCGCCGTACCAGGCAACCATCGGGCGGCCGCGGCGGCAGAGCGGAAGGCCATGCAGCTTGGTGTAGGTCAGCGCCAAGGTCTGCGCGCAAAGGTCGCCGCCAACAGGCGCGCCGCCTGTCGGCTTGACCGCGGCGAAGAGCGGCGTCTTGAACGGCACCACGCCGTTGCCGTCGCTCGACGTTCCCTCGGCGAACAGCACGACGTGATCGCCGGCTTCGAGCCTCGTCAGAATCTCGTTCGCCTTTGCGGTCACCTCGCTTCTTCGCGCGCGGTCGACGAACACCGAGCGCTGCAGCTTGGCGAGCCAGCTCACGAACGGCCAGGAAGACACCTCCTGCTTCGCCACGAAGGAGACCGGCGCCACCGCCGACAGCACGGTGATGTCGAGCCAGGAGACGTGATTGGAGATGAGCAGCACGCCCTGCTCACGCGCGACGCGGCCGTCAATGTGCAGGCGTACGCCGATGAGACGGCAGACCTGCCGATGATACCAATTGGGAAAGGTGCGGGCATAGCGTGAGCCTGTCCGTAAAAACAGAAGCTGGAGCGGCATCAACGGAAGGGTGAAGACGAAGAACGTCGTCAACACGAGCCAGGCACGCATTCCTCGCATGATGTTCGCGCTAGCTCTTGCGGTTCTTGTGCGGACCGGCCGGCAGGGGCGTGCCGAACAGCTCGAGCCGATGCCCGATCAAACTAAAGCCGAGTTCGCGCGCCACGATCTCCTGCAGACGCTCGATCTGCTCGTTCTTGAATTCGATCACCTCGCCGGTATCCACGTTGATGAGGTGATCGTGATGGCCGTGTCCGGCTGGCTCGTAGCGGGCACGGCGGCCTGCGCCGAATTCGTGGCGCTCCAGAATGCCGGCGCCTTCGAACAGGCGTACGGTGCGGTAGACGGTCGACAGCGAGATGCGGGAGTCGCGCGCGCTCGCCCGACGATAGACTTCCTCGACATCCGGATGATCGTCGGCCTCAGACAGAACCTTGGCAATGACCCGGCGCTGACCGGTCATGCGCATCCCCCGCTCGGCGCAGAGGCGCTCGATCCGGCTCTCCCGTGAGGTCGTTTTGTCCATCTCTGCGGCGCTGGCTCTCCGGGCTCCGGACATCTTCTTCAGTCGAGCCTCAAAGGGCAAGACTGAAGATGTCCGCGTCGGCGCCATGATCATAATAGCGCGGACGGCGGCCCACGGCGACCGCTCCGAGAGATTGATAAAGACCGCGTGCGGACTCGTTTCCCGCCTCAACCTCAAGAAAAAGCCGCTTCGCTCCCGCCGCTCGCAGAGAGGCGATGGCGGCGGCGAAAAGGGCGCGGCCAAGGCCGTTGCGGCGATGGCTTGGATCGACGGCAACAGTCAGGATTTCAGCCTCGTCGCCCGCGCTTCTGACAACGACGAACCCTTGCGCGGCACGTTCGGGCGCGGTTGAGACGATGAGCGAAAGGCAACCGGGCGCGGTAACGAACTGCCCGATCTCATTCGGGCTCCAAGCCTTGGCAAAGCAGGCGGCATGGATCGCCGCCATAGACTCAAGGTCGGCAGCCAGCGCGGGACGAGTGGCGATGGCCGAAGAGGCGAGGTTCATCAGCGCCTCGCGACTGCCATGGACGCTTGCGGCTTCGCGTCGGGCGGGCGGAGGTAGAGCGGCCGCAAGGTCGGTAGCGTTTCGTTCGCTCCAAGCGCAAGCTCGGCGAGTGCTGAAGCGCTCGGCTGCAAATCGGGACGCGTTGCTTGCACATCGCGGCCATGCCGGCGCGCGGCTTCGGCGAGATGCACCGCACCGCTTCCAACGGCAATTGAAAGATCATGGGGAAGCAAGGCTGTCGCCTCGTCGGCACTGACGAGAAGCGGGCCAACAAGCTTGGTGCCTTCGCCATCGTAGAGCCCGGCATAGAGCCGATCGCCGCGCGCGTCGACGGCGACGGCGAAGGGTTTGCCGCTTTCGACTGCTCCGCTTCTCAACGCCACTCTCGCCATGACCGTGAGGGAGTCGGTGCCCCAGAGTTTCGCAGCTGTGACGAGGGCAAAGCCGCGCGCCGCGGCGATGGCGATACGCACGCCGGTGAAGCTTCCGGGTCCCAAGGTCGCGGCGATGAGATCGAGGTCGGCGAAGCCGACGCCTGCGCCAGCCATCGCCTCGGCAACCATCGGCATCAGCGCCTCGGCGTGGCCGCGCGCCATGCTTTCCTCGATGAGCACTACGCGCTCTGCGTCGGCGCCGGCGAGAAGCACGGCCGCGCCGCAAGCGCCCATGCTGGTGTCAAGAGCGAGGATGTTCATCGGCAAGGACTAGACGATGCGCGCGGCCTCGTCGCCGCCTTTGCCGATTGAATGGCGGGCTCGCTACTTCCGCGACCAGCCTCGGTCACACCGGGCGGACTTCCTGCACTTCAGGAATGAAGTGGCGGAGCAGATTCTCGATGCCGTGACGGAGCGTCGCCGTCGAGCTCGGGCAGCCGGAGCAGGCACCGCGCATATGCAGAAACACGATGCCGTCGCGATAGCCCTGGAAGGTGATGTCGCCGCCATCCTGGGCAACGGCCGGACGCACCCGCGTCTCAAGCAGCTCCTTGATGGTGTTGACGGTCTCGGCGTCGGCCGGCTCGAAAAATTCGCCTTCCTCGGCGCTCTCAGACCCCGGCTCGCCTTCCGCGGCGACCGGCGCGCCCGACTGGTAGTGCTCCATGATGGCGCCGAGAATGGCAGGCTTCAAATGCTGCCACTCGCCCTCGCCCTTCGACACGCTGATGAAGTCCGAGCCCAGGAACACGCCGGTGACGCCATCGATCTCGAACAGGCGCGCGGCGAGGGGCGAATCCTTGGTCGCCTCAGGCGCCAGGAACTCGAGGGTGCCTTGCGCAAGCACCGGACGCCCGGGAAGGAATTTCAGCGTCGCCGGGTTTGGCGTGGCTTCGGTCTGGATAAACATAGCTTGGCCTCTCGGTCTTCCAGCGCGCAAGCCTCCTGCAAGTACCCGCGCGCCAGATTAGAATTATTCTACTCATACTTGGGTGCGCCGGCAGTGGAGTCAAGGCTCAGAGCGGCTTTCTCTCGGCTGCGTCCCACATTCCGGACATAGAAGTGCGTCCCGCGACGCCTGTGCGCCCGGGCCTTGAGGGGGGGGGTGGCGCGCCGAAAGGCGCAGTCCATTTGGTTCCGTGGTCCTTGCGGATCACGGCTGGCGCCTCTCGGCGCGCCAGTAGCGACGTTTATGCGGCGCCGGGCCCTGCTTTCCGCGTTGGACACCGCGCTCCTGTAGGCCGGAGGCCGATAGCGCCCATCCAAATGTCAGCCAGCTCCTGGCAGGGACTCCTAGTGGTCCCGGAGGGAGCCCCGGCGCCGCCCGAGTGCTCGGCAGCGAACCGAACCCGCGGGCGCCGCGCCTCATCCCGCTTCACGACGCCTCATGATAGCGCCCCTCAACGGATGAGGTGGCTGGAGGTTAGTCGCGGCCGGGGAAGCGGGGATAAGTTTTGCGCGGCGTCATGGCCACAGGACTGTGGGATGGGAGAGAGGCCTCAGAGGCCGAAATCGCTCAGGCTTGGATAGTCTGCAGGCCGGGGACCGCGGCGATCCCACTTGAACAGCCGGTCCGATTCCCCGATCGGCAGGTCGTTGATCGAGGCAAAGCGGCGGCGCATCAAGCCGTGCGCGTCGAACTCCCAGTTCTCATTGCCGTAGGCACGGAACCAGTTTCCCGAATCGTCGTGGTACTCATAGGCGAAGCGCACGGCGATGCGATCGCCGGCGAAAATCCAAAGTTCCTTGATCAGCCGGTAGTCGAGCTCGCGTTTCCACTTTCGCGTCAGGAAGGCGACGATCTCCGAGCGCCCGTCGAGGAACTCGCTGCGGTTTCGCCAGTGACTGTCGAGGGTGTAAGCAAGCGAGACCCGTTCCGGATTGCAGCTGTTCCAGGCGTCCTCGGCGGCACGAACCTTCTGAACTGCGCTATCGCGCGTAAGCGGAGGAAGTGGCGGGCGATCTTCGCTCATGACTCTCATCGATCCTTGATGGCGCTGCAACAGTGCGGCAGGAACTTGCAGATGCCGACGGTAAAGCGCCTGACGCCAATTTGAGTGCAAGAGCAATTCTTGCGCCCAGTCCTTGCCGACCTAATATAGCCGATCGCCGACCCGGCTTTCGAGGCGAGGGGCGGCAAGAGACCGTTCTTCAGGCCGCCAGACCTCAGGTTTACGCAAGTGCCAGTCTTTGTCGCCTTCGCAGCCTTCATGCTCATCCTCTACGGCCATCATTTCGGCCTGCGCGTGCCGCCGCTTTCAGGGTTCGAGGGGCTGTTCAGGGGCCAGCGAAAATCGGCGGGCCAGAAATCCGGCGTGCGCACCGACACGATCGAGATGGTGCTAGACCATGACAGCGGCCGCATGGAGGGACGTTGTCTCAAGGGCCGGTACGCAGGCAAGGAGCTCGCCTCGCTGCGGGAGGCGGAACTCCTCCGGCTGCTCGATGAGATCGGCGGCACAGACAGCCAAGGCGCGTCGCTGCTCGAGGCCTATCTCGACCGGCGCTGCAAAGGCTGGCGCGAGCGCCGCTCGCCGGGCGGCGCGAAGGAAGGAGCGAGGACGCCGCACGGCCAACCCGGCAGCATGAGCCGCAAAGAGGCTTATGACGTGCTCGACCTCAAGCCTGGCGCGACAGAGGCAGAGATCCGCGCGGCGCATCGCAGGCTGATGATGAAGCTGCACCCCGATCGGGGCGGATCGACTTATCTCGCTTCCCGGATCAACGAGGCAAAGGACGTTCTGCTCGGGCGGCGGTAGCTGCGCGCAGACCCTAGCGTCGCGCAAGCCTGACTTGCGCCGACCCGCGGCGGCTCGTTACGCTGACGGAAAGATGCGTACCGCGATCGAACAGCACGACCCTGCCGCTGACCTTGCCTGACTTCACCGTCCCACGATAGCGGCCGCCGCCGGTGCTGGTCACATTGCCGGTCGTCTCATAACGGCCATTCGCCGTCGTGCAGACGGACGAGACGGCGTAGCTCTTGGCCGAAGCCTTGGTGAATCTCGCGTGACAGCGCACTTTGTCAACCGAGCCGCGATAACCGACCGTGCCGGTGCCGTGCCACCATCCCCCGATCGATGCAGAAGCTGCCTCCGCGGCGGTAATCGACGCGCACATCAGGAGGCCGGACAAGAGAACAACAATACGCAAGGGGCTTTCCTTCTCCGAAAACCGACAGAGTTGCTCAGGCGAGCGCGAGGATCTCCTCCAGGCCGAGACTGCCTGGAACCACGGTAATCGGCACCGGGAAGGTGCCGGCGAGCCTGCCGCCGACCAGCGTGGTCACGAGCGGGCCGGGGCCTGAGGGGTCCTTGGAAGCACCGAGCACCAATATGCCGATATCGGTATCTTCCTCGATCAGCTTGGTGATCTCCTCGTCTTTCAATCCCTCGCGCACGAACTCCTCGGGCACGATATCCTCGAAGCCCATGGCTTTCAGCTTCCGCCCGAACAGGCGGAACACGGCGCGCGCCTTGTTGAGCCCTTCTTCGCGCGCGACTTCCTCGATGCCGAGAAAATGGGGAACGTCGCTGTCGGGCTCGACCACGTAGAGCAGCGCGAGCTGCCCCTTGGTGCGGAGCGCACGGCTCGCGGCAAAGGCGAGCGCGCTTTCGCATTCCGGCGTCTCGTCGACCACCACGAGAAATTTGCGTTTGTGCCCTTCGGCGAAGACCTGCCGCTTCCGCCGCGGCTTCGCGGCTTCAGCGGACTCCTTCTTCGTCGCGTCAGTTTGCTTCTTGGTTGTCATGGTGCGCATGGTGCCATCACTTCGCGTCTTTGTCATGGGGTGCTGCGGCGACGAGCTGTCTCAGCTCCTGATGAAGCCGACGATGTCCTTGGTCATGGCGAGGACGGGGTCGGCGATGGCATGGGCGCGGCGCGCGCCGTCATCGAGGATGCGGTCGATCTCCACCGGATCGGCCATCAGCCGCCTCATCTCGCCGCCGATCGGGGTAAGCCGCGTCGTGGCAAGCTCGGCGAGCGCATCCTTGAACTTCGAGAAGGATGCATCGCCGAAGTCGCGCAGCACAGCCTCCTTGCTCGTCTCGGCGAGCGCGGCGTAGATGCCGACGAGGTTGTCGGCCTCGGGCCGTCCCTCCAGGCCCTTCACGTCGGACGGAAGCGGCTCGGGATCGGTCTTGGCCTTTCTGATCTTCTTGGCGATGGTATCCGCGTCGTCGGTGAGATTGATGCGCGTCATGTCTGACTCTTCAGACTTCGACATCTTCTTGCTGCCGTCGCGCAAGCTCATGACCCGCGTCGCAGGACCGGTGATCAGCGGCTCGGGCAGAGGAAAGAAGCCGCCTTCGTAGCCGGCACGGGCGATCGTTGCGGCGAAGTCGTTGTTGAATTTCTGGGCGATGTCGCGGGCGAGCTCGAGATGCTGCTTCTGGTCCTCGCCGACGGGAACGTGGGTGGCGTGATAGAGCAGAATGTCGGCGGCCATAAGGTTCGGGTAGACGTAGAGCCCGGCTGAGGCATTCTCGCGATCCTTACCGGCCTTCTCCTTGAACTGGGTCATGCGGTTGAGCCAGCCGATGCGGGACACGCAATTGAAGATCCAGGCAAGCTCGGCGTGTCCCGACACCTGGCTCTGATTGAAAACGATGTGGCGGCCGGGATCGATGCCTGA
>WBZQ01003021.1_pt1 | contig 10559 bp, 10 predicted proteins | sample 5204251 | NCBI WGS metagenome assembly WBZQ01 (sample SAMN12412402, study PRJNA552823) | activated sludge metagenome | isolation source: activated sludge from nitrification reactor of wastewater treatment plant... | place: USA: Virginia | collected 2017-09 | reverse complement strand
ATTCGGCAAGACCCATCCCAAAGTCTACAGCGAATTGACGACCGATCATCCGATCGACCTGGTACGGTATCAGGTAGCTAACTGTTACATGGGACGCATCGGCATGATCAATTCCGGCGGCGAATCCGGCAGCGATGATTTGCACCAGGCCGTTCGAACTGCGGTCATCAACAAGCGCGCCGGTGGCATGGGTCTGATCTCGGGCCGCAAGGCGTTTCAAAAGTCATTTGCAGACGGGATCAAATTATTGAACGCCATTCAGGATGTATATTTATCCGATGAGGTGACAGTGGCGTAAAATTCCAATCAGAATCGTGCAGCTCAAATGTCAATAAAAGGAGAGGGCCATGTCCAACCATCAAATGAGCGATCAAGGAATTGAACTTCTAATGTCGATCGAATCCTTCAGAGGAGATCCTTACGATGACCAGACTGGCAAAGTGATTTCAAATTGGGTAATCGGCGCCACCATAGGTTATGGACACCTGATCAGCCTGCAGGAATGGAATGAATTCGGCGCTGGCTATCGAAATGGTATTACTCAGGAACAGGCAAAAACCCTGTTCCTTAAAGATTTAGCGCCTTTTGTCGAAGGTGTGAACGCCAAAGTCACCGCTTCAATTACGCAGAATCAGTTCGATGCGCTGGTCATACTGGCGTTCAATATCGGTCTGGCCAATCTCGCAACGTCATCAGTCCTTAAACTCGTTAACAACCCTTCCTCATTGACAAAGTATCCCAATCTCGAAGCCGCCTGGAAATCCTGGAATAAATCCCAAGGCAAGATCATGGAGGGTTTGAACAAGCGGCGCAATGCGGAATGGAACATCTATTCTGGCAATGTCTATGCGCATTGGTGATTACATCAATGTACGGCCGGCACGAACGCTGCATCACCTCGTGCTGGCTAGTTTGTTGCTGTGCTTCAGCCTGCCCATTCAAGCGATCGACAACCCGGATTCGCCTGATTATGTTGGCGAGTTTCTGAATCGCGCGCAACCCTATGAACGCGATATTCAACACACGGAACACACAACCCAGAGTTATTTGACGGCATACGCTGCCTACGATGAGTTTCTCGATCAAGAACTAAATGCCGCCTATCGGCGATTAATGACTCACTTGCCTGAAGAATCTCAGCAATCCTTGAAAAAATCCCAGCTTGCGTGGCTGAATTACCGGGATCGGGAATTTGAGTTCATCAACCGCAACTGGACCACCGAAAAATTCGGCAGCTCAATGGTTATTTCACGCGGAGATTATCGCGCCAAGATTGTTAAGGATAGGGTAGTGATATTGTTGCGGTATTTGAAGAATTATCGACAAAAAATATAAACCCTTTTTTGAAAAAAAAACTTATTAAACCCATTAATTTCATTAGGGTATTTTATCAAATACGTTCTGTAATTTCTTTTAAATTTTCAATTTGAGTTAACCACCGAGAAAATATTTGGCATTCCATACGAATTATATTTAAACCAATTTCCATTGCAGCAAGTGAACCGTGAATTGGCTTATCGTACTCAGAGAATAATGCTTTTATTCGCTTACTTGGTGCTTTTTGTGGATCATTGTTTATCTCTTCAGGAGTCGCAAACTTACTACGGATTGTCTGAAATTTTGTCTCTAATTGAGGCTCATATATGGCCCGCGCCAACCCATCTGGCGCACTAAAGAGTAAACCTTCAAACTCATACATTTGGATATAAGGAATAAAACGTCTCAGTGGCTCATCGCCCAGCTCTTCCCTTAATTTGTCTGACATTTTGCCTAACACGCACTGCACTTTGTCTTGAAGGGTTAAGCGATCTAGTGCTTCTTTCTTCCCTGGAAAATTTTCTGGCAAACCGTAGAAATCAAAGAAAGTTGTGCAGTACGATGTTTTGTCACCTAATAACCGGGCTCGCACATCAGTAAATAGCCTGTCAAATTTAAAATTGCCGCCCTTGTGCCCAGGTTTCCCGATCAATGTCGGAATCAAGCAAATACCTCGCGAAGAAAAAAAGCCTGAGAGTATTTCCTTAACAAACATTTCTTCCGTCTGCCCTTCGCAAATTACATGTACGCGTATCATTTGCTTGGCCGTCCGCCCAGAATGTTCTTTTCCCATAGCTCACCGACTGAATAGTCTTCCAACCAAGTTTTAAAATCTTTCTCATCAAATCGTTTAAAAACGGTTCCACCTTGTTCACGTTCTACAATTATCAAATCGGCAATCGAAAATTCATTTACTAATGGAACCGATTGTGTGGAAATAATTACTTGCATGCGATTAGACGCTGAACGTAACAACGAACCAAGCAAGGTAATCGCATAGGGATGCAAGCCAAGTTCTGGCTCATCGATAATGATGGTTGATGGAGGATTGGGCTGCAGCAAAGCAGTGACTAAGCAAATGAAGCGAATTGATCCATCTGAGAGTTGGCTAGGCCACAAGGAATAATCACTATCTTTTTGCCTCCAAAGCAGTCGAATTTGCTCTTCTTCAGATGGCAGTTTCAGTGGCTTTAAAACAAAATCATCAAAGAATGGTATTGCTAAGCTTATCGTTTTCCGAATTTGTTTATAAACATCCTCATATTCGCCGGATAATCGATATAAAAATGCAGCCAAATTTGAAGCATCTGGTCGAAGATAGTCATTATCATGGAGAGAACCTAGCCTTTTTACACCAGCCGTATCGCTGGTATCGTGAAAATGGAATACTTTCCAATTTGTGATTGAGCTGTAGCAATACTCAGCAACTTTTACTGAATTTATTATTTTCCTTAATTTGGCTTCAGCATGCCCCGAACCCAAGGTTTTAACCCAAGGTTTATTTTCTGGATAACCAGGGCCCCAATAGAAAAGTTTTTCTTCATAAAACGAAAAACCTCCGTCAACTGTTGGTTCAAGAATAAATTTATATCCATTAAGGCCAAACTCCACAAGAGATTCAAATTTATCTGTTTCCTTTATTCCAAAGCTAACAATGCGGTCAGCGGAACCTTGATTTCGGGTCCAATTCTGAAGGCGCGACTCTACCATTTCACTCAACATGCGAAAATACGAAACAAAATTACTTTTTCCAGCCCCATTAGCACCGATCAGTATATTAAGTTGATCTAAATAAAACTCATCAAGATGTTGAATTGACTTAAATCCTCTAATTGTCAATTTATGAATGCTATTTTTCGTGCTCATTATTTAAAGAGTCCGAAAATTAAATATTGAATCAATACACACATGACTTTGGCATCCAAGTTTTTACCTGCTAATCGGCTTATACCGAATCCGTTTGGGTTTCGCGCCTTCTTCACCCAGGCGTTTTTTCTTGTCGGCTTCGTATTCCTGGTAGTTCCCGTTGAAGAAGGTCCATTGCGACTCGCCTTCCGCGGCGAGGATGTGGGTGGCGATACGGTCGAGGAACCAGCGGTCGTGCGAGATGACCAGTACGCAACCGGCAAACTCGAGCAGCGCGTCTTCCAGTGCTCGCAGCGTTTCGACGTCGAGGTCGTTGGAAGGTTCGTCCAGCAGCAGCACGTTGCCACCGGAAATCAGTGTTTGTGCGAGATGTAAGCGTCCGCGCTCACCGCCGGATAGTTGGCCGATGATTTTTTGCTGATCGCCGCCCTTGAAGTTGAATCGCCCCAGATAAGCCCGCGCCGGTGTGGTGTATTTGCCGACGATCAGGTTGTCATTGCCGCCGGAAATGGCGTCGAACACTGTTTTATCGTTTTCGAGCGTATCCCGGGCCTGGTCGACATGCGCGATCTTGACTGTCGGGCCGATCTTGACTTCGCCCGAATCGGGTGATTCCTTGCCGGTGATCAGCTTGAACAGCGTCGATTTACCGGCACCATTCGGGCCGATGATACCGACGATCGCGCCCGGCGGGATTTTGAAGCTCAGATTGTCGATCAGCAGACGATCCCCGAAGGATTTACATACACCGTCAAATTCGATCACTTCGTTGCCCAGACGCTCGCCCACCGGAATGAAAATTTCCTGGGTTTCATTGCGTTTCTGATATTCCTGCGAATTCAGTTCCTCGAAGCGGGCAAGACGCGCTTTGGATTTGGCCTGACGGCCTTTCGGGTTTTGCCGCACCCATTCCAGCTCCTGCTTCATCGCTTTCATGTGCGCATCGATCTGCTTGTTTTCCTGCTCCAGTCGCGCCTCTTTCTGCTCCAGCCAGCTCGAATAATTGCCTTTCCACGGGATGCCGTGGCCGCGATCCAGTTCGAGTATCCATTCGGCGGCGTTGTCAAGAAAGTAGCGATCATGCGTCACCGCGACCACGGTGCCGGGAAAACGCACCAGAAATTGCTCGAGCCATTCAACCGATTCGGCATCGAGATGGTTGGTCGGCTCGTCGAGCAGCAGCATGTCCGGTTTTTCCAGCAATAACTTGCACAACGCGACGCGGCGCTTTTCCCCGCCGGACAGGTTTTTGACCAGGGCATCCCACGAGGGCAGGCGCAACGCATCGGCGGCGATTTCCATCTGGTGTTCGGTATCGCTGCCCGCAGTGGCAATGATCGCTTCCAGGCGCGCCTGTTCTTCCGCCAGCGCATCGAAATCGGCGCCTTCCTCGGCGTATGCCGCATAGACTTCCTCCAGCTTCTTCTGCGCCTGCATCACTTCGCCCATGCCTTCCTCGACTTCCTGGCGCACAGTATGCTCGGGGTTCAGTTGCGGCTCCTGCGGCAAATAGCCGATGCGGATATTTGGCAGGCGCTGTACTTCGCCGTCAAATTCGTTGTCCGCACCCGCCATGATGCGAAGCACGGTCGATTTGCCGGAGCCATTCAAACCAAGTAGGCCGATTTTTGCGCCGGGGAAAAAGCTGAGCGATATATCCTTGATAATCTGACGCTTGGGTGGAACGATTTTGCTCACGCGGAGCATCGACATTACATATTGGGCCATGAGTATGATCTTTGTTGATTTAAAAAGAATGGGTTAAAACGGAGTAAAGAGGAAGTTTAGCGCACGTGACCGTGCAATGAAAGCTGCGATCAGCTAGGTTGCGCATCGCTGCCGACGCGGCGGATCGACACGAACTTGCAGCGCTCGTCGAACACCAGCTCAAACGTACCGTACACGCCGTGATTTTGCACCACCGAACGCAGCACATTCGCCGGAAAATGCACGATGCGACCATCGATGGTTTTTGCCGCCACGGTATCGACCGCGCCTTCATAGTAAAGCAGCAATTGCTGTGTCGGGATGTTCAGTCTAACTTGAACGTATTGATGCATCGGAAAATTTAAATCAAGAAAGTGCCATCAAAACCGCTCGCTCTCTTCCAGGTAGCGCCATCGCCCTTCGGGCAGGTTGCCCAGTTTTACTTGACCGATACGCACGCGTTTCAAGCCGGTCACTTTCAGATTGACCAGCTCGCACATACGGCGGATCTGGCGTTTTTTGCCTTCGTGCAGAATAAAACGCAGTTGATCGCGGTTTTGCCAGCTCACCTGCGCCGGTTTCAATGCCTGGCCGTCGAGACTCAGGCCGTGATTCAGCAGCGCCAGTTTGGCAGGCGCTAAACCACCTTCAACACGCACCAGGTATTCCTTCTCGACACGGGAATCCTCGCCGATCAATTGCTTGGCAATGCGTCCATCCTGCGTCATCACCAGCAAGCCTTGCGAATCGATATCCAGCCGCCCGGCGGGCGCCAGGTTTTTCAGATGTGCGGGTTGAAAGCGCTTGCCCGCTTGCATCCCAATAAACTGATTTTCAGGTTTGATCAGCACCACAGCAGGTTGATAGCCCGGTTCCGGCTGTCCGGATACGTAACCGACCGGTTTGTTGAGCAATATCGTCACCAGACCGGTCTGCTGTGCTTGGGCAGCTTTGTTCAAGGTGATTTTTTGGGTTGGAAGAATTTTCGTGCCCAGCTCGGAAATTTGCACGCCGTCGACATATACCCAGCCGAGTTCGATGAAACGATCGGCTTCGCGGCGCGAGCACAGGCCCTGTTCGGACATCAATTTGGATAAGCGGATTTTTTCCATGAAAAACTAAAAATAGAAACAAAAAACGTCAGCACACGGCCGCAAATGTCCTATTATAGGGCACAATCGACAGCACGATTATTAATAACCTCACCCGGATGATCTTATGGACACAACGACAGCAATATTGGAAAGAGCACGTCAGCGCGCCGAAGAACTGGAGCTGCCATATAAAGGCGCATTGCTACCGATCGAAGCCTATCACCTGATGCAGGAAAAGTTACAGGCACAATTAGTGGATGTGCGCTCGCGCGCTGAACTCGATTGGGTGGGTCGCATACCTGGCGCAACCGAAATCGAACTGCGTTCCTACCCCGGCATGCAACCCAATCCCGGCTTTCTCAAGCAACTGACCGGACAAGTCGATAACACTCTGCCTGTTCTGTTTATCTGCCGCAGCGGCTCTCGCTCGAATCAGGCTGCAATCATGGCGACACAAAACGGATTTACCGACTGCTACAACATTCTCGAAGGTTTCGAAGGAGATCGGGACGATAATGGCCAACGCGGCAATGCCTCCGGCTGGAAAGCGGCAGGTCTGCCGTGGGAGCAGAGTTAAATATCAGCGTGATTGTAGAAGAGTTCAAAAAAGAGACGGTTATACCGTCTCTTACATGAAATTTCCTGGATTAATTTGCAAAAATGAAATCGTCCAAGCCCAAAGTTGTACCCACAACCTTGATGGCCATATCGACATCGCCGCTACCGTTGCCGTCGTAGTCCACCTCGACGAATTGGGTGACTCCGTCACTGGTTACACGAATTTCCGTAATTCCAGTACCCGTAAAAGCGCTGTTACCGAGAAAAGCACGAGTAGCCGTTATATTCCACGATTGCAGACTGATGAGATCTTCTGCACCGTCGAAATCGAGAATTTGATCGGGAGCCAGGACAGAAGAATCAAACTCTCCAGAGAAAGCGAACAAATCCGCTCCGGCTCCCCCAGACAATTGATCACTGCCCCACGATCCAGCCAGGCGGTCATCACCTATTCCACCTGTCAGTGTATCGTTTCCAAAACCGCCTTGAAGCTTATCGTTACCACTACCGCCATCCAGACTATCACCCGCGGTATCAACAGGATCACTGAACAATAAATCGTTGCCACCCGCTCCAAACAAGCTATCACTGCCCTTGCTGGCATGCATCCAATTATCGCCTTCCGTCCCGATAATGATATCGTTGAAATTGGAACCATAAATTTGCTCGATATTTAGAATGGTATCGATTCCCGCACCCTTAGTATCTTGTGCGCCAATTAATCGCAAATCGAGCTGAACCCCTTGGCTTCCTCCCAAACTACGATAATCGACCGTATCAATACCATCCCCGCCATTCACAACATCATTTCCAATCCCTCCATTGTCAGGCGCTAGCCTGTCATTTCCGATACCACCGTTCAGGGTATCATTACCGCTCCCTCCTTCGAGACTATCGTGGCCATCGCCGCCATCCAGATTATCGCTACCTTCACCACCCGAAAGAACATTGGCGATACTTGAGCCGATAAGCGTGTCATTAAACTTGGTACCAATAACGTTTTCGACATTGATGATCGTATCTTTGCCAGCCCCGCGAGTATCCTGTGTCGTCACAACGCGTAAATCCACTTTCACACTGCGAGTCGCACCGGATACACCATAATCGACAGTATCAAGGCCATCGCCACCGTCCATAAGATCGGCGCCGATAAATCCATTATCCGGACGCAGTAGATCATCCCCGGTACCACCATAAAGCCGGTCATTGCCTGACCCACCGTCCAGCAGGTCATTTCCGCCCAAACCATTCAATGCATCCCTTCCAGTCCCACCGACTAGGGTATCGTTGCCATCAAGCCCGGTAATGATGTCATCACCTGCCAATCCATCAATTAGATCACCAAATAGATATTGCGCATTGATGATGTCATTACCGTTGGTACCATAAGTATAAGTTGTTGCTTTTGCATTGATTGTCATTTTTATTTCCTCGTTATCAGAACGATATAATTTTGTCACCCCTCTGTAACTCATTATACCTTCTACCAAAAGATAGATTATTTAATCATGATCAAATAACTCTCTCTGCATTTCAGAGGAGTGAGGTCGAGCTTCGCGCTCCGAGAAAATACAAGGATCAATCAGAAGGGTCTGTCCAGACGTTCCATCAGGTAGCACAGACAATCCTGACGTATGATGCGGATATCACGCGTCAGCATCGCGGGCATCACCCGCCGCGTGGTCAGCAACTGGCCGTCGCGGTTTTCGAAGTAATGACCGCTCACATCCAAATCCGCGTCATCATGAACGTGCAAAGGCTTGGAACAACCGGCGGTAATCGTTCCTAACTGGGTTCCTGGCTCCAGTAACCGGAAATTATAGAAATCGATCTGCTCAATTAGGCAAAGATCCGTGGACGGATCGCCGATGCTCAAGCTGACCGTATCCGGCACCTTGACGACCGCCACCGACTGAAACAGCTCCAGATCCTGGCTTGCTACCGGTTGGGTGGGGAAATCCGATAAATGCAACGCGCCCTCGACAAACGACGCTGCATGCTCGATACCCCCCACACCGCCGGGCTTGCCACATTCCAGGGTAACAGCCGGACAAAGCTGCGCAAAGGCTCCCGACTGAACCCCCTTGGGATGAGTGAAATACACGACGATGCGCGAAAACATCGTCGCCAGATGCAAAAACGGTTCGTCCAGACGATTGATGCATGCGTAGTGCGGATTCAAGCCAGTGTTGTTGTGGATGTCGATGCTGGCAAACACGCCGCGTCTCGACATGATGTCCGTCACAGCCTGCATCATGCGGTGCTCTTCCGTAAGCTGAGTATGCTCATCGCTGGGCCAGACGCGGTTGAAATCCACTTGATCTTGCAAACGGCGCACCCCCGCCCGGGCCGCTTCGATATTGCCAACGAACAATGACAATGCACGTGGCAGCAGTTGCTGCTGATATTTCTTCAGAACGGCCTGTATCGCCTTCAGACCGGTATCTTCATTGCCATGCAGCAGAATCGAGACGAACAGCGGCGTTTCACGCCTACCCGGCAGGTGGATCAAGGTAGGGCCGGGTAGTATGTCATGTAATTCTGTGGCCTCGACATGCAGAAATTTTTCCGGCAGGTGATCCCGTTCCGTCAGCATGCTTACACTTCCCATTCATGCACCGGCGCATTGCTGCGCTGATGTTCAAGATACGCAGCCACCAGATGCAGACCGTCGCAGCGGTGCTTGTCGCGGTAGGCGCGCTGCCATGCCGCACCGGTCTGGCCGCATTTGATCCGGCATTGCAGAATGCCAAGATTCAGGTCGATATCGCTCTTATCAATTCCCAGCGCAATCAAACCTTGCCGCGCCAACGGTATCATTTCTTCCAGTAATAGCGTGCGCGCATCGACCGTGCTGCCATCGAGCCAGACAAGCTGTGATAGCAATCCGTCGCGAGCAGCAGCGTAAAAATTATCACGGGCCTTATCGAAGCTGAAGATCGACTCCGGCGCTTCCGGCAAATCCGACAGATAGCGCGCAAGACCAAAGAACAGTGAGGCATTCGCCATCATATCGGCAATCGTAGGCCCAGCAGGCAATACGCGCTGTTCGATGCGCAAGTGCGGCGTGCCATCGGGGTCGAATCCAACCAGCGGTCGAATCCAGCGCCAAATGGTGCCGTTATGCAAACGGAGATGGTCATACCGTTGCGATGGAGAATCCATCAGGATGGGCAACAGCACGTCATGATGAGCCAGGTTCTCAACGAAGCATTCGAACAACGATTCACGGGCATAGCCACAGCCAAAACTAACACGATGATGTTCCGACTGTGGCTGATCGCCGACTTCAACCGACTGCTCGAACAAAGGAATGCGAGTTTCATCCCATAAGTCAGCGCCAAACAATAACGGTGAATTCCCCGACGCGGCAACCAATGGCCCGGCGGTGATGATCGCTGCGTTGAAATATCGCACTGCCTTGCTATGCGCGCTCTGCAGATGGACTTGAAATGACGTCGTGGCTGCTTCGAGCATCACATCCGGGTGATTGATATCGAGAAGTTCGCGTCCGTCGATACGGATATGGAGTGGTCGGCCACAGCGCCGCTTCAACACCTGCTCATTCAATGCCCGGTAGCGCTTGAGGTCAGACATATTGGCCAGGCACAGATCGGATTGCCGTACGGTCGGCAAGATGCCGATCATCATCAATACGCTATCCATGCCATGCGCGACGTCCTGACACGCTTGCCAATTCTGGTTCAATTCCAGCGACATAGCCGTCAGCGCATTGCCTTTGAGCGGCTGGGGAGCGCCGTTCAGTTCGACATTGAAGCGCGAAAGCTCATGCACCACCAGGGGATTGTTCAGGCGATCCAGTAACCGCTGATTGATCGGCGAGGGAAAATAATTGTGATCCACCAGCCAGGATTCAAGTTCATAACCCCCAGTCTCGCCAGTTTGCGAAAAGTGACCTTCCGCAAGCTGATCACCCAATAATTCGGTTTCAGCTTTTAACCGACGCTGATATTCAGCGAAAACCTGATCATTGAACTGTGTCTGATTGATTTCCTG
>WBZQ01000490.1_pt2 | contig 10566 bp, 10 predicted proteins | sample 5204251 | NCBI WGS metagenome assembly WBZQ01 (sample SAMN12412402, study PRJNA552823) | activated sludge metagenome | isolation source: activated sludge from nitrification reactor of wastewater treatment plant... | place: USA: Virginia | collected 2017-09 | reverse complement strand
GCACATAAAATTTTTGGAACCCGGCCCTCCGAAAAAGCATTTACAGGTTTAGGTTGTGTAAGCGGGCGCCGGGCGGACGTTTACGAAACTTTCAAAGTTTCGTAAACGTAAGGGGTCTTCGGACAAACACAAAAAGTGTATCGCGTGGTCACGGGATACACTTTTTGACGTGGCGGTTTGCCCTGCTCCCGAGAACCCGGGACTGCTGCCAACTGCTACTGCCTGCTGCAACTGCCAACTGAAATCAGGCGGCAGCCATAGCATTCACATGCCGCATCAGGCCGCTTTTCAGGTTGGCCGCCTTGTTGCGGTGGATGTTGCCGCGTTTGGCCAGTTTGTCGATCATGCTGATAACCTTGGGCAGGAAGGACTTTGCCTCGGCCTGGTCTTTCAGATCGCGCAGGTTTTTGATGGCCGTACGCGCCGTTTTTTTGTAGTAACGGTTTTGCAGACGACGTTTTTCGTTCTGGCGGATGCGCTTCAGGGCTGACTTATGGTGTGCCATATTTTGAGCAAAAATGTGCGGTGTACTTAAAAAACGAGCGGTTTTTCGTTTTGGGCGGGCAAAGGTAGGGTTTCAGCGTGAAAAAAATGAAATGGGGTTTAAAATTTTTTATCCAAATCTGATCCGTTTGAAACATCCTAAAAAGCGCGGCGTTAACTTTGCGCTTCTTTTTGACGTCAATATTTACTGCTTTCCAATGACAGACCATTCCGCCGTGTTCAACGCGCACCCGCAATATATCGAGTCCCTGTACCGTACCTGGCAAAACGACCCCGCTGCGGTGGAAGCCGACTGGCAGGCCTTTTTCAAAGGTTTCGACTTCGCCCTTTCCTCGGCCAACGGCAGTTCCGCCACCAATGCCGAGGGCGTCGCGTCCCCCCTCCCTTCGGGGGAGGGGGCGGGGGCGGGGTTGCAAAAGGAATTCGCCGTCGTCAACCTCATCTACGGCTACCGTGACCGGGGGCATACGCTGTCGACCACCAACCCCATCAAGCCGCGCAAGGACCGCAAGCCCCGCCTCGACCTGGCCGACTACGGCCTTTCGGAGGCTGATCTGGACACCCGTTTCGCAGGCGGCTACCAATTAGGTATGCCCAACGCCACCCTGCGCGAGATCATCGACCGCCTGAAACTGCTGTACTGCGGCAACATCGGCTTCGAAAGCACCCACGTGTTCGACAAGGAAAAACGCGAATGGCTGCGTAAAAAGATCGAACAGCGCAACCTGGCCCCCGATTTCGGCTTCTCCCTCGAAAAGAAAAAACGCATCCTCGAAAAGATCAACGGCGCCGTGGGCTTCGAGCAGTTCCTGGCCACCAAGTTCGTGGGCCAGAAACGTTTCGGCCTCGAAGGCGGTGAATCCACCATCGCCGTACTCGACGCCATGATCAACCGGGCTGCCGAAACGGAAACGCCGGTGGAAGAAGTGGTGATCGGCATGGCCCACCGCGGCCGCCTCAACGTGCTGTGCAACATCGTCGGCAAAACCTACGAACAGATCTTCAGCGCTTTCGAAAACACCACCATCCCCGACCAGAGTTACGGCTCCGGCGACGTGAAGTACCACCAGGGCTATTCCTCGCAAACGGAGGCGCTCAACGGCAAAAAAGTCTACGTCAAACTGCTGCCCAACCCCAGCCACCTCGAAGCGGTGGACCCCGTGGTGGAGGGTTTCAGCCGCGCCAAACTGGACATCCTCTACACCGATAATTTCGACCGCCTGCTGCCCATCCTCATCCACGGCGACGCCGCCCTGGCCGGCCAGGGCATCGTCTACGAAGTGATCCAGATGATGAGCCTCGAAGGCTACAACACCGGCGGCTCGGTGCACCTGGTCATCAACAACCAGATCGGCTTCACCACCAGTTGGGAGGACGCCCGCTCCAGCACCTACTGCACCAGCGTGGCCGAGGTGGTGCAGGCCCCGGTTATCCACGTGAACGGCGACGACCCCGAAGCCTGCGTGTTCGCCGCCGAACTGGCCATCGAATACCGCCAGGCTTTCAATACTGACGTGTTCATCGACCTGGTGTGCTACCGCCGCAACGGCCACAACGAGAGCGACGAACCGCGCTTCACCCAGCCGGCGATGTGGAAGATCATCGAAAAGCACCCCGACCCGCGCACGGTATACAACCAGAAACTCATCGCCCGCGGCGACGTGGACGAACAACTGGCCAAGGACATGGAGTCCAAGTTCCGGGCCGACCTCCAGGCCCGCCTCGACAACGTGCGCCAGAAACCGCTGCCCTACACTTACCAGGAGCCGGAACTGCACTGGAAGGCCCTGAAAAAAACCGCCGCGGACAAGGATTTCCAGGAAAGCCCCGACACCGGCATCCCGCGCCCGGTGATCGACAAACTGCTCGACCACCTGCTGACCTTCCCCGACGGCTTCACGCCCATTCCGCAGATCGCCAAACTCACCGAGGCGAAAAAACAACTCGTCGCCTCGGGCAAGATCGACTGGCAACTCGGCGAACTCATGGCCTACGGCTCGCTGCTGCTCGACGGCCAGGACGTGCGCATGAGTGGCCAGGACGTGAAACGCGGCACCTTCAGCCACCGCCACGCCTGCGTGATCGACGCCAACACCTATAAGGAGATCAACCGCCTCGACGGCCTGTCCGACAAACAGGGTAAATTCCGCATCTTCAACTCCCTGCTGAGCGAATACGCGGTGCTGGGCTTCGAATACGGCTATTCCCTCTCCACGCCCGACGCGCTGGTGCTGTGGGAAGCCCAGTTCGGCGACTTCGTCAACGGCGCCAGCACCATCATCGACCAGTTCATTTTTGCCGGCGAAAGCAAGTGGCAACGCATGAGCGGCCTGGTGATGCTGCTCCCGCACGGCTACGAAGGTCAGGGCCCCGAGCACTCCAGCGCCCGCCTCGAACGCTTCCTGCAGGGCTGCGCCGAGAACAACGTGACCGTGGCCAACGTGACCACGGCTTCCAACTTCTTTCACCTGTTGCGCCGCCAGCAGCTACGGCCCTTCCGCAAGCCGCTGGTGGTGATGTCGCCGAAATCGACCCTGCGCGCACCCTTCAACCTGGGCCAGATCGACGAACTGGAAACCGGCCACCGCTTCCGCGAACTCATCGACGACGGGAGCGTGGATGCGAAAAAAGTGAAACGCGTGCTGGTGTGCAGCGGCAAGGTGTACTACGACCTGCTCAAGCGCCAGCAGGAAACCCAACGCGCGGATGTGGCGCTCGTCCGCCTCGAACAGATCTACCCCTTCCCGAAAAAGCAGTTCGACGCCCTGATGAAGAAATACGGCAAAGCCGAACTTTTCTGGGTGCAGGAAGAACCGGCCAACATGGGCGCCTGGAGTTTCCTCGCGGTGAACTACCCGGAATACGGCTGGAAATGCGTCAGCCGCCGCGCCGCGGCCTCGCCGGCTACGGGCTTCCCGAAAGCGCACGAGAAGGAGCAGGGGGAAATAGTGGAGAAGGCGTTTTCTTAATTATGAGAGATGAGCGATGAACGGGAAAAATCGGAGCGGTACAAAACTCAAAGTTTTGTTTCCGCTCTTTATCTGATTTGTCGACAGAAAAACGTAACTTTGATGTAAATTTTTTAGATATGGGCGCTACACTTGAATCGCGAAAACTAAACATCATTGACCGCGTAGTTGCACTTAACGATGAACGGTTGGTGCATTTGATTGAAACCCTGTTGGCCGCCGAAAATGACTTCTGGAACGAATTGTCCGCAAAACAGAGGGTCAAAATTGAACAGGCTATTCTCGATCTTGATGCCGGAAAAGGGATTCCACACGAAACAGTAGTTCAGGAGTTTCGTCAACGTTACTCAAAATAACATGAGCCTTCCTGTTGTTTGGTCGCCTGCATCCAGGGAAGAATATGCCGAAATCCTGCAATATGTGGACGACGAATTTGGCACTGATGCCGCTTTAAACATGATGGACAAAGTCGAGGCGGCGGTGGAACAAATAGCATCGTTTCCTTATTTATTCCCATTTAGCGAGATCCGCCCGGACATTCGCAGAGCGGTCATTACTTCACAGACTTCCATTCTATACAGGGTCACCGAAACTCAAATCCAATTGCTGCATTTCTGGGACAACAGACAAGACCCGCGGCGAATGGAGTTTTTGTGATGTAATCGCTACTGCAGACTTCCCGAAAACGCATGAGGAATGGGATAGATTGTGTAGGAGCATTTGAGCGTTTGGAGCTTAGCCATCATTGGGGTTGTTATTTTACTCGCTGACAAGTAGAATTGGTTGATATGATTATAAAATAAGTATTTGATTTTCAAAAAATTAGAATGAAATTTTAGCCCACAACCGCTTTTAAGAAAGTCAATAGTTTAAATAATGTATGAACATTAGCAACACCAACCAAACACTAATGATGCGTTTCCTACCTGTAGGAAACGCAGATGCTATTCATCTTCGATTTCTTGATGAAGATGGTGGCTGGCGAAACGTTTTGATTGACGGAGGCGGAATCCGGACATCGACATCCTGGCGTCCATCGACTCGACCAGTTTCCCGCTGGGTACCGGCCCCAAGCAGCATGAGATCTGGCACGAGGGCTATTACCCGGTGGTGTGGACCAACAAAAGATACCGGATGCTGTACGTCAACATGGGACACAACGACATGGACTACGAAGGCGGCACCAATGCCGCCCTGTCATCCACATTTCAGAGCCGGATGCAGAACCGGTTGGTGCTGGACGGGTTGTTATGGCTGGGTTGTGGGGCGAAGAAGACGGAAAAGAAGCGGTAACCTCTATTTTTTGTCGGTGATCTTTCGTTTTTCCGCACCCTCCAACTTTTTGATACTCTCCTCCACCGGCAAATCCTCCGGCATCGTACCGCCGAGTTCCCGGATCGTTTGCCGCACTTTTTTGCCCACGTCGTAGTGGGCCTGGTTGGCTTTGGACTTACCCTGGATGTTCTCCCGGCGGAGTTTTTCCTCGGTCTGGGTGGCGCGAAAAAGGTTGGCCGCCAGTTCGGTGCTGCCCATGTGGTCGAGGATATGCTGGCTTTTTTGAGATTTTTCCGGTTGTGAATGGCTTTGGCATCCAGGCCGCCATAAAGGCCCTGGTAGCCGAAATTCTGGAAAACGGCGTAATCAACGGAATCGATCACCCCGGCAACCTTCGCAGTGTCGGCAAGTTCGTGGTTGTGCCGGCGCAGTTCGTTGCGCAGGAACAACCGCTTTTCGTCTTCGGAACTCAGGCGGTTGTACTCGTCTAACTGCCTGAGTTCCTGCAGGCGGGTCTGGACGGCGAAATAGGTCTGCCCCAGGGCGACCACTTCCTTGCCGGGGTCGGCATTCTGTACGATGAGGTAGCAGGCGTAGCGGGACAGTTTGATGCTCTGCATTTCTCTTTGGGCCCCTGAACCAATTGTGACCATCTCGTGCATATCCACGAAATGGTCGGCAAGGTGGTGCCCGCTATTCTGACAGGCTTCTTTAGCGCGTTCGATAGCCGGCAGGAAATTGCGGTATTCCAGGTATTCCAGTACTTTGCCAAGGTCGCGGGAGGACCAGCATTCATTTCCGTTTTCATCAAATCGTTTGATCTGTTCAAAAACAGGCGGGGTGTTCGGCAGTTGTTTTTTCATCGGGTTGCGTATTTTGATGGATGACGCAGCAAATATAATCAAGAGATTGATAAAACACAAATGGTTTTAAAATTTATCGGAAACAAACACGAATAAAACTTTTTGAAGGGCATGGCGCTACACCACTTGTCTTCTTACAACCGGCTATTCTTACCTTCCCTTCACCCACCCCGTGACTTTTATCACGCTCCACCATTGACCAATCCCGCACTTTTGTTTTTATTTTCACATTTTCTTTTGGCAAAACCATTTTTCTTCAAAACAAACCTTTGTATTTTGTGAAAAATATGCGTATTTTCTGGGTTTTCATTTTCCTGGCCACTTCCTTCGCCGCCCGCTCCCAAACGGTACTGGACGCCGCACAAACCGAGTCGATGATCCAAAAAAACAAGCGTGTCCAGATCGTCGACGTCCGGACGCCGGAAGAATGGGCCGAAACCGGGGTCATCAAAGGCGCCCACCGCATCAATTTCAACGGCCCCGATTTTCAGGCGCAGGTCGGCCGCCTGAACAAAACGAAACCCGTTATCGTGTACTGCGCCGCCGGCGGCCGCAGCCCCCGCGCTGCCGCCCAACTGGTGAAAATGGGTTTCAAAAAAGTGTATGACTATGCCGGCGGCATGAACGACTGGAAGGCCAAAGGCAAAAAAACGGTTCAATAAACCATGAGCAACCAGGTCTATTTCCCGGTTATGTGGCTGGTTGTCGCCGCGCTGGTAGCCGGTATTCTGGCCGTGACCGGTGCGCTCGGGTATTACCGGCGCCTGATCGCTGCGGACCCGAAACTGCTCGAATCATGCCGGCAGCAACTGGCTTTTTTCAAAGGCGTCCGCTGGGTATTGTGGGCGGCGGCCCTGGCGCTTGTTACGGCGGGCGGCGGAGCCTGGTATTCGGACCATGCCGCCGCCACCCGGCGCATCGCTGCCGAGCGCGCGCAGCACCTGCCGGTCTTCGATAAAAACAAAATATGGGAGGCGCCCGATCTGTACCTGGCCGAAACGGACCCCGAAGCCGGCCTCATTGCCTATGGCCGCGACCTGATCGCCCATACCCAGGACTATTTCGGGGAGAACGGACTCGTGCGCGCGGCCAGCATCAACGGGATGAATTGCCAGAACTGCCACCTCGACGCGGGAAGCAAACCCTTCGGCAACAATTATTTCGCGGTAGCCAGCACCTACCCGCAAATGCGGGCGCGCTCCGGCACCCTCGAAACCATCCCCAAACGGGTGAACGACTGCTTCCAGCGCAGCCTGAACGGCCAGCCGATCGATACCACCGGCCGGGAAATGCGGGCCATCCTCGCTTACCTGCGCTGGCTCGGCACGGGCGTGCCCAAAGGGGAAAAACCGCAGGGCGCCGGCCTGGTCGAAGTGCCGTTCCTGGACCGGCCCGCCAACCCCGTCAAAGGGAAGGAGATCTACGCGGGCAAATGCGCCTCCTGCCACGGCGCCGACGGGCAGGGCCTGCCGATGCCGGAAAGCGCGCGCCGCTATCCGCCGCTCTGGGGCGAAGGGAGTTACAACGAAGGCGCCGGACTGTACCGCCTGTCCCGCTTCGCGGGCTACGTCAAGGCCAACATGCCCTTCGGCGCCAGTTACCGGAACCCCCAACTGAGCGATGAAGAGGCCTGGGATCTGGCGGCTTTCGTCAACTCGCAGCCCCGCCCCCAACACCCCTTCCTCGACACGGACTGGCCCAAAATCGAGAAAAAACCCTACGACCACCCCTTCGGCCCCTATGCCGATTCGTTCCCCGAAACCCAGCACAAATACGGACCCTTCGGCCCCATCGTTCAATTTTACCAATCTCAGGCTAAAAAGTAACCTTCCCCTTCATGTCGCAACCATCGGATGCTCCCCGCCCCTCCCTGCATCGCCGCAAGTTTCTGCGCAATTCCCTGCTCGCCGGTATCGGCGCCGGCCTCCTGCCGGAACTGGCCGGAGCGGAACCCGACCCGCTGTCGGCGGATGCCGATACCCCGGACGGCGAACCGGGATCGGAACCCCTGAACGGCGTCATCAGCCTGCTTCAGACTACCGACGTACACTGTCAGATCCACCCCCACGACGAACTGTTCTGGGAAAACGGACACGCCGTTTTTCGCAAAACCGCCGGCTACGCCCACCTGGCCACCCTCTTCGACCAGGTGCGGAAAAATAACCCCCATACGTTTATCGTCGATACGGGCGATATGTTCCAGGGCAGCGAACTGTCGGTAAAAACCACCGGGCAGGCCATTTCGCCCCTTCTCAACGCGCTGGGCTACGACCTTTACCTGCCGGGCAACTGGGAAGTGGTGTACTACAAAAAAGCCATGCAGACCCTGCTCGGCGGCCTCGACGCCCCGAAAGTATGCGCCAACATGTACCACGACGCCGGCAACGGACAAAAAGGCGAACTGGTTTTCCCGGCTTACCATACCTGGTCGCGCCTGGGCGTCAAGATCGGTTTCCTCGGCTACACCGATCCGCTGGTGCCGCTGCGGCAGTCACCCAACTACTCCAAAGGCATTATCTACACCAAGCCCGAAGAAAACCTCGCCTATTACGTCGGGGTGCTGCGCGAACAGGAACAATGCGACCTGGTCATTATCCTGGCCCACCTCGGCCTTTCCCAGCAGATCGCCCTGGCCAATATGCCCGAGTGCGCCGGCGTAGACTACATTTTCGGCGGCGATACGCACGAACGGGTCCGCGAACCCATCGTATGCCAGTACGCCCGGGTGGTGGAACCGGGCGCTTTCGGTTCCTTTGTCGGCCGGCTCGATCTGGAGGTAACCGACGGAAAGATCACCGCGCACCGGTACGACCTGATCGAGGTTTCCCCCAAAAAATACAAGGCCAAAAAGGAAATTGCCGCCCTCATCGGCCAACTGGAAGCCCCTTACCTGGCTGAAATTGAAAAGATAGTCGGGTACAGCACCGTCCCGCTGTACCGCTATTTCGTGGTCGAAAACACCATCGACACCCTGATCCTCGACGCACTGGAGTGGAAGGTCGGGACGGAGATCGTCCTGTCCAACGGTTTCCGCTTCTGCCCGCCGCGCAGCACGCCCGATGCTTCGGGCAACATCCCCATCACCGAAGGGTACATCTTCGATATGCTGCCGGTGGACGCCACGGTGCGTACCGCCAAAGTGACCGGCGCGGAATTGCTCAAGTGGCTGGAAAAAGAACTGAACAATGTGTTCGCCAAAGACGCCTCCAAGCGTTTCGGCGGCTGGGTGGTCAAATTCCGGGGCATGGAGGTGGCCTTCAACGCCTTCGGCGAGGCGGGCAAACGCGTGCAAAGTGTTTCGGTCCGCGGGCAGGCCCTCGATCCGGCGCGGACGTACACGGTATCGGCCTGCGAACGCGACGGCGACCCGGCTACCATGCTCTGCCGCATTCCCAATGTTACGGAGGGCAAAAACCTGCCATATTCCCTGCATCCCGTGCTGAAGGAATACCTGGCGGCCCATTCGCCCGTTTCGCCGACGCCGAAGGGAGCGGCCCGGATCCTCGACGCGCCGCCCACGCTGTTGACCCAGGTGAGCGGGGTGGACTACGAATTTCGTTGAAATCGTTAAATAGTCCTGAAACTACCCGGAAAAACACCAGTGCGGGACTTCCCGATACCCCGAATTTTGTCCCGTTAAATCAACCGACACTACCCATCATGACATTTTCCGAACTGACCCAGACCGACAAACCCGTACTGGTTGACTTTTATGCCGACTGGTGCGCACCATGCCGGGCCATGAAACCCATTCTGGAAGACGTGAAAAACCGCCTCGGCCAGGAGGTTTCCGTTTTCAAGATCGACGTGGACAAAAACCAGCAGATCGCCGAGCGCTTCAGCATCATGTCGATACCCACCCTGATCCTCTTCAAGAACGGCAAGCCGGTCTGGCGCAAGTCGGGCCTGGCCTCGTCGCTTGAACTGGTCAATGTGGTCAGATCATTCGGACATTCCGAAGGAAAGCAATAACCCGCTGGAAGAAGGCGAAGCGGTTTTTCCCGTCGTGACAATTATCACGGGAAAGCACCCGCCACCGCCTGCAACTTTGTGCCATTGTTTTTTCAACATCGCAAAAAGATCAATTAAAAAATGGCAATTGCAGGCTACTTCGCCTCGACGCTGATCGGCGTCTCCCTGGGGCTGATCGGCGGCGGCGGCAGCATCCTCACCGTTCCTGTGCTGGTTTACCTGTTCGGGGTGGATCCCGTTCTGGCTACCGCCTATTCCCTGTTTATCGTGGGTTCCACCAGCCTGGTCGGCACCCTGCCCAAGTACCGGGAAGACCTCGTCAACCTGAAAACGGCGGTCATCTTCGGCATCCCTTCCATCCTGGCCGTCTACGCCACCCGCGCCTGGCTGGTGCCGCTGATCCCCAATCCCGTGTTTACCATCGGCGATTTTGTGGTTTCTAAGGCCATGCTGATGATGGGGCTGTTCGCCGTACTCATGGTGTTTGCCTCGGTATCCATGATCCGGGATAAAAAGGGCCCTGCCCCGGCGGAAAACACCGGAGATGCGCCCCAGCAGTTCAATTACCCGATGATCCTGCTCGAAGGAGCAGTGGTAGGAGTGCTGACCGGCCTGGTCGGCGCCGGCGGCGGCTTCCTCATCATCCCGGCCCTGGTTCTGTTCAGTAAACTGCCGATGAAGCAGGCCGTGGGCACCTCGCTGCTCATCATCGCCGCCAAATCCCTGTTCGGTTTCATGGGCGACCTGTCGCAATACCACCTCGACTGGTTGCTGCTGGGGAGCGTCACTGCCCTGGCCATCGGAGGTATTTTTATCGGCAACCGCCTCAGCCGCAGCATAGACGGCAACAAACTTAAAAAAGCGTTCGGATGGTTTGTGCTCGTTATGGGTATCTATATCTTGGTGCGCGAATTACTGCTGAACCCCGCGGCAGGACACTAAACCCCTCATAAACCCCTCATAAACCCCTCATAAACCCTCAT
>WBZQ01003017.1_pt1 | contig 10567 bp, 14 predicted proteins | sample 5204251 | NCBI WGS metagenome assembly WBZQ01 (sample SAMN12412402, study PRJNA552823) | activated sludge metagenome | isolation source: activated sludge from nitrification reactor of wastewater treatment plant... | place: USA: Virginia | collected 2017-09 | reverse complement strand
AGAAACAGGAAGATCACGCACTACATCCACACCGCAACCTCTCAACTCTCGGCGGAGTTGGTGAGGGCAGGAGTTTCGCTAGTGGTGGTCGGTTGGTCTCCAGGGTTCAAACACGAAATGAAGATGGGGAGAAAGAACAACCAGAAGTTCGCTCAGATCCCACACCGGAAATTCGTTGACGAGTTGACGTTCAAGCTCGCTCAACACGGGATCCGAGTTCAGGAAACCGAAGAAGCCTACACGTCTCAAGCCTCGTTCTTGGACGGTGATCCAGTTCCGGAGTTCCGCGAGGACAAACGCGGTACCCACTCGTTCTCCGGTAGACGGATCAAGCGCGGGTTGTACCGCAGCGCGAAAGGCTACCTGATCAACGCCGATCTGAACGGCGGATACAACATGATCCGCAAAGTTCAGGAAATCTCACCTCCGGAGGGAGAATGGGATAAGGGCTCCGTAGTTGTGCCCGCTCGTAGGTTGAAACCGAGAGGTTTTCAGCCGCGACGAACCGTTTCTGCAGTTTGAGATTATGGACTATGGAAATGGGAACTATGGTAGTTCCTTGGACTTGATCAGATCATTGAGAAACCTCGACACGATGCTGGATTTCGCGAGATACGACTTTCGTTCTTGAACAACGGGCATGGCGGCTCCTTGATATTGGTGTTGTGACTAGCTTAACACATCTAGACACATCACACAACTCTCAAAGTCCGCGTTTACGGAACTCCTCGGCAACCGTTTCCTTAACCAGTTGCTTCACCTGCTCCACGGTGACTAAGGATGAACCCGCTAAAGAGGATCCAGCGGGAGCAACACAGGACACTTCAACTTCTAGTGCCTCCGCAGCGCGGCGTATCGTGTCTGTTCGCGGAGAAACTTCCCCGCGTTCCAGACGACCGAGATGCGACAGGTTGATGTGCATTTCGGCTGCTAACCGGAAACGCGACCATCCTTTCGCTTCCCGCGCGGTGATCAGCGAAGTCCACGGCGCGTTCATGCGTTCCCCCCGTGCGAGTGCGCTTCGTGAAGCGCAGCGTAGTAGGGACGGTTATCGGCGTAGAACTTCTCCCACATAGCACGAGGGAAGATGTTATGCCCATTCGGGGTGCGCCCGCGATGCGTGTTGTTCTTCTCTGCGAAGTGCTTGATACGGCTGCTGAGTCCCTGCGCGCAGTGCATGCAGCGTTCCAGTCCGTTGGTGCGTGCGAACTCATCCCAGGTGATCGGGTCCACGGCGTCTTCGGAGATAGGGATGGTGGCGAGGGCGGGCGGATTCGAGTCGGCGGAACTGTCGCTGGATGTGAGCGGCGGAAGCGCCTCGATGGCGTGAAGGTCCGTATCAGGAACCAGCCGGAGGTGGCGCTGACCCGTTTCTGTGGTGACCATGACTCGCATTGTTTGGGCGAACTCGTGCATGGTGGACGCGAGCAGATGTGCCGTGAGAGTGTCGGCGTTATCGGCGGTGATGACGCGCGTGAACTCGTCCAGAGACTCCGAGAACAAGGTACCGATTTCGTACACGGAAATGGCAGTGTTCGGGGTGACGCGCGGCGTGTCGTTGACGGTCTCCAGCACCTCCTGCTGAACCTTCTCCGCGAAACGGGTCTGAATGGCGAAGTACGCCTGCGCGACGGCAATTTGTGGTTTACGCGGGTCACCGTTCATCGTCGCCAGATAGCAAGCGAATCGCGAGAGTTCGTAATCTGCCAACGTGTATGACCCGCCTTGAGGGCGCACAGCCACGTTACTGACGCTAGTAACGTGGCTGGTAGGGTCGATATCCTGGTTTTTCATGGAAATAACTGAACGGCTGATGGCGACATCGAAATTCTGCCAGTTGGTGTATCCGAGTTGCTTCATCAGGTCGCGGGCGGACCAGAATTCGGACCCGTCTTCGCGGGTGTGCTTGATGGTGTCGAACGGGGAGTTGTCGGGAACACCCTCGGTGGGTGACGTGCTGACAGCGGACATGCGATTGCCTTTCTCGGGCGGATAGAATAGTGCCTTCAGGCTACCACATGTTATCGGATGTGCAACCCTCAATTAGAGCTACTGTCCTTGACGCCGCAGCGCGGTACTGTTACGCTGCGCTTAACATGAAGGAGAACATCGTGAATCTAGCCGAGGTGAACGGAATAGATGAGGCACTCGGGAAAGTCATTCGATAACGGCGTGAAGCGATGAGAATTCATCAGCAGGACGTTGCCAAGCAGGTAGGGCTAGCGCCCGTTGTTTATGGTCGTATCGAGCTTGGGACACGCCCATGTCGCGCGATGGAGCTGTGGCGGATCTCCCGTATTCTCGGGACAACTGTGGACGACTTGTTGGAATCTGTCCGCCCTGTCACGGTTGAGGAGCTTATCGAACGCGCGGAGACGGCTCGCGTTACTGCCGCCAAAGCGGTGGATAACTATGTTTTGGCTGTTCGACGTGCATCGGACGCCGCCAGCCTGCTATAGTTTCCCTATGTCGCCCCAGGTTTTGACGCCCACAAACAGCTCAGCAATTACCAGAGTCCTTCACAAGGGTGGACTTTTCCGCCCGCTGCCGATGATGGTGAAAGGAACGGTTGTCGTCTCCGTTCAGGATCCTGACGAGAATAAGGCAAAGAATGAGGCGTCGAATGCCCGTGCGTACCTCATTTCGCAGCGGTACGCCTGCGGGAATATCGCTGTTACTCGAACAAAATCCAGAGACCAGTTCGGCGCTGTCGCACACACCGCTAGTGCGAAGTTCGTAGTCCAAGGACGAACCCGCTGAACTAGCCGTTCAGAGAAACGGTTTTAGTCTTACCTGTTGTCCCTTGCAGATCAACGTGGGACGGTAGTGCGTTCGGAGGTAGGACGAAATTCAGTAACTCTTTCGACGCAGCTTGCGCAGGGAGTTCAACCTCATGCCCTTGGGCGGTGTACGTTTTCCCGTCCGTATCAGTGAGAGTCGCCCTATCCGCAGCGTTCCAGGTAATTGGGGAGCCGGTCAGATTCTGGATCTGAACCGTGACGGTGACGAACTGGTGACGGTCTCCGTTATCTCCTTTAACCAGTCCTTGCGCTTTCGTGACGATAAACGACACGTCCCCAGCATCAACCAAGTCACCGTAGGTGGGGCTTGTCATCCCTCCGCGACTCCATTGTTGCGCCGCGACGTAGCCGCTTGTGTGCCCAGCGGTGACACCCTCCCCAATCAGGAAACCTAATGCGATCAGTCCGAGTGCGATGACTAAAGCACACGCGGCTACGCCTATCCACTTCGGGGTGCTCCCGCACCCGCGTTGTTTTCTAGTTCAGTCATCCGCCTATTGTACATCTCGCCTCTGTTATGTTAAGATTAACTCTCACTTTGCAGTAGAAAGCAGTATCGTCATGGTCAAAACAGCGACATTTCCCATCGATCCCGCGAAGGTTCTCCTCGCGGGAGATTGGCATGGGAATATCCGCCGCGCGGAGGCTGTGATCGAACTTGCTGGACGCAAGGGAATCGCTGTGATCATCCATCTCGGGGACTTCGGGTTCTGGGTTCCGGGGCAGGGAACGGACGTGTTCCTCGCACACGTGAACAACGCCTGCAAGAAGTACGGCATCACGCTGCTGTGGGTGGACGGAAACCATGAGGATCATTCCCGCATCAACAACGAAGTGGAGCATCCCCTCACCGAGGACGGTGTTCGCCGTACCCGCAGCAACATCCTGTACCTCCCTCGCGGATTCCGCTGGAATTGGCGGGGACGGGACTGGATGGCTCTCGGAGGCGCGCATTCCGTGGACACGCACATGCGGAGGGAAGGTGTGTCCGTGTGGCAGGAAGAGCATCTGTCCTCCGAAGATGTCGCCTACGCGTCGCGGGAGGGAAACGTTGACGTGATGGTCACCCACGACTGTCCGGACAACGTCTACATCCCTGGGCTCCGCAGCGGGGACTTCCCTGCGGTGCAGATCCGCCGCGCCGAAGAGCACCGTGAGGTTCTTGGGACGGTTGTGGACGTTGTGAAGCCGATTATGCTGTTTCACGGTCACTATCACCGTCGCTATCGTGGCTCGCGGGAGTTCAGCGACGAGACGGGAAGCACTCTCATCATCGGTCTCGGTGACGACGGGTGCCACATCCTTGACAACATTCTCGTCCTGAACCTGGAGGACGACGAGGTGGTGTCGGAGGTTCCGTACGAGATCGACCAGGCGTTTGTGGATGACTTGTACGGGACTCTCAGCTAAACTCAGCGAATGAGTGATAACAGCAACCGCGTCTTCCTCGCGGTGGTAGTGCCTGATGACGGGCACTACCACCGCACCGCGCACACGTCCAGGGATGCCGCTGACGCGGCGCTTGTGTCCTGGGCACGAGAGCATTGGGGTGATGACGAAATCCCCGCAGACCCGCAGGAGGTGTTGCGGGAATATAAGGAAAGCACCGATGATGAGCTGTACGTCATCGAATTTGACGTGGACTTCTATGTTGGGGATACGGTTGCTGTTGTTCACGTCCTGGACGACCTCAACACGAACAGTATCGGGTATGGGGATTACGGCTATAAGGTGTTCGCCGATCATGACTCGGCAGTGAAGGATGTCGCTGATTACGCCCGTGACAACTGGCGTGACGTGATCGAGTACGCCGACTATCACACGTTTGACGGTGTCCGTGTCGATGTCCCCTTGACCGCTCCGGACAATGATGCCGAAGCATTCGACCTGTACTGGAGGGTGGCGTTCCGCCAAGGCGACGTGGCGGAAGTCCCCGTCCTTGACCACGACACCAGCTTGACGGTGTACGCGCCGCGACCAGCAATGGATGAAACGTTGATCATCGAACAGCTTGACGTGATCCGGGATGCTATGGATTCCAGAAATCCCGTCGCTGTTTACGCCGCCGTTGACGTTTTGCAGGACCATGTGAACGGCGCTTCCGCTGTGGCGACTGAGGAAGTTTTCGAATATCCGCGCTACGCAGAGGGTGTTCACGTTATCTGAACTGTGTTAAGATAGGGTTAACACAAACAGAAAAGGAAGCCCTATGTCATTTATCAACCTTCGGGATCCTCTGGACAGATTCTTCGTCGTTAGTGGTCTGTCTAGTATTTTCCGCAGCGGAAGCATAGAAGACGCTCTTGACACGTGCCTGTTGCTGTCCTTCTTCCCTACCCCTGATGAATTGGAAGCGCGTCAAAAGGTGATGGACGTTCACCGATTTCAGCGGTACGAGACGATGATTCGCAACCTAGGAACGAAGGAAATTGCGAATGATAGGTTTGACGAATACCTCACGCGTGCCAAGCGCGGCGTCATTCTAGGGCAAGCGCTATCACTGGTGTTGATGATTTCCGCATTCGCCGTGGGGATATTTTTCACCGTACATGACGGCGCGGTGTGGGCTATTTCCGTATCTCTGCTGGTGTGCGCCGCAGTTCTATACATCCCGTGCATGTGGGTATCCGCGATGATGCACAAGACTCTAGGGACTAGCCCCATCCCCACTATTCGGATCGAGGACGCAGATGAAACTCCCTAACCTCTGCGATCCCATCGACAGGTACCTGCTAGCGAGCGGCGCGGTCAGCATCATCGACTGGAACGGCACGTCCGTGCATCGCGCGTATGCTGTGGTCAGGGACGCGTGCGTCGCACCGGTCACAGACTGGGACGAGATGTGGGAGCGCGTCCTTCTCACTTCCCCGAGTGCGCGAAGAGGCGTTGTAGCGGAACAGTTGCACACCGTCCACACGGAAATGACGGAGTGGGAGAACTTCAGCCGAGACATCACGAGCAGAACACTACGATTCGTGTCCCTTGGACAGTGGGTGTCCGCAGCGGTGTGTTTTCTCGCGCTAGTAGCAGGGATTTTCTCCATCACGCTTGGACATGTGTGGGTCGCAGTTCCTGTGGTTATTCTTCCGTTCGGTGCGTTGTTTGTGCTTAGTTTCTGTCTGAGTGGCATGGAGCGGCGCGTGGTGGCGTCCTTCGAGAAGGTGTCCAGGTAAGCTGTCCGTGTGCCAGAACTTGCCCAAGCAGAACAGACATTGACAAATCTTCTCACAGCACACGGGGGACGTGCCTACTACACGAGTATCCTTAAACACGCAGCGTATCGCCATCCTTTAACCGTCGTGGACGCAGCGTTCTGGAGCGTCTACGGGAAACCTGTACTCGTCAACACTTCGGGAAACTGTTCCTGAAGCGCTGCCGAGGAGGTAGCCGTGTTCTCGCGGGTGCTTCGTGGTGACAGCTTGACCGCGTCCCGCTCCGACACTAGGTGAGCAGGAAGAGAGCGTTTCACTCTCTTGAAGGTTGACCGTTTCGGTGTTGGACCTTTCTTGTCCCGCAACACCGGTTGGTGGGAAACTTTTCGCACGACACGATGAGTGACGCCGCGTTTGCGTTTCGAGTTCGGGAGTTCGAGAAGACCTCGTTTCCCGCAGTTCACACCGCCGACCGTGTCACGGTTGACATCCATCCCGTCCTGAACACAGACCGCTGAATGGTAGCCGCGAGGACGGAGAACTTCCTGATCACAACATGGACAGTTCTTAGAGGTGTCCCGAGCCGGAACGGTGACGACTGTGATCCCGTTTCTCGCGGCGGAGTGAGTGGTGGAGGAGAGCATGAGGCGTCTCGGGCTTTGTGAGGTGTTCCTGTTGTTCTTCGGTCCTCGTTTACCCGCTTCGAGGGTGCTCAAGTCCTCGAACGCTATCGCTTCCGCTCCCACCATCCGAGCGTGATCCACAACGAATTTGGCGAACAGGTGCGCTTCGTCAACGTGAACCCGTTTGCGTTTCGCTCCGCAGCGGCGACCCTCTTCTTTGAGCTGCTCAGATTTGACGAGTAGGGTTTCCGCAACGTGATCCGCAGCATTGGAGGCGAGACCCTCGATCCGTCTCGCCTTGCTGAACAACCGTTCGGTTTCCTGCTGTAACCGTAGGGATTTGGTCTCCAAACCGCGATCCTCGAAACGATGACCACGGTAATCCGAATACAGGACACCGCCGCGCTCGGTGACAACCGTGAGAACTCCGAGACCACTCGGTGACCAATCCACTCCGACACAGGTTTTCACGTTCTGGATATCCTGATCGGGGGTGGTTTCCTCGTATGCCGCCCGCAAGACAACGTCACCCTCTCGGAGAGTGAGTTCCGGAGAACACCACGACACGTCCCTTTCCTGTACGTGTTTCGGAATCGCAGCGCGGAACTCCGTCCACACCCACTCTTTTCTGCACACAGGATTCGGGGACACCGGAAGCTTCACGGAGACGATCAGCGTTCCGTCCTCCACGCGGCGTTTTACGAACTGCTCGTCGGCAGCTCCGAGACGAGCGCGTTTTTGGATCGCTGGAGGATCAGGTTGGATGTCGGGAAGCCGTACTGGTTTCACGCCTCCGTGTTTCGAGAAGTGTTTCGCCATCTGACGATGAACACCACGGGAGAACGCTCTCGGGAACTCTCGGTCGTTTCCGCCGTTCAGCTCCGCCTGCACGCAGCGGTCACGGTAGGACAGAGTCTTCAAGACAGACACGGTCTGCGCTCCGACAATTCTGGAAACCCGAGACGGAACGTAGGCTCCTTGCTCGAACTCTGGATCCCAGCCGAACCGCGCCGCGATCACACTCGCAGACTTCGGGAGGTCTTTCGTGTTCTGCAACAGGTTGAACGTGTCGGTGTTCCACAGGGAGTCAACGAGTTTCGTCTCAGAGGCGTGAATGATGTCAAGCAGATAACCGACACGCTTTACGGTCTCTTCAGGAACGTCTACCCGCAGCGGGACGGAGGATGTTAGTCGCATAGACGCTCCTCCGCTCGCGCGAGGAGTTTGCGTTTGTTCTCGGTGGAACGGAGTTGGTAGAACCGTCCGGAAAACGAAGCGAGGATGGACATGAAGTCGTCCATCAGTTCCTCAATAAGTGACTTGTCTGGCTTCTCCTGGAGGATTTCGAGCTGAACACCGTAGGCGTTCAGGAGGCGCTCCAGGTAACTCACGCCGAAGCGGGACAGTCTGTCTTTCCACACCACACGGACGACCGTGAACTTCTTCTCGCTCGCGTCATCAAGAAGTTTAGTGAGACCTTTGCGTTTCTCGTTCAAACCGGAAGCGGTGTCCCTGTAAACACGGTGAATATCGCCGCTGGAGGTTTCCCGGAGGATGGCTTCCTGCGCAGCGATGGACGTTTCCTGACCGGTGGACCCTGAAACACGAACGTAGAGCGCTTCGACACGGTCACGGTGTTCTATGCTCGGTGACTTCCTCCCGAGATAGGCGTCCAGATCCTCTTTCTCATAGATCCGTTGACCCGCAGCGCTGACGGTATGCTTCAGTCTTCCCTCCACCGCAGCCTTGCGGACACCTGGAAGAGACATACCGAGATATCTGGATGCCTCTGCTGCACGCATACTAGTTAGTGTACACGCGTGTTGGTGAGTTTGTCAACTGCTGGACTAGCCTTGTCCGTGAAGGACATGTGGATCGTCTTCCGAACGGTGAATGTGAGTTGAAACAGAATTAACACCGGTTTCGACTAAACTAGCGGAACTAACTACCTGAAAGGCATGATTATGCGTTCCCGAGTGTCTCGCGCCGCCATCGCGTTGGCGGCTGCCATCCTTCTGTTCCCCATTTCAACAACTGTCGCGTTCGCGGATCCTTCCGGACCGCCTCCGCCCCCTCCGCCGTCGAAGTCGCAGGACAAGTCCTGTATGGACGACAATGGTGAGAAGAAGTGCTGCCCGGAAGGCAAGCAGGCAACCCGCGTCGAGGGTGAAGTGAAGTGCGTGAAGAAGTACGACGAGAGTCAGTGCTACGAGCGGGACGGGAAGAAGTTCTGCTGCCCGGACGACGCCAAGGTTGTCTCTGTGAAAGGACGGCAAATGTGCCAGCGGGACTCAAAGGACTCCCGCCCGCCACGCTGATATTAGGTTGACACGGTGTTGAGGGTGCATTAACTTGTGGTAGTGGCAACCAGCATCGTTGATCTATCAAGTATCAATTCACCACACTAACTAGTGTGTTAGACTTGGGTTTTCGTGATTTGTCATGTTAGGATGTATCAATTCATCACACGGTACTGGTGTGTTATACTTACTAAGGCGGGTAACGCACCGATCCCCGGTATCAATTCATCACACGTACTGGTGTGTTAGACTCCGGCGTGGGCTGGTGAGAATCCCGCAACGTATCAATTCATCACACTAACTAGTGTGTTAGACTCAGAGCTCGATAACGCCGTCGTTCAGATCGTATCAATTCATCACACTAACTAGTGTGTTAGACTCACAGCGCTGCGCGCAATCGAACTCGGTCGTATCAATTCATCACACTAACTAGTGTGTTAGACTCCGCGCTGTTCGAGCGTCTGCGCGAGATCGTATCAATTCATCACACTAACTAGTGTGTTAGACTCTCGCTATCGCACATGGCGGAACAGACACGTATCAATTCATCACACTAACTAGTGTGTTAGACTCATCAGGGTCGTTGAAGCGTCCGATGATTGTATCAATTCATCACACTAACTAGTGTGTTAGACTCCACGAACAGCACGAAGCGGTAGGAGTCTGTATCAATTCATCACACTAACTAGTGTGTTAGACTCCTTCCTTGGCATCCTTCGACACCGCGTCGTATCAATTCATCACACTAACTAGTGTGTTAGACTCGCAGATAGGTGAGGGTTGAGGACACGCCGTATCAATTCATCACACTAACTAGTGTGTTAGACTCAAGCGGCGACCGCCGTCCTCGGCACTCTGTATCAATTCATCACACTAACTAGTGTGTTAGACTCGCGGGAGAAGATGATCGAGTCGTAGACCGTATCAATTCATCACACGTACTAGTGTGTTAGACTCGCATCCCGGCGATGGACAGGACGATCCCGTATCAATTCATCACACGTACTAGTGTGTTAGACTCCCACAGGCATCAGCACACCGAGGGCGACGTATCAATTCATCACACGTACTAGTGTGTTAGACTCAGCACGATGGTCCTTAACCGCCTGCTTGGTATCAATTCATCACACGTACTAGTGTGTTAGACTCGACCGGCGTAGGGTTTGCTGACGTGGTAGTATCAATTCATCACACGTACTAGTGTGTTAGACTCGGGGCGGGCGGGCGACCGGGTGACCCATGTATCAATTCATCACACGTACTAGTGTGTTAGACTCCTCAAGCTCGGCGTTGTCGCCCTGGTCGGTATCAATTCATCACACGTACTAGTGTGTTAGACTCACCGCTGCCCAGCCAATCTGGACCGGTGGTATCAATTCATCACACGTACTAGTGTGTTAGACTCAGTCTTGCTCAAAAACCGCCGTTTACCTGCTGAAACAGGTCATTTTGGCGTTCAGAAAATGGTCAAGTGTTCAGGTCTAATTAGGCACGTACCACTGTTTTCTTCGTAATCCTTGACTGTGACCGTCATGTATCCAATAACTTCACTTGTCAAATAACAAAAACTACGCTATACTAGTTAGCATGGAACAGAACGGAAGGCGTTACGAACCGCTTCATGAGTACGCGAAGCGGATCGGTGTCGTCTACCAGACAGCGTGGAGATATGCGAAAAGCGGAAAGATCGA
>WBZQ01003016.1_pt1 | contig 10570 bp, 5 predicted proteins | sample 5204251 | NCBI WGS metagenome assembly WBZQ01 (sample SAMN12412402, study PRJNA552823) | activated sludge metagenome | isolation source: activated sludge from nitrification reactor of wastewater treatment plant... | place: USA: Virginia | collected 2017-09 | reverse complement strand
GCCGCCGGTCGCGCTCGTCGCGCCGGTGTCGGGGAACGACGGCGACACGGTGTAGCCCGACGCCGGGATCGGCGTCTGCCCGGCGGTGTTCACCTCCCACAGGCCGAGCGAGTCGAGGCGGACGGTGGAGACGAGATCCGCCTCCAGCCGCAGCGTGTCGCCCGCGGTGTGCAGGCGCACCGGCGTGCCGCTGGTGACCACCGAGCCGTTCGCGGTGACGTTGCTCTGCGGCGCCCCGATCGAGAGCCGCGTCGCGGGGTCGCCGAGCAGGTTGTACGTGAAGCCGACGGCGCGCTCGAGCGGCACCGTGCGCACCGTGGGCAGGTAGTTCATCAGCATCGCCGTCAGCGCCTCGCCCAGCACCACGCGCGCGCCCCGATCGCCGAGCACCTCGTCGCGCGGCGGCGTCACGAAGAGGTACTGCGCCATGAACGTGTTCACGTGCGAGAACGGCGTGGGCCGCGGGATGATCTCGAAGCCCGTCGAGGCGTACGTCGCGATCGCGCCCTTGTTCGGCAGCAGCAGCATCTCGGCGCCGATCGCCTCGACCTGCTGTCGGTCGATGCGCAGCACGTACGAGTGCGCGTTCGCGTGGCACGAGAACGCCGACCACAGGAACGGCTTGCCGTCGTTCGCGAACAGGCTCGCGTCGCTCGCTCCGGGGCCCTGGCTCACGTAGAAATTCTCGTGCGCGAGCAGCTGGCTGTTCGCGTGCCCCTGGTAGTTCCACCACAGCCGTCCGGCGTTCAGGCGCGAGAACAGGGGGGGCTGGATCACGGCGCGCGCGCGCGGCACGGTCGCGTTCACGTCGGGCCGGCAGGTGTCGCCGGGCGCGTTGGAGGTCCACGCCTCGCTCGCCAGCCAGAAGCGGTTGTTGAACACCTCGGTCTCCATCTGCGTCAGGCCGCCGTCGCGCACGATCACCGTGCTGCAGGCCTCGCTGATGGTGCGGAACGCCTCCTCCCAGTACCAGTAGCAGTAGCGCGTCTCGATGCCGGTGAACGAACTGGTGGAGAAGCAATCGTCGGACTGGAGCAGCAGCTTGCGCCGCCACGACTGGTCGCCGGAGAGATTCTCGTAGTTCACGATCTTCGCGACCACCTGCTGCGTCTCCGTCAGCGAGTGCACGGGCAGCCGGCCGATGAACAACTCGGACATCGGCGGCGCCTCGCCCGGCGTGTCGTACGTGTTCGGGTCGCACTCCCCCGTCAGGCAGCCGTACCACGCGTCGCTCGTGATCGTCTCCGCGCCCTCGCCCACGGTGACCGTGCTGGGGATGAAGCGGATCGGCACGTAGTCGGGATCCCGCATGGCGCCGAACTGCTGCGGGTTCTGCGAGCCGTCTCCGACGAGCAGCAGGAAGCGCGAGTCCCACTTCTGGTACGCGAAACGCGCGAAGCGGCGGATCGCCCAGGCGGACTTGCGGCCGCCGTTGAACTCGTCGTCCAGCGACTCCAGCGGCGCCACCAGCACGCGCAGGCCCTGCGACTGGCGCAGGTCCACGAGCGGCTGCACCGCGGGCAGGAACGCCTCCGGCACCACGAGCAGATAGTCGCCGGCGACCGCGCCCGCGAGGTTGCGCCGTGTCACGCGCGAGTACGCGGACGGGTCGGGGATCGTGGGCGTGACGGCCGCGACGTAGTCGCGCCGTCCGGCCGCGGCGACGGAATCCTGCAGGTCGAACGCCCAGCCGGCGGAGCCCTCGTTCGTCCACTGCGCCGGCGCCACGTTCACGCGCACCGGCGCATCCGGCACCGTGACGTCGTAGAGCCGCGCGCCGCTGCCCGAGAAGCCCTGCGCGTGGATCTGCACCTCGCCCGTGGCGTCGCCCGTGTTGAACTTGAGCAGGTCGCGCAGCGCGCGGTAGCGGCGCCAGTACGTCACGTCGAAGGAGTTGAGCGTGGCGTTCGTCTGCTGGTTCGACGGCCCCGGCGGCCCGGAACTGGACTTGCCGAAGATGCGGAACGTGTTCGTGCGTCCCTCGCTCAGCGCGGAGCCGAACAGCGCCGGCGCCGTGGGCGTGAACGCGCCCTTGCCCGAGAAGAACACCGAGTCCACCACCGACGTGAACTGACCCGAGCCGTTCTTCACCTGCGCCCACATCCAGTGCACGCCCGTGTCGCGGCCGTCGAACGTCACGGCGACACGCGCGGCTCGCGTGGTGTCGATGTGGTTCACCTCGAACCGGATCGTGTCGTCGCGCAGGTAGTAGAACGACGGCGACGGCGTCCACGTGAAGACGTCCGAGGCCGTGTCGCGCGGGAACGCCGCGTACTCGAAGTTGCGCTCGAACCGCTGCGTCCACGGGTACGACGTCAGCGCCGTGGGGGCGGCCGCGGACCGCCAGCCGCTCCGCTGCGCCATGCGCAGGCCACCGCCGAGCTTGCGGGTCACGAACAGCACCTCGGCGTCGCCCCAGCGGCGCTGGCCCCACGAAACGCCCGAACGCTGCGCCCACGAGCGCGTGTACACCCAGAGCACGTCGCCCGAGTCGAACGTGCCGTTCGCGTTCGCGTCCTCGACCTCGATCGGCACCTCGATCGTGCCGTACGGGGGATCCGCCCCCTCGAGGAACTCGTGCCGGTGCACGCTCACCTCGAGCGCGGGCACGCCGTCGGGGAAGCCCTGCGCCTGCAGATCGTCGAACGGCAGCACGTAGAGCCCGGTCGAGTCGAGCTTCACGCGCACCTCGGGGAAGTCCTCGTCGAACGCGAGCGCCGCCTGCGACGCGAACGGCCCGACACGCGCGGGCCCGCTGCGGAACGAGGCCGGACCGCCCGGGGCCACGCGCCACGAGCGGGCCTGGTCGAAGTTCTGCACGCCGGTCGAGAAGACCTCGTCGAAGTGCCGGTCGGTGGCGCCCGCGGCGCTGGCGCGCAGCGCTCCCGCCGCGCCCGTGGAGAAGTCCACGCGCACCACGAGCTTGCGCACGACCTCGAGCCGTCGCGTCGCGGGATCCCAGCGGAACGGGTACACCTCCACGCCCATCAGCCGGCGTCCGCGCATCGCGAACACCCGGCCCGCCACCACGCGCGTCGCCGGCCAGGCGCCGTCGCGCACGACGGCGGTCGCCTCGACCGACGGCACCCAGTCGGTGTTCGCCTCGTTGCGCACGAACGTCGGGCGCCCGGCCACCGCCACGTCCACGCGTTCGCGGACCTCGATGCCGTCCTCGGAGAGCACGCGCACGGTGGCGCCGGCCCCCGGCGGCAGCGCGAACAGCGCGCTCGCGGCCGGCAGCTGCGGCCGGCCCGGCTCGCCGGTCACGTGGAATCCCGGGACCTCCACGAGCACGTCTCCGGCGGGCCCCGACGGCGTCAGGGCGTACTCGGGCACCGTGACCTCGAAGGTCACGCCACGGTCGTCGGTCGCGATCGTGCGGACGGCCGAACGGGCGGTGGAAGCGAGGCTCAGCAGGGACAGTGCGACGAGGCAGCGAGCGAGCGGGGTGACGAGGCGCATGCGGGTACCGGGGTTGGACGACGATCCGCGCTGGCGCGCGGCGAACACGTGGGAGGCCCGGCGAGAGCCTAGCCCGGGCACTCCATGAACCGCTACTGACAACCCTTCCGGGCGGGCGCCGGGGCCCTCGGCCGCCCGCCGAACTCCGCCCCCGCGCCCGGGCTCCGCACTGGCGGGGCTCCAACGGGTACGGCTAGACTCTCGCGTCCGATGCCTACGATCCTGCGTTCCGCCACCGCCCCCCGCCACGCGTCCGGGTCCGCCCGGATCGCCCTGCTCGCCGCCGCGAGCGCACTGCTCCTGATGGGGGTCCAGCCGGTACGGGCCGGTGCGCCCCCGGCGGCGACCTCCCCGCCCAAGCACCCGGCCAACACCACTCCTGTCTACCTCCCGCACGGGTCCCCGGTTCCCGACCTCCCGGATTCCGTCGCCGCCCGCATCGACGCAACCGTGGACATTCCCGTCCGGGAGCTGGCCGACGCGGTCGCCCGGCTGGGCCGAACCACCCGCCCCGACACCGTTCCGGCGAGCCGCCGGCGGGAGTTCCTGAACGTGCTGGTGGACAAGGTCGTGCTGTCGCGGCGGGCCATCCGCGAGTCCTGGACGTGGACGCGCGCCGAGAGCAGCAGCTACAACGCGCTCCGGGATCGGCTGACGCTGGACGCCGCGCTCGACTCGGCCGAGCGGCGCGTGAACGCGGCGCGCATCGCGCGCGGGGACTCGGCGCTGACCGGCGAGGCGCTCGGCATCGAGACGCGCGAGACGAACGTGCTCGCGCTCGATCCGCAGTTCGACACCGCCCTGCTCGCGCGCATCGCGGTGTCGTTCGACACGCTGCCGCGGCCGAAGTCGACGATGACGATCCAGCAGCAGCTCGAGGCCGCCGGGGCGATCCCGGTGGTGGCCGCGAGCGATCTCGACCGCACGCTCGCGCACACGCGCACGGGCCCCTACCGGGTACGCGACCTGATCGAGAGCTGGACGCGCCTGAACCCGATCTACCGGCCACGCGTGTCCACGGCCGACCAGGTGGCCGACCTCGTCCGCAACGGCCTGTTCGAGAGCCAGCTGCGGAAGGTGGTCCGCGACCAGCGACTCGAGGAGCGCCCGGACATCGCGTCGCAACTCGCGAAGCAACGCGAGTTCCTGGCGGTGAACCACTTCGTGCAGCGCGAGATCTACGACCGCATTCCCATGGACTCGGTCACGCTGCAGAAGCACTTCCGCCGCAAGCTCGCGTACTTCGACCTGCCGCCGCGCTCGAACGTGCTCCGACTCTACCTGCCGGACAGCGCGGGGGCCGTGGCGATGGCCGAGCGGTTGCGCCGGCCGGGCGAGGCGGAGAGCCTCGCCGCGCGGGCCGGCCAGGCGGGCACGTCCTTCGTCACGCAGGTCTCGCCGTACGGCGACAGCCTCGTGTACGTGCGCGCCGCGCGGGCGGGCGTGGGCGGCGTGCTCGGCCCGGAGTGGACGCCCGACGGCTGGCTGGTGCACGCCGTGATGACGCTCGAGCCCGCGCGGCATCGCACGTTCCGCGAGGCGCGCTCCTTCGTCGAGAAGGACTGGATCGACGTGGACGGCGAGCGCCGCATGAAGGCGCTGCTCGACCGGCTGCGCGCCGCGGCGGACGTCCGCGTGAACGAGCGCGCGCTCGGCGGCGACCTGCCCGACCCCGGACGGCGCAAGGGCAGCCGCACCGGGCCGCTCTGGAAGACGCCCGGCGACGGCCGCTGAGCCCGACCCCACGAGGGGATTGACGGGCCCGCAACCCCGTCCCTAACCTCTTCGTCTCCCCGATCCCGCACGACCGGAGTCCATATGCGATCCCTGCGCCCCGCCGCGCTTCTGCTGCTCGCCCTGCTGGGGCTGTCCCTCCTGCACGCGGGGGTCCGCGCCGATTCGCCCGCGACTCCGGCCCTGTCGGCCGACGCGGACACGGTGCGTGCGCAGGACGGCGCGAGCTGGTCCGTGCCCTTCCGCATCCAGAATCCGCTCGGCTCCGGCTTCTTCACGGACAGCGTGCGGATGCAGGTGACGAACCTCGACCGCGGCGAGACGAATGCCCCGCGCGAGCACGTCATGCGCTTCGACGCGCTCGCACGGCTGATGGAGCCCGTGGACGCCGGCGGGGTGAAGACCTACGAGTGCACGCTGCCCGCGACGTGCGAGCGCGCGCGTCTGACGCTGCTCGTGGACGGTCACGTCGGCGAGCGGTCGTTCTCGCTGCGTCGCACGGTGATCGCCGACGGCGGACCGCTGACGGACGCATATCCCTCGACGATCGTCACGGTGGCCGGCCGCGCCGTGGAACTCGTGCGGGTCCCCGCCGACGGCGACGGGCCGCGCCCGGGGGTGTTGCTGGTGCACGGCGCGGGCAGCCACGCGCGCCTGCTGCTCCACCTCGCGAACCGCATGGCGCAGCGCGGCTGGAACGTGATGCTCGTGAGCCAGCCCGGCTACGGGCTCTCGCAGGGCCCCGCCGATTTCGCGGGCCCGGCCACGCTGCGCGCGCTCGGCGTGGCGCTCGACTCGCTCGAGGCGATGCCCGGCACGGACCGGGAGCGCCTCGCGGCGTGGGGCGTCTCGCGCGGGGCGACGGCCGTGCTCCTGCTCGCGGCGCAACGGCCCGACATCGGCTCCGTGGTGTCGGAGTCGGCGACGTACGATCTCTGGGCGACGTACCGGCAGGCGTCCGCCGACGATCGCCGTACGCTGGTCGCCGAAGCGGGCCGGGACAGCGCCGCCTGGCGCGCGCGCTCGCCGCTCGTCGCGGCCGACAAGCTCGCCGCCACCGTGCTCGTGCTGCACGGCGCGAAGGACGAGGTCGCCCCCGTCGAGGCGTCCCGCGCGATGGCGATGGCGCTCACCGCGCACGGTGGCCACGTCGAGCGAGGGGAGGCGGCCTCGGGATCCCATCGGCTGAACCCGCGGGACGGCAGCCGCCTGGCACTGGAGTTCCTCGCCCGTCGGCTCGCCGGGAACTAGCTCGCGCCATTCGCCTCGCGCGAGCGCCCCACCACCGCCGCAGGGGCCGCTCGTGCATCCCGCCCGACCCGGTCAACGGCGCGTCAACTTGCACGCCCCTGACGTGCCCGGAGCGGGCGATCCTTGAAACGGTCCGGGGCGGCTCCTAATCTCGTTCGCGCTCTCCCATCCGCCCGTCCGATCCGGGACGCGGCCCCCCGTTCGACCTGCCCAGGAGCCCGAATGCCGTCTCCTCGTTCCGCGTTCCTCGCCCTTCTGCTCGTCGCCAGCGCGGCCATGGCACAGGCCCCGCCCTCGCCCTGGCGCCCGCCGGGTCAGGCGCCCGCGTCGCGGCCGGCCAAGAGCCCCATGTACATCAACACCGAGCGCGACACCGGGCAGTTCCTGCCCGACACGGTGTGGCTCTGCCGCGTGAACGACCGGGTGGTGACGGTGCGGGAGTACATCGAGGCGTACTTCACTTCGTACGCCGAGTACCGCCCCAAGCCGGACAGTCTCGGCCGGGTGGAGTTCCTGCGCAGCCTCGTCAACAAGGACGTCCTCGGCCTCACCGCCCTCGCGACCGGTGCGCAGCTCGGGTTCGAGGAACGCGCGACGTTGCGCGAGCACACGCAGCGCGTGCTCTCGAACGTCGTCTTCCAGCGCCTGGTGCTCGACTCGGTCCGCGTGAGCGAACCGGAGGTGCGCGACTTCTACCGCTTCCTCTCCTACGAGCAGCACCTGCAGCACATCCTGTTCGACGACGGCCCGACCGCCGAACAGGCCCGCGCGCAGCTCGTGGCGGGCAAGGTCAAGTGGAGCGACGCCGTCAAGCGATGGAACCGCGCCACGAACGACAAGGGCCCCGACGGCGACATGGGCTGGGTCCGCGTGGACCGGATCGGCCCGGCCCTCGCCCTGCGCGTCTTCGGGCTCAAGCCGGGGCAGTTCTCCGACGTGATCGAGGACCGCGAGGGCTTCCACGTGGTCCGTTCGGTCGAACAGCGCACGATCGTCCCGCCGGCCTACGAGGGCATCCAGCGACTCCTGAAGGGGCAGCTCGAGCAGGTGCGGGCGAGCGAGCGTTCGGAGCGCGTGCAGGACATCCTGCGGGCACGCACCCAGCTGAAGCGCGACGACGCGAACATCGAGTGGCTTGCGGCGCGGTTCAAGGGCAGCATGCAGCTGCAGCAGGATCCGCTCGGCGTGACGTTGCAGCTGGGCGGCGAAGTGCCCGAGATCGCGGACGCCGACACGAGCCGGACGCTCGCCACGTGGAAGGACGGCCGCCTGTCGGTGGGCGACCTCATGCACGACTACATGGGCACTTCGCCGCTGCTGCGCCCGGCGTTGAACACCCCGGACGCCGTCGCGGGGCACGTGGACGGCATGGTGCTCGAGCCGTACATGGCCGACTACGGTCGCGAGCTCGGCTTCGAGAAGGACCCCATGGCGGTCCGCATGATCGAGAGCCGGCGGGAGCAGCTCCTCGTGGAGCGCATGTATCGCGACTCGGTGTCTTCGCGCGTGTGGGTGAGCCGGCCGGAGCGCCGCGAGTACTACGAGAAGAACAAGCCCCAGTTCGTGACCTATCCGGCGGTGCAGTTCGCGGCGATCCTGCGACACAACAAGAACGCGGCCGACTCGGTCGCGAACGCGCTGCGCGCGGGCGCCGATCCCGCCGCGATCCTGCACGCGGACTCGCTGCGCGGCGTGATGGGCGGCAGCATCCAGTCCCGTCGGCAGGTCGAACACGGCCCCTATCACAAGATGCTGTTCGAGGAGATGCGCCCCGGGCAGATCCGCATCGAGGGGCCCGATCACGACGGGGACTACGCCGTCGTGAAACTGCTCACCTACGATCCCGGACGCCAGCTGTCGTTCGAGGAGTCCGAGCAGTACGCCGACGAGTCCCTGCAGAACATGAAGGGCGAGCAACTCCTGGACGCCATGCTCGCGCGGCTGAAGAAGAAGTACGCGATCACGTGGCGGCCGGAGCTGGTGATGAAGATCCGGCTGGTGGATCCCACGATCGACTGACCGCCGTCACCGACGAAACGCACGGGGCCCCGGTGCCGGACACGGCACCGGGGCCCCGTCGTGGGCGCGCGCCGCGACTCAACGCGTGCCGGGCTTCCAGGCGCGCGTCACCCCGCGCGCGCGGTACGGCGCGCAGACGGAGCCGTCGGGCGAGTTCCACGCCACCACGCGCTCGCCGAGCAGGATCTCGGGTTCGTCCTTGAGGCCGTACGCGAGCGATCCCGTCGCCCACTCGATGCACGCCGGCTGTTCGCAGCCCGGCAGCACGCGCCGGTGCCGGAAGATCACGCGCGCGAGCGTGTACACGCTGTCCGCCACCACCGGCGCGGCGTCGTCGAGCGCCACGGCGTGGATGAGCTTGAGCTGCGTCTCCCCCACCCGGTGCTGCAGGAGCGCCGCGCCCCGGCCGGCGACCCGCCACGGCTGGCGTCCCGGGAACGAGGCGTCGGGTCCGAACTCGACGACGACGCTGCCCGCGTTCGGTCCGCCCCGCTCCATGCGCCACCAGTCGCCGACCGAGTCCCCGACGGCCGCGTGCACGCGCAGGTCGGCGGTGAACGCGTTCAGGCCGCGGCTCGCGCGGCCCGGCAGGCAGCTCAGGTAGAGCGTGTCGCCGCGCGTGGTGTCCGCCGTGCATCGTGCGGTGCGGTTGGCGCGCGCGCGCGGGTGCCCGTACGGGGCGTCCCACGTGAGGTAGAGACGCGCCATGTCGCCCCGTGAGCCGCCCTGTGCGCGGACGAGGCTGTCCGCCTCCATCAGGCGCTGGCCCATTTCGACGCGGCGGGCCTGTCGGATCGCGGCACTGTCGGGTGCGGGGGCGCGGCCGGTCTCGGGCAGGTCTCCCTGGGCCCGGGCCGTGGCGACGACGACCATGGTGAGCAGGGCGGTCACGAGCAGCCGCCGCGGATGGAAGCGCATGCGTGGGGTCATCGGTAAAGGGACTTGAGGGCGCCCCAGCTCGAGCGGCGCGTCGGCACCGTGAGGCACGGGGTTCCCGGGGTGGACTGCCAGCCGATCCAGTTGGCATTGCCGGCAGAGGGGAGCGTGAGGCGGGAAGTCTGGACCACACCCTGCGACCGATACAAGACCCTCACCTCGTTGAGCACCAGGCACACGGGCTCGAGACACCCCGCGCAGGACGGCGGAGACACCGTGCCGCCGCCGTGCACGACGACCCGGCACACGTTGTACACCGTTCCCGGCTCCAGCATTCCCGGCTGCGGGGAGGGCACGGCCACGGACGCCAGCATGCGGGCCTGGCTCGGCAGCCCGCGCGGTTCGCCCGGCGTCAGGGATTGGAAAACCGCGACGCCCGCCCCGCTGAACGGGTCGCCACAGTTCGAGCCGGAGTCGAACGCGACATCGGCGGTCGCGAGACCGTCCCGGCAGCCACCGGGCTGGAACTGCCACCAGTCGGGCAGCGTCGGACTCGAGGTCTGCATCGCGATGTCGGCGACGAAGCCGAGCACGCTGTCCACCGGGGCGGCCACGGAGATCGCGACGACCATCGGCTGGTCGGCGAGGTCCACGTTGCAGTCGAACGTGCGGCTCGCCAGCCCACCGTCGAGCGTGCATCGCAGCCACCGCAATTCGATTGCTTCGTCCGCACGCGCGGACGAAGCGGCGACGCACACGGCGAGCACGGCGGCGCACCACGGGAATGCGCGCTCGACCTTCACGGCGGAGGCCGGCGCGTTCGTGCGGCGCACGAAGCAGCGCGGCGCCTCCGGAATCCGGAGGCGCCGCGTGAGGATGCGAGTGACGAAGGTGATCAGCGGTAGAGCGCCTTCACCTGGCCCCACGTGCGCGCACGGGTCGGCACCGCGGCGCAGTTCGCGCCGGCGCCACCCTGCCACGTCACGGAGTTGCCGTTCGCCGGGTCGGAGATCGTGAAGTCACCGACACCGACCGGCTGCGTCACCTTGATCGAGTTGAGCACGATGCAGACCGGGTCGGTGCAACCCGCGCACGCACCCGTGCCCGTCGACTTGGTGTTGTTGATCGCGATGCGGAACGAGAAGTACTCCTCGTCGGCGTTCTGCGGACCGATCGCGCTGATCGGCACGGCGCCGACGGCCACGATGCGGGCGTGGTTCGCGATGCT
>WBZQ01003015.1_pt1 | contig 10571 bp, 13 predicted proteins | sample 5204251 | NCBI WGS metagenome assembly WBZQ01 (sample SAMN12412402, study PRJNA552823) | activated sludge metagenome | isolation source: activated sludge from nitrification reactor of wastewater treatment plant... | place: USA: Virginia | collected 2017-09 | reverse complement strand
CAATTATCCGATCAAAGTTGGTTTAGCTACAGTTGCATTTGCTTCCTTGATTGGATGGATTAATGCTTGGTTCAGACCTGGCAATTTTATTGGTTCTCCCGGTATTGCTGCTGGACTAGCGCCTGTATTGGCAATGGGTGTTGCTGCTTTTGGTATTCAGAATATGGCTTTCTGTATTTGTATGACTGCTATTATGCAGGGGGTTATTTGGAAATTTAATTGGCAAAGATATCTACTTGTTGCAGTGCCAGTATATTTAGTCGAGGGATTGTTGGCTGGCGTTGGGCTGAAGATTCTACTCAAATTTTCAGAATTTACGTATGAAATACCAGCGGAGCTTGTGACAGAAGATTTTTGGAATGAAGCGCGAATTCAAATGGCTGCGATATCAGCGGGAGGTCTTGCTCTCTTTTTGATTTTATTTTCTAAATTTAAAGATACGCAACCAGCGATTCCATACTTTGCAATCATCATTGGTGGAGTAATACTGGCGCAGTTTGTGTCAGTACCCATGATTTCTGTGGAAGATATTGAGCTTCAATTGAAATTGCCGATTCCAAGCGAAGATACAACAATGCTAATGCTTGTTTACATGATATTTTTCTGCGCTATGTTAGCCATTGTGGATGTGATTGAGCAGGTTATGAGTAATGCGGCGATCGAGAAAATAGATCCACTGAAACGTAAAACTAATAGTAATAATAGCCTGCTCGCCATATGGATTGCTAATTTAGGTTCGAGTTTCTTCGGTGGTATGACTAATCTGGATGGTCTTGCTAAGAGTACGACCAATAAATTAGCAGGCGCAATGACCAAATTCTCAGTTTTGATTATTGGCTCAGTAGTTTGTTTCTTTACCTTTAATACTCATTATCTCGATTACCTACCCAAATTTGCATTAGCTGCGATTATGTTGTTTACCGGTTATAAGATGATAGCTGGGCTCGTGCATGTTACACACTATGGACCTTACGCATTAATGTTGGCTTTTTTAACCGCGGGCTTGGTTTACAAAGTAGGTATTTTTGAGGGCTTACTGATCGCAATGGCTGTACATGGTGTTGTTCATTACTTGGTATACACCAAACATGAAAACATGCCCAGTAAATCAGTTTTTAAACGATATTTCGATAATCTGAAAAAAGATAACAGTAATTTACAATAATAGATAATGCTATTAAGTTCATGTTTTTTATTTTAATTGTTAACAGGTTATTAAGAGTCTGAAAAATATAGTTAGGAGAATTTATTATGTATAAAAAGTTATTAATTTCTGCAATTAAACAATATTTTATTTACCTGAAGAAAGAACAGGGAATTAATTTAAGAGAAAAATTGCCATCTCACAATTTATCTTGAAACTGAAATTAGTGCTCAGTAACTGAATCTGGATTTTTGGTAATAACGAGTAAGAACTCAATAAGAGATCATTTTAATGTATAAAAAAGTAATGGTTGCGGTCGACGGTAGTGAAATTGCTAAGCAAGCTTTGTTCGAAGCTGTGAATATAGCAAACACTTATAACGCAGTACTTTGTATTGTTCACTGTGTTGGTGATGAAAATGAAATTGATGTCCAGAAAGGCAATGAAATATTAGATTCAGCTAAATCAAGTACTGATGTTTTAAGTGTCGAAACACGCTTACTCAATGCTGAATCTGAGTACGGTTTAAATGGTATCGCCGAAGCTATTGCCGGTGCTGTTTATGATTGGAAAGCTGATTTATTAGTAGTAGGAACGTCGAATCGTCGAGGATTAGAGCGTTTTTATGTTGGTTCAGTTGCTGAGCAGTTGGTTACAAAGGTCGATTCATCCATATTATTAGTCAGACCTGAATAGGATGAAGATTTAAGCTACTTATTAATTATTTTTAAAGTTTTTCCTTATTAAGGAGATTGTTATGACGACGAAACAAGTATTTATAATTTCTGCAAGCGCAATTGGAATTACATTGATCGGATTACTGTCGATGTTTGAATTGACACAGTATCTTATGAATTGGCTTATTAGTGAAGGTAAATTTGGATTATCACTTTTTATTCTTTATTTATTAAGCGCAGTAAAATTTGATGCACCAAGAACCAGCATTTATAGAACTTATTACTTGAGCACTTATAGACCTAGTACAAATTAATTGTAGCTAACCTAAGAGAGGTTATGTATACGATGTGTTTTTGATTCTATGAGGTTTTCTCAATTAAGAATTAGATATTAATAATTTACAATTCCCTATTCCATATTGTAAATAAACCGCTTAACCCAAGCATTTTGGCTACTTCAAGCAAAAATGTCACAATGTTCCTAGAGAATATGGGCGTGTTGAATTGGGTTTTAATTAGTCTTCCAAAAATTTATTATAGTTTGGAATTTGCTCTCTCGTTCTTCTTTAATTATTTACAACATTTTATTGTTGTAAATGAATCGCTTAACTCAAGCGTTCTTGCTCTTTGTAGATAAGAATGTCACAACGATCCTGGCGATCGTGGGCGTGTTGAATTGGGTTTATATTTAGGTAATTTCCCATTTTAAGAGTTATAGTCAAAAGTAGTGTAGAGAGTTTATCAAACCCGCATTAGCGTAAGTTCTTGCGATAATGACGGAGTTCAGTCAATGGTAAGGTAATCTCCTAATTTATAAAAGAAGTTTATAAACTAAATTCCTCTATTGCAGGATTCTGTAAAAAAGTGAAGGGTATTACCCAGCCACCTAAAAAATTTCCCGTCAATTTATTTGATTTCTTGCGATTAATGCTTATTATAAATGAGCAATTTTTTAAAATTAGAATGGGTAATCCTCCCATTTTTAACAGGAGTTTGCAGTAGAGGGTTTTAGTTTAAAAGCTTCTGCCAACTTCATGGCTGGCGTTATACCTCCAAGCGCCATGCTCGGACGTTTATTATTGTAAATTCATAACCATTGTGTCGCAGTAAGCTGTGTCTCTTCAATGGTTGCAAAGTCATTCATCTCCTCCATTCATGCCGAACAGTTCTGTTATAACGTTCTATATAAGCATTCTGTTGTGGCTTTCCTGGCTGAATGTAATCAAGCTGTATTCCTCGAGTTTCTGCCCAACAACAAAGCGTGCCACTGATATTTTCGGGTCCGTTATCACAACGAATCTTTCTGGGTTTGCCGCGCCTCCAGAGCCCGCGTAACGCGTTCTGATGGAAGCGATACATCCACTTCGATTTCCAATCCTTCACGGTTGAAGTCATCCAGCCCATTAAAAGTTCGAAAAGATCTGCCATTGGTGAGTTGATCCGCCATGAAATCCATCGACCATGTATCATTGGGCCGTTCTGGCACAGCCAATGGCTCGGGCTTCTCTCGTTTTAACCGCTTGCGCGGCTTAATTCGTAAATTCAGCTCCAGCTCACGGTAAATACGATATACACGTTTGTGATTCCATCCAAAACCCTTCACATTACGCAAATAAAGGAAACACAAACCAAAGCCCCAGCGCTTGTGGCAATCCGTCAAACGGAGAAACCAATCGGCAATTTCCTCGTTCTCATCGTTGCGCATGGGTCGATAACGATAGCAGGTCTCAGAAATGCAAAATGTTGCACACGCCAAAACGATACTAACGGACTTTTCCCGTACTGCCCACTGTGCCATCACCTTGCGCTGTGAGGGTTTTACCACTTTTTTCCGAGGCCTCCTTCAAGAGCTCATTTTGCATCTGGCTTTCCGCATACATCCGCTTTAATCGCTTGTTTTCCTCAGCCATTGCTTTCATTTCTGAAAGCATCGCAACGTCCATTCCGCCATACTTGCTACGCCATTTATAAAAACTGGCATTGCTCATTCCATACTCTCGGCATAAATCTGCCACAGGTATTCCTCCCTCAGCCTGCTTTAGTATCTGCATAATCTGGCTTTCCGTAAATCGCTGCTTCTTCATCAGTAAAATTCCTCTTCGTCTACGATAGAAAATTCTACTGCTTTGCTCAATTAATTTTTGGGAGGATTACCAATGGTACTGTCATGATTTATTTAGCCTTGACCAATTAAGCGTCTAATTGCGCTACCCGTAAACAACTATTAAGGTTTTATATATAAGGTGTTGATGCATTTGAGGGACTAAATAATTAGAAAAAAATTATGCAATCTAGAATGAATGCTCTCTGTGAAATCGGAAATTTTATTTTTATTGCTGCTCGGAGATCCACCGAGTTGCGTAACGAATCAAATCGGCTCCATCTTTTAAATTTAATTTTGTTCGGATATTAAAACGATGTGTTTCGATTGTTTTAACACTCCGACAAAGTAATTTAGAAATCTCATGACTGTTATGCCCTTGCCCAATTAAATGTAATACCTCAAATTCACTGGGAGTGAGCGTATTGATGAGGTGTTCAGGCTCAGAGCCTTTCATAACCATACGTTTTAATAACTTTTCGTGCATTTGCTTGCTCAAAAATACATTACCGTTCAGCACCTTGTGAATAGCATCCAGCAATACTTCTCCAGGCTCTTGTTTCATGACATAACCAAGTGCTCCGGCACGAAGAGCCCGTTCAGCATAGACTGATTCATCATGCATAGAAATAAAAAGTACAGGTAGATCTGGAACCAAAGCATGGATACTTTTGATAACTTCAAGTCCCGAGACGGTTTTAAGTGTCACATCCAATAATATAATGTCAATGGAATTGTTCTTCTTCAATATTTCAAGGGCTTCAGCACCGTCACCTGCTTCGGCGAACACTTCCATATCTGGCTCCATATTGATGAGCATCGCTAAGCCATGCCGAAGCATCGCGTGATCATCCACAAGCATTACTTTTGTTTTTTTAATCGACATTTTTCGTAATCTGAGTTTTTAAACGAACTTCCGTACCACCTTCTTCGCGAGCCAAGATCTCCAGCTTTGTTCCTAATTGTTTGGCACGATACTGCATAATTTTAATCCCCATACCTGATGTTGATGGATGATTTAGATCAATTCCTGCAAAACCACATCCATCATCACAGATAGACAGGCAAAGCATCTTTTCATCAGAAACTAAAGAGATTGTAAGATTCTGAGCTTTGCCATGCCGAATCCCATTATTTGCTGCTTCTTGTGCAATTCGGTATAAGTTTAACGCCATACTGTTGTTATTATTGAAGACATTGATATTATTGTACGAAAAGTTGCAATTAATATTATATGTTGTTGAGATTCTTGTTGCTAACGTTTGCAGTGCCTGGATTAGACCATTGGCTTCTAATTCAAATGGTAGTAATCCTTGGGCAAGCTGTTTAATATGAATGACCGCAGTTTGCGTTTGTGTAGCGATTGAAGCTGCCAACGTAGCGAGATTTTCGTTTCCTATTGTGGTTGTAGAGATTTTCTTTTCTAATACTCGGGCCTGATAACCAATGGCAGCGATTTGCTGTCCAACATTATCATGTAGCTCTTGTCCGATTGTATGCGCTTGTTCTTCTGCGACAGAGACTAACGCTTGTTCCAGTCGTCTCAATTCCAGCCAGCTTTCTAAATCACTTGCAATCGCATTTACCAGCTTTTGCTCTTCGGGAAGACGAAAAGGTCGGTTCTCAGAATAGAAAATGCTCAAATGGCCGCATTCTATGCCATTGACGCTAATTTGAGAGCGCAAGGCTGATTTATTTTTTAAAAGCTGAATATCCTTTTTAAAAGGAACGAAATCTGCGTCGGCATTATTGGGTAATTGTCGCTTGGTAGTTGTATGTAATTCAGAATTTTTCGAAGTAAATTGCTTATCGTTGATTTCGATGACCACAGTCGTAATTTCTGGAAACTGCATAGCAGGTATTAGATAGTTGAATATACTCAAGCATACATCTTCTAAAGATAGTTCCATTCCCATACTACGGCGAATTTCATACAAGCAAGTGATTTCATTCAATCGGGCATGTAGAAGCTCATCAACATGCTTGCGCTCTAGCCAGCGAGCTAAGTCACTCGTAATAGCATTGATAAGCCTTTGCTCTTCAATGACTAAAAAAGGCTTGTCTTCTGGATAATAAACGTTCAATTGACCACAGGCTTCGCCATTAATACATATCTCTGAAGTCAATTCATGGGTTAAATCCTGACTCTGAGGTACTGAGACAATGCGCTTTCCGTCAAGCTCGATTGTAATTGAAGCGTATTCAGGATGCTGCATCGCCGGTATTAGAAACTTAATAATATTACGACACACTGTTTCTACTGATAAATCAAGACCAAGGCTACGGCGAATTTCATAAAGGCAAGTGATTTCTTTTAAGCGTTCGCGAAGTTCACTTTCTTTGCGGCTTAATTCAATAGAAAATTGCTCGGCGATTTCTTTAGCTTTGCGAGCTTCCTTTTCGGATTGAATGAGCTTGCGTACAAACCAATTCAATAACAATATTTCGGCAATGATCAGAGCGGCAAGATAAATAATAATATCTTTCAGCTTTTCAGTCACCGGTTGAAATAACTCTTTTTCGTCGAGCTTGAGAATCATCGAGAGCCCGATGGGATGTAATGTCGCATATGCTTCGATGACGGGTACCTGACGGTAATCAATCGTTGCAGCCACACCATTTTTTCTATCAATTTTATAATTCCTTGAAGCAACACCTTCGTCAGGTACCAAATGTTTAAATTTAACACTATCTACCTGACTGATCAGACATGGCATTTCATGCCTCCCTTTTTCCGGTTTTGCGCATAAAATGAACTCACCAGTCTCTCCGACAGATGTGATTGCTCTAAATCGCCGTGTAAGCTGAGGTAAATAAGCTTGGGTCGTAATACTGCCTATACGCTGTTCTTCTTCATTAAATACGTCTCTGGTTGTATGGAGAATAAGTTGCTCATCCCATACCAAAAATGTGTCTTTATTCAATTGAAGCGCTTCTTTGCTTTTAGAAAAATGTCCCACTTGCGATAATGTTTTACCCTGCATATCATGGACGACTGCTGCCGAGAATCCTGCTTCGGGTAGGGAGTTTACATTGCGAGTAAGATCATGAAGGGCACTAAGATTATCCGGCTCAGTCTTGAGCTGTTGCATGGACTGAACGATAAAGGGACGAAGCGCCAATGCGCGGGTATCAGCTAATCCTTTTTCAATCTGAGATTCAAGCAGTTGTGCTTTCCCTTGTAGAGCCACAGCCAGACCTCGGCCAAGCACAGATTCAATTTCCTGGCGCATGGCGCTGTATACCGTAATGCCGGTTGTTAACGTCAATCCAAGTAACAAGATGCCGCCAATGATGCTGATCTTTCGATCATCACGAGTTAAAAACAAACTGATCTCCTTGCGTGAATTTTAATGCGCGACAATCAAATTATAGGGATATCAGTTTAATAACTCCATAGATAGACGGCTTTACAGATCGAAGTAAATGGTTAAATGGAGTGGATTGCGTAGTGGCTCAGCTACCGGCTGAATATTTTAATGGGTCTTAGGAAGTTAAAGCGGGTTTAAACGTAATAATTTGAGAATCTGATGATAGAGATTATCACGGCGATGATTAAAACGAAATTCGGTTTCTTTCAAGTGTAGACAGAAAGTATGTTCAGGCACACCATTGAACTTAGCCAAACGTCTTTTAGCGAAACTCCAGAAAGACTCGATACCATTAATATGCCCGTTCACCACTGGCAAATTCATTGTCACCATGGTGAACCCTGAAGTGCTTATCAAAGCCGATATCGACCAATCCGTCATAGCCGCGCCATCCATCGGAATGGATAACGGTATCTGGTGCGACATGCCCACGGATAATGGCTTGCAATGTTGCTTTGGAGCAATCTGGAACAATCTCTGTATAAACCTTGCCTTGGCGCTTAAGCACACCAAAGACGATTGTTTTGCCATAAGCACCCCCGACCCCTTTTACCTCTGACTCGCTGGGCACCAAAGTAAGATTCATCAACTTCTACAGAACCTTGCAGAGGGGATTCAAGCTCGCAATTCTGGGCAATTCGCTGTCGTATTTTAAGGTAAATGGGATTGACGGATCGGATAGAAATATCGGTCAATTGGGCTGTGCTAGTAGCAGTGAAATCCAACGAAAAACACCGAATGAGTTGCCTAAATTTTGCTTCTCTGATTCGAGAACGAAAATAGCATCTGTTTTTAACATTCATCTCAGTAAGTTAACACACTTTAGTAAGTGCTTAACTTCCTAAGACCCATTTTAATTTATCAAAAAAACCGATTGTTCTAGGTTAGTGGAAGTGAGAGCGAATAAAATTCATAACATGAGGAATCAGAGCAAATATTCACGACACATGATGAGATTGCAAGCTGAGGTGTTATGAGTTGAATTCGTATGCAAAGTCATTTCATTTTATTAATGAAGCCTACCTCATGGAATGTTTTTTTCTCTTGAAGAGAACACCAATCCTGCCAAACTTGGCGGGCTTCTTCAACGTCACTGAATGTCCAGAGTACTACACCATCTTCAGTCATTAGCGTTGCCATTTTATTGGGCCATTCTTTGATTAAACAATACATTTTTTCTCCTAATATATATTTGAGTACGCTGTATAGCCTAACCAAATATTATGAAAAAGAGATGACAGTAAAATGAAAAATAGATGACATTGTTTACATTATGTGGAAATCAATGTTGATTGGTGGCATGCTATAAACGGAATATCGATAATACGCATTAATCAGAATTTATATTATTGTTTTTAAAAGGAGTTACCATGAAAAAAGAAAATTTCCTGCAAATAGGTTCTTTAATGATGCTGATTGGCCTGGCCGGATGTGCAGGAACGGGAGGAACGAGCAATCCGCTGAGTGCTGCAGATCAGGGATTGTCTTCTGTAAGCGGTGCTGCGGAAGGCGGTCAGCAGTTATTGAATGCTGGTACCGGGGCTCAAGCGGCAGCAGCGGCTGTCGGTTCATCAGGTGTAAGTCAAATTGGTTTAGTTGATATTCTGGTGCATCGCTTGGGCGTGTCTCCTCAACAGGCTCTCGGTGGAGCTGGCGCAATCTTTCAATTGGCTCAGGGAAAAATGAATCCGCAAGCATTTACCTCCATGTCACAATCCATTCCAGGAATGAGTACGATGCTATCAGCAGCGCCATCGATGTCAGGAGCGGGCGTAACGTCCATGATAGGTGGAAGTGGCAGTACATTGGGTAGCGCAGCAGCGCTGGCTTCATCCTTTAAACAGCTTGATCTTTCTCCCGACATGGTGGGTAAATTCATCCCTGTCGTTACCAATTACGTGCGTCAATCCAGTGATAAAGCTTCCGCTGACATGCTGCAATCTGTTCTAACATCCCGCTAATTATTAGAAATATCTTCTGTCATCTTAAGGGTAGCCATGAAATGTGCTGCCCTGTCAAAATTTTCAACATGTCAGCAGTTCTTTAGGGCTGCACGAGTTGAGAGCATAAAATTTCAAATTGTTTTTTTGTTCCCAGTTTTACAAAATCAATTCGTTGTAAATAAAAAACTTATTATTAATAATAGGTTGCAACCATAATTTATATTATAGTTTTTTCCTATCTAACCGTTAATTATCATTATCAATATCGCTCTAGCGACAAATTTGGAGTTTTGCAATCACTAAAAAATATTTATGTCGGTTATGAGTAATCAAATATTTCATTCTTATGTAAAGCAGCAAGCATTTACGTTAATCGAATTACTGGTGACAGTGGCGATAGTGGCGATTATATCGACAGTTGCAGTTCCGGCTTACACAGACTATTCAGAGCGCATCAAAGTTGAGCAAGCTATTGCAGATATCAGCAAAATTGAGATGCGCATTGAAGGTTTTATCCCGACAGGTTCAAGTCATTACCCTGATTCTCTTGCCGAAATTGGTATGAATGATTTTCTCGATCCGTGGGGAAGGCCATATCAATATTTGAATTTATCAAACCCGAAAATACCTGGAATAAAAGGAAATGCACGCAAAGATAAAAACCTAGTGCCTGTTAACTCGGATTTCGATCTTTATAGTCTGGGTAAAGACGGTAGTAGCGTTGCTCCATTTACAGCTTCTGCTAGCAAAGATGATGTGGTTCGAGCAAATAATGGCCGTTTTGTGGGCTTGGCGTCTAAATACTAGATTTCAATGAAAACAGAAAATAGTTTATTGCGTAGCCAGGTCGCCCGTAGGATGTTGATATTCTTCATGTTATCAACATTCATTCCCATTTTTTCTTTGGCATTTCTGTCTTATTCAGAATCCAATGACATGCTGCTGAGAAAAGCTCATCATCAACTCAATGCGGCGGGCGAGACTTACAATGAAGCGATTTACGAACGTTTATTGATGATTGAACAATTGTTTCAGGATAGTACGCAATTCTCTGATCAGCTTCATCTTTCGGAAATAAGCAATCAATTCAAGAAACGATTTCGCAATTTGTCCATCGTTCTTCCTGAAGGTGAACCGATAAACTTGCACGGTACATTATCTTTGGCGGAAAAGATTAATTTGACCGATGCCGAAATACGCCATTTATCATCGGAACGCACCATCATTAAAATAGAAAACTGGAGTTGCCCCCTTTGGACGGACACGTTATGTTCTGTTTAAAGGAGAAGAAATATGACGCAAAACTACAAACCTGCTTACCCGGCTGAGTTTCGC
>WBZQ01001163.1_pt1 | contig 10573 bp, 7 predicted proteins | sample 5204251 | NCBI WGS metagenome assembly WBZQ01 (sample SAMN12412402, study PRJNA552823) | activated sludge metagenome | isolation source: activated sludge from nitrification reactor of wastewater treatment plant... | place: USA: Virginia | collected 2017-09 | reverse complement strand
GGCCAGGCTATTTTGTGAACGCAATTCATGATAGCGCTCACCGAGTTGCCGGTAGATCTGGGAAGCAGCTTCTTGATGGTGGCGTCCGGCGGTATAATCACCCAGATAAAGCAAGGTAACGCCCAAAGAAGCGTGAATTCCAGCGCACAGCGAAGACAACTCGGCACTTTCAGCAAGGGTGAAGCCCTGGGCAAACAAAGGTTGGGCTTCGGCGTAATGGGCCTGGAATTGCAGCGCTCGGCCCCACTGATGATACGCCATGACTTCGCTGACCACATGCTGGCTGGCTTGAGCCAGTTGCAGGGCAGTTTGGGCCGTGGCGATGGCCTGCTCATAAAGGCCGCGTTCATTGAGGAAAAGTGCGGTGGTCGCAGTTAATTGAGCCAACAACTGTTTTAGTGCAGCTTGCTCACCTGGATCTGGGGAAGATGTTGTGCTGAGCTGGTCGATGGCCATCTGCAATGCGACCTGCCCTTCGGGCAGGGGACCGCGTAAAAGATAAAACTGGCTCAACCCGTCGATGCTTTTCGCCAGACATGCCACTCGGCTTTGGTTGGCTGCATAACGCCAGGCTGCGCGCACGTTTTCCAACTCGGCGCTGACCACATTGAGCACCCAAAAGGCATCGGCGCCTTTGAGCGCCGGAAGTTGCTCATGCAAGAAATTGTTATAATAGATGCAGTGACGTTGGCGCAATTCAGCCACCAGAGTTGGCGTAGCCTGTAGTTTCTCATCCACATAGGGGAAAAGGGTGCGATGAATCTTGTAACGATTGGCAGAAGCGGCTGGCAGGCGTTCACCCTCGATCTTGAGCTTTTGTAACAATGACTTATCAATCAGCAACTGCACAACAGCTGGGTTGACGCCAGCCACCTGCTGGGCAGCGTCGGCGGTAAAGCTGCCTTCAAAAATTGCTACTTTTTGAAAAGCCACTTGTTCAGCGGCGCTGAGCAAAGCCCAGGAGTGTTCAAAAACGGCGCGTAAAGTACGGTGGCGTTCAGGCAGATTGCGATGACGGGTGGCCAAAAAATCATGGTTGCGCTGAATTTCATCCACAATCTGCTGACAACTGTGGGTGCGCACCGAAGCGGCGGCCAGTTGTAATCCCAAGGGCAAGCCTTCAAGCTGTTGGCAGACCTGGGCGATGGCCCCGGTCTGCGTAGCTGGCGCGAAATCTGGTTGAACTGCTTGGGCACTCCGAATAAAAAGCTGAGCGGCTGGGTAATCGCTCAGGTTAGCGTTCACGGCGTTGGCAGCAGGGCAAGGCAACCCCTGCACTTCGAGCAGCCACTCTCCTTCAAAATTGAGCCGTTCGCGCGAGGTCGCCAATATTTTGACATAGGGCGCTTGATGCAAGACATCCAGCACGATCTCAGCCTGATCCACCAGGTGCTCAAAATTGTCCATGACCAACAGCAGGTGCTTGGGACGCAGATAGGTGAGCAACTGGGTGCGGGGGTCTGTTTTGCTTTGAAACTGAAAGTTCATCGCTTCGGCCAACAGTGAGGGCAGCAATTCGTCACTGTCGATACGCTCCAGGCGTACAAAATAAATGCCATCAGCAAAGATAGGGCGCGCCGCCGGCAAGTTGAGGAGTTGCTGGCCGGCTTCTACCACGAGCCGTGTTTTACCCACGCCGCCAATGCCGGTTAAAGTCAACAGCCGGCAGGCCCGATCCAGAAGACGTTCCTGAATATGGGCTAATTCGGCGGTGCGCCCAACAATTGGCATGAGTGGGGTTGGCAAGTTGTGAGGCAACGGTGCATACATGGAGGCCGATGCAGGCAATGGGCTCGGCTGGGGACGTACCTCCAGCTCAGTTTCCAGCAATTGGTCGTAGATCGCCGCCGTCTCGGGGGCTGGCTCCACGCCCAATTCATCAATCAAGCGGCGACGAAAGGTGTCAAACTGTTGAATCGCGGCATTGCGTTGGCCGTTGCGCCCCAATAATTGAAGCATCTGGCGCTGCGCAGTTTCGTTGAGGGAATCAATGGTGAGCCAGCGTTGACCCCAGGCGATGCCAGCCGCATAGTGGCCGGTTGCCAGATAATGGTTTACCAGGGCATTCAATCCATCTTGCACCAAGAGTTGAAAACGCTCACGCTCCTGGCGCACCCAGGCGTCAAATTGAGCCGCTTCGCGCACGGAAAAACCGGCCAAAAACTCACCCTGGTATTGATTGACGGTTTGTTCAAGTTCGGACACCAGCGCTGGGGCCAAGAACCCTTGTTGGTCAATTTGCCTGGTCACGGCGGCAAGCTGGGTTTCCAGCAGATTGGCATCCACCCAAACGCTGGCGCTGGGATTGAATTCCACCGTCTGGCGCGCCACCAGGATCGCTTCTCCCAACTGCTGACGTAGGCTCGTCAACACCACGCGCAAATTGCCCATGGCCTGTTCCTGAGCGCGATCATCCCAGAGGAGATTGGCCAACACTTCGCGCGGTTGGGGGCGCGTTTGGCGAGCGAGATAAGCCACCAAGGCTTCTGCTTTGCGCGAAACCAGGTTGCGGATCAGGTGGCCGCCCCGCTGAATCAATAAACCGCCAAAGAGGCGAATTTCTAGCCGCTCGCTCATACGTGAACGATCAAAAAAAGTAAGCTTGGTTAAACGTTCGTTAAACGCTTTCTGAACGCTTTTTGTGTATACTAAATGTTGAACCCCAGCAACCCCTAGAACCCCCGAAAATCCCTTGGTTTCTCCAGGATGCACTTGTACCTTTCCCCCGGGGTTGCAAGTCATTCCTGGAGATTTTTTCGCCAATTTATCCGTTACATCCGCAATCTGCATCATATCCTGAAACAGTCAAAGTGTAAATTTAAGGCAGCGTGTATTGCGCCAGCCAGAGACAGTTTTAACCTACCTTACGACGAGATTTTCGCAATTATGCGCAACGTTTTGGCGGCTTGGGGTGCAATGGTTTGACATGACGAATATCATCAGGTATGATGCTTACAATTCATTCTAGATTGGATAATTCGCGCTGATATCATTCATCAATACGCTGGCCGATTGCTCTGATCAGAGCTTGGCATATTTATGAATGTAGAGCATTTATACTGTTTAATTGCGAACAGCGCTTTCTTCCCTTACCTCAATTAATAGCTTGAACTCCGGACGACGACTGCCTGCACTGGCTCATCTTGCATGAGCGTTTGCGCAGGTAGTGCAGAAGTCAGGCTCATCACCCCCCCTTGTACTCGATATTGGGTTTTGAGCAAGCGGATGAGGATGTTCAAGCAAGTTCTTACGATTTTTCAACGTTGAGCACTCCAGAGGGGGTCAGCTTTGCTGCTGGAAATTAAAGACCTCAAAAAATATTTCCCGATCAAGCGCGGCTTTTTCTCAAGAACGGTAGGCCATGTCAAAGCTGTTGATGGGGTGAATTTTCATGTCAAAGCCGGCGAAACCCTAGGCTTGGTAGGGGAAAGTGGCTGTGGCAAAACGACCACTGGGCGCGTCATTTTGCGGGCCATGGAACCTAGTGGGGGTGACATCTGGTTTGCTGACCCGGAATTGGGGCGAGTTAACCTGGCTACAGTTGACAAAACCCAATTGAAGCAATTGCGCCGCAACATGCAAATGGTCTTTCAAGACCCCTATGCCTCGCTGAATCCGCGCATGACTTTGCTGCAAAACGTAGGTGAGCCGCTGCTGGTGCATAATGTGGCGCGCGGCAAGATGTTAGAAGAGCGGGTCGCCGGTCTGCTTAAGGTGGTAGGACTACGCCCAGAATATATGAACCGCTATCCTCATGCCTTTAGCGGTGGTCAACGGCAGCGCATTGGTATTGCGCGTGCCCTGGCGCTGAATCCCAAATTGGTTGTGCTGGATGAGCCAGTTTCGGCCCTCGATGTCTCAGTGCAAGCGCAAATCCTCAATCTTTTGCAAGATTTGCAGGAGAAATTTGGTCTTACCTATCTCTTTATTGCCCATGATCTCAGCGTCGTAGAACATATCAGTGACCGCGTGGCGGTCATGTATGTTGGTCAGTTGGTAGAAAGCGCACCCACTGCGGAACTCTTTACGCAGCCACTGCACCCCTATACCGAGGCCCTGCTCTCCGCTGTACCTCAGCCCGACCCACGAGATCGGCGTGAACCGATTGTGTTGCAGGGTGATGTCGCTGACCCGGCCAACCCACCTAGTGGCTGCTATTTCCACCCGCGCTGCCGCTATAACGATGGCAAGCGCTGCACCAACGAAACGCCAGCACTACGCGAAGTTAAACCCGGACATACGGTACGCTGTCATTACGCAGAGAAGTTGAACTTGATTGGCGTCGAGCAATCGGTAAGGAAGCATTTAACATGATTAATATTTATAAATTACCGCTTGTTTTAGAGCCACAGCCTGAGGGGGGCTATACAATTACTTGTCCGGTTTTGCCTGAATTGATTACAGAAGCGGATAATTTACAGGAAGTTTATGTCAGTGTCGCTGATGCTCTAGCAGCCATCTTGGAAATTTATCAAGATTTGAAGCGCCCTCTGCCTGATATTTTGAAACCTTTACAAACAAACTCAGCGATTTGGGCTGAAACATTGATCCCCTTAACCGCATAGGCTTTCCTGGTATATGCGATACCGAGAAATTAAACGAAAGCTTCGTGAAATTCCGCGCCAGGCAGGTGGCTCACATCATAAGTGGCATAACCCAATAACGAATGCAATTACGCCGATTCCTGATTGGGGAACGAAAGATTTAAAGATTGGTACAGTACGCGCAATTGTCCGTCAATTGGGGTAAGACTGGAATGATTTCAATCAGGCGTAAACAATGAAAGTCATGTTGCTCTTCCCACCCAACTGGACCCCGACCATGCCGCATCTGGCGCTGCCCACGTTGACTGCCTATTTGCGCCGTCATGGGGTGGAAGTGATCCAACGTGACCTGAATCTGGAAGTCTTTGATGAAATCCTGACACGTGATTACATCAAAAACGCAGTCGAACGTCTACGCACGCAGAATAGCCCAGCCACCCAAACTTCAAAAGCCAAAACCCTCAATCGCCCAACACCCCGTCCAGAAGCGATCCAGTGGGCTTTGCGCAGCGGGCCGCAATTGGCCACACAGGTAGAGCAGGCCAAACGGGTGCTGCGCAGTGAGGCTTTTTTTGATGGGCCGATTGGGTTGCGGGCCTTTCGGGTGATTACTGAATGCTTGGAATTGGCCTCATTGCCCTTCTACCCTGCCGCACTCCATTTGCAAAGCTATGAAGCCGCCGGCCCCGTAGACAGCAGTCGTGCGCTGCTCCAACTGGTGAGCGATCCCCAGACCAACCTCTTTTTAGACATTTATCGACGGGGCATCCTGCGCGACATTGAACGCGAGCAACCCGACGTAGTGGGCATTTCTATCCCTTCAATGCCCCAGATGTTGGCCGGCATGACCTTGGGTTATTTGATCAAGACGGCTGGGTTACCGTGTCATGTCACAGTGGGTGGACCGCACATCAGCATGTTGCGCGAGCAGTTGCCCAAAACGCCGGCCATCTTTCGCCTGTTTGACAGCGCCGTTGTCTTTGATGGTGAAGTTGCCCTGTTGCGCCTGGTAGAAGCCGTAAGCGCTAGACGCGATCTGGATCAGGTGCCGAACCTGATCTACAAAGTAGGCGAGCAGATTTGCGTCACCCCGCGCAAAGAGCCGGAAAAAATTGGCGACCTTCCATTGCCTGATTTTGATGGGCTGCCCCTGGGGCGCTATTTGGCGCCGCAACAAGCCTTACCGCTGTTGACAGCACGCGGCTGTTATTTTGGCAAGTGTGCCTTTTGCAATGTAGGGTATGGGGAAGCCGAAACCTTCAGCCAGTTGCGGGCCGAGCAATTGGCCGAGCAGATGTTGACCTTGCAACAGAAATATGGGGTCAGACACATCTTTTTTTCAGATGAAGCCATTACCCCCCGCAATTTGAAAAACCTCTCGCCAATGCTAGCGGCGAAGGGTGCGCCAATCCACTGGGGTGGCTGTGCTCGTTTTGAAAAAGTAATCACCGCAGATCTGTTGCAGAGTATGTATGCCGGTGGCTGCCGGATGATCCTTTTTGGGCTGGAGAGCGCATCAGAAACCATGATGCAGGCCATGATCAAAGGCACCGAGCTACAACACATGAGCCGAATTCTGCGCGAAAGCGCGGCGGCCGGCATTTGGAACCACACTTTCTTCTTTTTTGGCTTTCCTGGCGAAACCCTGGCCAATGCGCAGGAGACCGTCAATTTTGTCTACGAACACAAGCCCTATATCAACTCGGCGGCACTGGGTACATTTTTAATGGAGCGCTATTCACCAGCGCATGTTGCCCCGCAAAATTTTGGTGTCAAGCTGATCTTGGAAGACCCCGACAAAGATCTGGCCATCTATTTTGATTATCAAGTGGAAAAGGGTATGGATGACAAACTAGCCAGCCTGGTGGAAGAGCGTTTTCTGGAAAGCCTCCCCACCAAACCGTATCCCCAATATTATGTTAGTGATGTCTATCGCTTTCTCTATGCCAGCTATTTAAGTGAACAGGGGCTGCCCCATCCACCGTGGTTGGTACAAGAGCAGGCTGCAATGGCATAGGTATCGATCCGGTATCGGGTAGTATCCATTACCCAATACCACTACTCATACGTGTTACTCATAAGTGTCTTTTACAAAGGAGGATGTGCATGAAACAACTTACATCTCGACCAGTCTCCCGCCGTGAGTTTATGCGCCTCTCGGCCATGGCGACGGCCGGTGCGGTGATGGTGGCCTGCGCTCCGGCAGGCGCGCCGGGCGGAGCAGCTCCGGCTGCCCCCGCCGCGCCTGCGGCAGCGGAAGCACCCAAAGCAGCCGCGGCGGCGCCAGGGAAATTCAACGAAGCGCCCATGTTGGCGGATCTGGTCAAGGCTGGCAAACTGCCGGCAGTGGACGAGCGTCTGCCCACCACGCCGGGTGTGATTGACGGCGTCGAGGGCGCAGGCAACTATGGTGGTACCATCCGCCGTGGCTTCAAGGGTGTATCGGATCGCTGGGGGCCAACCAAAACCCAGGATCGCAGCCTGGCCTGGTATGACAAAGATTTGAATATCCGGGCCCGCCTTGCCGAATCCTGGGAAGTCAGCGATGACGCCAAGGAATGGACCTTCCATCTACGCCAGGGCATGAAGTGGTCGGACGGGACACCGTTTACCACCGAGGCGGTCAAATATTGGTATGAGAGCGAACTGAAAAATCCGGATCTCAAAACCTACAAGGGAAGCGCCTGGGCCACTGGGGCAAAAAACACCCTGATGGAATTAGAAGTCATTGACGACCACACCTTTAAGTTCAAATTTGCCGACGCTAACCCACTCTTTGTCTTCAAAGTGAGCCGCCCCACACCAGCACCTTATTCTCCTGGTCACTACATGAAGCAATTCCATAACGAATTGACCGACAACAAAGATGACCTGATGGCCAAGGTGAAGGCCGCCGGCTTTGAGACCTGGGATCAATATTATGATGACCGCGGCTGGTGGTATTTGAATCCAGAACGGCCCAGCGTTGGGCCGTGGATTTCCAAGAATCCGCTGTCGGAACAGCTCTTTATTATGGAGCGCAATCCTTATTTCTTTGCTGTAGACAGCCAAGGCAATCAGTTGCCCTATGTGGACAAGCTGAACCACCGCCTCTTTGATACACCGGATGTCTTCAACCTGTGGATCACCAACGGCGAGGTCGACTTCCAGGCTCGTCATGTGGATATTGCCAACTACACACTCTTTAAAGAGAGTGAAGAGAAGGGCAAATACAAGGTGCTGGTGGGCACCAGCGCCAATCATATGGCCTTGCAACTCAACCAGACCACCAAGAACGAACGGCTCAACAAGTTCTTTAACAACCGCGATGTACGCATTGCCGTCTCAGTGGCCATTGATCGCGAAGGCATCAACGACCTGATCTATGATGGGCTGGCCACGCCGCGTCAATATAGCCCGTTGAGCACATCGCCGCAGTACCATGAAAAGTTGTCCAAAGCCTATATCGAACACGATGTGGCCAAGGCCAATGAACTGCTGGACGGCGCTGGCTACAAAGAAAAGGATGCTGACGGTTTCCGCAAATGGGACGATGGCAGCGGTGAAGTGATCACCTTTACCATTGAAGGCACCGACACGCCTGGTTCACCCAGCGAGGATGCCGTGCAACAGGTGATCAAGAACCTGGCTGAAGTTGGCATCAAGGCCGCCTATAAGGGTCTCGAACGCGCCCTCTATGAAGAACATTGGGGCGCCAACGAGATCGAGGCAGCCTGGTGGGGTGGTGACCGCACTGTACTTCCGATTGTGGCGCCTATGATCTTCCTGGGTACCATGATCGACCGACCGTGGGCTGATGCCTGGGGTAAATGGCACGACAATCCGGCCGACCCGAACGCCCAAGAGCCACCCGCCGACCACTGGATCCGCAAGATTTGGGGAATCTGGGATCAGATTGCCACCGAAGTCGATGCAGACAAACGCACCGAGTTGTTCAAAGGCATTTTGGACATCTGGGCCGAAGAGTTGCCCATGATCGGTGTGCTGGGTGAGATCCCGGCCCCGGTGATCGCCAAGAGCGGCATCCACAACTATGTGGAAGGCATGCCTATCGACGACACCACCGGTGATGAGCACCTGCTCCAGACTGAAACCTATTTCTGGGAAGATCCGGAAAACCACGCCTAACGATTAGAGAAGCGAGGCTTTTTAGAAAAGCCTCGCTTCTGGATTGAATCAGGGGTTGATATGTTACAGTACATCGTTCGCCGCATTGTTTTCATGATTCCAACGCTGGTCGCCGTTTCGATCATTTCGTTTGTGATCATCCAACTGCCGCCAGGGGATTTTCTTACTTCCTATGTGGCGCAGTTACGCGCCCAGGGCGAACAGGTCGATGATGCCCAGTTAGAGGGGCTAAGAGAACGCTATGGCTTGGGCCAGCCGATCTATGTCCAATACTTGAAGTGGATCAGCGGAATTCTGCTACGCAACGATTGGGGACAATCCATGGAGTGGCAGAAGCCAGTCAAGGAGTTGATCGGCGAACGCATGATCTTGACGCTGCTGATCACCGGCTCAGCCCTACTGGTCAGTTGGTTTATTGCCATTCCTGTTGGTGTTTATTCGGCCACCCATCAATATTCCAAGATGGATTACTCATTGACCTTTGGTAGCTTTGTGGGTCTGGGCATACCTGGCTTTCTACTGGCATTGGTGGTCATGTATTTGGCGCAGTCAAAGTTAGGCTTGAATGTGGGTGGGCTTTTCTCAGAGCAATATATTCTTGCCCCCTGGAGTTGGGCTAAGTTTGTGGATATGCTCAAACACCTTTGGATTCCGCTGATTATTGTCGCTGTTGGCAGCACCGCTGGCAATCTACGTATCACCCGTGCCAATCTGCTGGATGAGTTGAACAAACCCTATGTAGAGACCGCCCGCGCCAAAGGTTTGACCGAACGACGCTTGATCTGGAAATATCCAGTGCGGGTGGCCTTGAATCCATTCTTCAGTACCGTGGGTTGGTCTTTGGCTAGCTTGATCTCTGGCTTTACTCTGGTCTCGCAAGTTTTGAGTTTACAGACCATTGGGCCACTTTTTCTGCGTTCATTGACTTCACAAGATATGTATCTGGCCGGTAGCATCGTCTTCCTGCTCAGCGTCTTAACCGTTGTGGGCACTCTGCTCTCGGACATTCTGCTGGCGTTGGTCGATCCACGGATCCGCCTCAATTAGCATTTGATTCCTAGCTTTCACAGATTAAACAGACAAAAATGACAGAAAAGACCTGGTACGACCGAATAGACCAAGAAGCCCTGGAGGTTGCGGACGAACTGCCCACCGGCGCAACCGGAGCACAGGCCGAGAAGGTCTTTGTAGCTTCCTATTGGCAGTTGATGTGGTGGCGCTTTTTGAAACATCGGCTGGCGGTGGCGAGCGCCATCATTGTGCTACTGCTCTATCTGGTGGCGGCCTTTTGTGAATTTGTGGCGCCGTATGACCCGGAAGATTCTTTTTCTAAGTATAAACTGGCGCCACCCAGCCCGGTCCACATACTTGATGCCCAGGGCAACCTTCATCGCCCATTTGTCTATAAGATCAAGCGCGACCGCGACAAAAACACGTTGCGTAGCCTCTATGCAGAAGACACCACTGAACTCTATCCAATTCGCTTCTGGGTCGAGGGTGGCGAATATGAGATGTGGGGGATCTGGAAATTTAAGCGTCACCTCTTTGGCCTGGATGTGCCACATGATCAACAGGGCATCTTTTTGATGGGTGCCGATCGTTTAGGCCGTGATCTCTTTTCACGGGTTGCTTATGGGACACGCATCTCGCTGACCATTGGTTTGGTCAGCGTTGTGGTCAGTTTGGTGCTAGGAATTTTATTGGGCGGGCTTTCCGGCTTTTATGGTGGCATTGTTGACAATGTGATCCAGCGCATCATCGAATTTATCCGCTCGGTGCCGGAGATTCCATTGATTATGGGCCTAAGTGCAGCCCTGCCAGCCAACCTGCCAGTGATCCAACTCTATTTTGGCATTACCATTGTGCTCTCGTTTGTGGGTTGGACGGGGCTGGCGCGCGTG
>WBZQ01003013.1_pt1 | contig 10574 bp, 9 predicted proteins | sample 5204251 | NCBI WGS metagenome assembly WBZQ01 (sample SAMN12412402, study PRJNA552823) | activated sludge metagenome | isolation source: activated sludge from nitrification reactor of wastewater treatment plant... | place: USA: Virginia | collected 2017-09 | reverse complement strand
CATTTCAACAAATTCCGAACCGGAAATGGAAAAAAACGGCACCCCTGCTTCACCTGCCACAGCGCGTGCCAATAGCGTCTTGCCGGTACCTGGCGGACCTACCAATAAAATTCCTTTTGGCGCCCGCCCGCCCAAGCGGCTGTAATCAGCCGGATTCTTTAGAAAATTTACGATTTCAATCAATTCTTCCTTGGCTTCGTCGACGCCGGCAACATCATTGAAAGTCACTTTGGTTTCTTTCTCGACAAAGACTTTGGCACGGCTTTTACCAATCGACATCAAGCCGCTGCTCATACTGCCACCCATACGCCGGATTATGAATAACCAAATAGCAATAAAAATAACCATCGGCACAATCCAGGAAAGTACATCACGTAGCCACGTGCTTTGTACTACACCGGTGTAAACAACGTTGTATTTATCAAGTATTTCAGCCAATTCAGGCTCAACACGCGTCGTCACGAAATCCTTAAAACCATCGGCATGCTTTTCTTTCAGCGTACCGAAAATCTGATTCTCAGTAATCGCAATTTCGGCAATCTGCCCTTGCTCCAGAAAATGTTGAAAACGGCTGTAGGGAATAGGCTTGACTTGTGTATATTGTGTATACAGATTCTGTATCAGCAATAAGCTCAGAATTGCGACAACAATAAACCAAAAATTAATTTTTTCTTTATTATCCATTGCTTATTTAAGTATTTGTAGATGACAATTATTGCCTATCATACCAATGAAAAGGGCATTATAGATATTCCGGGCACTGATAAATTTCAGCAAACATTGAATTAAAATCGCCAGTCCATTTGTAATCCACCAATATTGATTTGTTCTGAATATTGCCCGACAAGAAAATCACCCGTTGTACCCCGTCGGTTAATACCGGCATCGTCCAAAAATAAATGAGCATATGCAGCATGTATATTGATGTTCTTGAATAATGCGTAAGTTATTCCTGCTGTTAGCCAGTAGCGGCTATTATCGGGGATTCGTGGGGAACGATGTGATGAATCAGGAACCGGCGTTTGATCGTACGCAAATCCTGTTCTAAATGTCCACTTATTATCGGCAGAAAAATAATTGATGCCAGCAGCAAGCCGCCACGTATCCCGCCACCGCAAGTCCATAACATCATCACGTTGTGCGGACAAGAAATTGGTTCTGAGTTCGCGTATCAGACTCCAATGCGTCCACAGTGCATCTGCAGATACTTCCCAGTGCGGATTAATACGGTGAGAGAAACCAAATAACACACTATCCGGCAATGTGACCGAAGTACGCGTGCTACTGTCAATGAAGCTCCCTCCTAACGTTAAGGCCGCAGCATTAGTGGGCACAGAAAAATTTGCCTGCCCATGCACATCATGCGTAATTCTGGAACGATAGCTAACGCCAAAACGGGTATTTTGATTCAAAGCATAAAAAGCTCCAAAATTATAGCCAAAACCGACACTATCGCCTTTAAGCGATACATGCCCATCTGCAGATTGCGGCAACAACCCCTGACCGGCACAAGTCACGGGACCCAACGCAGGCAAGCAAATGGTTCCGAAATCGATAGCATTGGTTAATTTAGTATCCAGGTACTGAACATTAAAACCAGCACCCACTGAAAAATTCTCCGTTACTTTGAACGATAATGATGGATTGAAATTCAACGTCAAGATTTCCGAATCAATTGCCTGATAGCGTCCTTTCCAATCCGGTCGATAGCTGTTACTCATACCATAGGGACTATTAAACCCAAAACCGAAAGCTATTCGATGGTTAAGCGCCTGAACATAATAAACATTGGGAACTGACACCAGATCAGGAGAATTACCACCGTTATTACCTCTTAGCGGCGCACCGCCAAGTACCGGACTTAATTGCGAAGCGCTGTCATGAAAAACTGCAGACGGTGCAATCACATACCCTGCTGTAGAAACTAATTTACCGCGGATTTGGCTCATAGCTGCGGGATTGAAAAACACCATGCTGGCATCACTAAAATTAGTCGGAGCACCGGAAAATGCCTGCCCTAATTCTTTGACGCTTTGCTCCATTACCGCTATTCCGGCACTGTGTACCGCAGCAGAAAAGCACAGTAAAAAGCTAACGAGACAGCGGAAGCAATTGTGAGAGAAAGGTGCTGCGCTAAGCTGCAATTTAATCATTTTACTCCTAGTGGTCTATTAGTAATCATGATGTAAAGATAATCCGCTACCTTCTTGAATTCTCAGGTATATTTTATTAAATGTCAATTCTTAAACATAATGTTCAAAATTCCTACTCCTTCTTCAATTGATAAAATGTTCTGCGATAGAAATCAGCGCACAATAATGATGAATTGAAATTAGTTTATTTCCTTATTGAGCTAATATATATTTAGCACATTGGGCAATACTTCGTCATATCAGCAATTCTAATCCGCTCAATACAATGAAAAATGATCACAAGGAATCGATGCTGGATGATTACATTGAAGACTCTAGTTTTCAGCAATCCGATCATTCCGCTGCACTGACTGCTGAGCAAATTAAGCTGCTCTATCAGCAATCTGGTAAAGCCATGCTTGCCACATTGATCATTTCGCTAGTACTTACCTTCGTTTTTTATGACTATACTTCCATAAATTGGCTTTGGAGCTGGTTGGTTGCTATTTTTTTGCTTGCTGCTATCCGATTTCTGCTCATTCAAGCCTATTTCCGTGAGAAACCATCAGCCAACCAATCGATAATATGGGGTCGTCTTTTTATTCTCGGTGTTTTTCTATCCGGACTACTTTGGGGCTTGGCTGGAGGAATTTTTTTCGTTGCCAGTAGCGTTATGCACCAGCTTTTTCTTGCCTACCTATTAGGGGGGATGGTAGCAGGAGCAATGGCAACGTTATCATCCTATCGCGGTGTTTTTTTTGTCTTTGCAATACCGGCCATTTTACCTTTTACTTATCAAATATTGACTCATGATGGTGATACCAGCCTGCCAATCGCCTTTACTTTCCTGTTTTTCGTGCTAATGATGGGTAGAATCTCACATCGGCTGCATCGAACAATCACCGATTCACTGAGCTTAAGATTTGACAATTTTGATCTATTAAACCGTCTTATTATCGCCAAAGACCGCCAAAAAATAATCAATCGCGAACTACAAAAGCAAATATTGGAAAAGGATATAGCGCACCATGCATTACAAAATGCCAAAGAGGAATTAGAGCAACGTGTTGCAGAGAGAACTGCTGCACTTGCTTTATCAAATGACATATTAAAGCAAGAGAAAGAACTCTTCCAAGTTACGCTGGCTAGTATTGGTGATGCAGTTATCACAACAGATTCAACAGGTAGAATAACTTACCTTAATCCGATCGCAGAATTGTTTACAGGCTGGAGCAACAATGATGCAAATGGCGCATTACTACAAGATATTTTTCGCATCAAAGATCTAACCACTCATACTCTGATTGAGAATCATCCACTTAACAGGTGCTTGCACACATCGGGTGAATCTTGCAGAAATCAGGAAAGCTTGCTGATACAGAGGAACAATCATGAATGCATTATCGATTATTCCATCGCGCCAATCTTACAAGATCAAGAAATCGTGATCGGAGCTGTACTAACATTCCGGGATGTAACTGAACAGCGCAAATTAACACAAAAACTTGCCTATCAAGCGGCGCATGACTCGCTCACCGGCTTATTGAATCGTGATGAATTTGAAAATCGCTTGAGTAAAATTCTAGCTTCGACGCGTAAACATGATAATCATGCCTTGTTATTTCTTGACTTGGATCAGTTTAAAGTCATTAACGACACCTGCGGTCACAGCGCAGGTGATGAATTATTGCGCCAGGTAACAGCATTATTGCATTCTAAATTGCGTGCACGGGACACTCTGGCACGACTGGGTGGTGACGAATTCGGGATTATTCTCGAGCATTGCCCTAAAAATGAAGCGGTGCATGTTGCCAATAGCTTGCGTGAACTTGTACAAAATTTTCGTTTTAAATGGCAAGAAAAAACTTTCACGATCGGTGTCAGCATTGGATTATTTCCCATTACACATAACAATGAGGGATTAGCAAATGCGATGAGTGCCGCAGATAGCGCTTGTTTTGCCGCTAAAGATAGAGGAAGAAATCGCGTTCACATTTATCAGGCCAATGACAATGTGTTACAGAAAAGATCCGGTGAAATGCAATGGTTACCACGCATTCAGCAGGCTCTTGCGGATCAACGGCTGTGCTTATACTTCCAGCCAATCATACCTCTGTCAAATAACGACGAACTGGATGAGCATGGTGAAATTCTTTTACGCCTCCAAGGTGAGCAAAATCAATTAATATCTCCAGGTTCATTTCTCCCTTCTGCCGAACGCTATGATCAGATGCTCGCAATAGATCGTTGGGTGGTGGAACAATCACTTAGGCTCCTCAAGAACCGCTTGCAATACCAATCCAAGAATATGTATGCAATCAACTTGTCAGCACATGCATTAGGTAGCGAAGATTTTCTCGAGTTTGTAGTTCAGATTCTAAAAGACTATAACGGAAGTCCAGCTAATATTTGTTTTGAAATTACCGAAAATGTTGCACTAGCAGATCTGCAACATGTCATGAAATTTATGCAAACCCTTAAAGAATTGGGATGTCACTTTTCTATGGATGATTTTGGCAGTGGTTTATCTTCGTTTGGTTTTTTGAAAAATATTCCATTAGATTTTCTCAAAATTGATGGCCGGCTAGTAAAAGGCATTCACAGCGACCCCGTTGACCGAGCTATGGTTGAAGCCATCAATCATATTGGACACATCATGGGATTGAAAACAATCGCAGAATGGGTTGAAAATAAGCAAACTTTAAAGCTACTTGAAGAAATAGGTGTCGATTATGTACAAGGTTACGGACTCGCAAAACCTTATATGCTTCATTCGGAATCCGTGAAACCTGTGAAAATTAGCAAAAAATAATTACCCCTGTAACCGTGCAGTGGGTAACGTTATTAACCTTTTGCGAATTACTTAAATGTTCTGTGAAGAATGTCACTGGCAAAACGGAAGTTTTTTGTATCTTTGGGATTACTACATTCCACAACTAACTCCTGCCGTGAGCAATAACAATTAATCTTACCGCTTTCATTGAGCTCGCTAAGCGATTCATCCGCACTTTTACGAATTGGTAAAGTCATGGCTATCAGCTTTTCGGCCCCTTTTTTAGTAAGAAAATAAGCGGTCAATCCCCAAAAGTGACAGGTGAATTTTGATGCATGCAAACTGACATGCTTTATTTTGTTTTTTCTGTGATTTATAAAAAACAAATCAGTATCAGCAGGAATATGGCGTACAAATTGTTCAAGTGATGATTTGTCACAAAGAAATAAAGCATCATCTTCAAGAATAAGCGATACTTTATTAGGTGATTTAAGAGCTGCTTTCCACAATTCGTAGTGAGAAAGGTATGCGCCTATCTGTGCGGAGGTTAGGGGCATCTGAGTAGCCGGGCAATAATTATCCGGTGTTAATATGCCATCATCAATCAATTGATCAGTATCAATAGTTAATCCATCAATTGCAGGAAAAATTTTAAAATCAAAACCGGCGTTACTTAATTGTTCCTTAATAAATCGCCTCTTATCCGATCTGCGCAATAGATTAATGCATGTTATATCAAAATTTACCGCTTCTGTTTGTCCGAATAACAACTTAATACCATGCTGTTTGAATGCAAAACGTAAACGGTCAAATGTCAATGATCCGGCTGAATACGCGGACCGTATGGCTGTTTTAGTACCAAAAACCCATCGCCAGGGTCCTGCCGTGTTATTTCGCTGCGGACGGACATATTTCCTATAAAAATTAAAATATACATTTCTCATTATTAAAATTAGTGAGAGATCCTTTACAAGTTAATCTAAATTATTTCCTTGACCCACCTAGCTGAGAAGTCACAACAGCTTTGTTCTACAGCATCAAATCATATAAGTTGATTATTAAAAAAAAAGAATTTAGTGACAACTCAATCTTTTAGTAACAAGTGGCAGTGCAAATAAGCCCGTGTAGTAAAATATGTTTTGGTTCAACGCTAACAAATCATTAAATTAAGCTTTATGATAATGCTGAAAAATGCAAAGAAATAAATGTGATAAAAATTCACACGCTCAATATATGTAGACTCCAATGTTTAGTCAAGTATCGGATATGGCATTAAATCTAAAAAATTTCGCGCTGCATCGATCAATATCTTAACCTAACACATTGATATTACTGAATTCAGCATACCACTCTATGGAATATTTCCTTCAGCGACAATTAACGAAAAATATAAAATTATTGTGAATAATATATAGTGCAATCAATTAAAGACGTTAAGGAAATAACAAATTATCGGAAAATTCTGTATTTACTATCTTCTCCAGATAGACCTTCGCTCTCTCGCTGACCCCTGCTCCATGCTGTAAATAAGATTGTGCTGCAAGCTTCGGTGAATAATCACTCGTGACATAACCTAGCATTTTAATTTTCTCAATTGATAGTACAGTTACAGCTAATTTCCCTTTCGTTAATTTGATGACAAGAAAATTTCTACCTTGATTTGCAACAACTATTGCGGTTTGGCGATGTTGATTAATAATTACAGTAGGTTGCATCAGCGTGCCAGTTATCAAACAATGTTTACTGAAGCATTGGCTTCAAGTTTTTCCCATACACATTTATTGCCACTTTCGCGAACTATATCTTCTATTATTGCCAAATGCTGCTGAAGTTCCTCAGCTGTCGCCTGAATGATTCTTAGATTATGACTATCCCAGTGCGCAATTGAATGCTGTAAAACTTCACTCTGACCCAAGTCAATCAACAAGCTCTCTTGCCCGCGTGTCATGGCTAGGTAAACTTCAGCCAACAGTTCCGCATCTAATAGTGCGCCATGAAGGGTGCGTTTAGAGTTATCAATATTGTAACGCTCACACAAGGCATCAAGATTATTACGTTTGCCGGGATGAAGTTCTTTTGCTAGCTTCAACGTATCTGTTATGAGCGAACAATAATCATCCAACGTTTGCAAATTGATCAAATTTAATTCGTGGTTCAGAAATCCAATATCAAATGGTGCATTGTGAATAATCAATTCTGCATCATTAATAAAATTTAGAAATTCAGTCGAAACTTCATGAAATTTTGGCTTATCTTGCAAAAACTCAGTTGATAAACCATGTACTTGCAAAGCTCCATCGTCACTGTCTCGTTCAGGATTCAGATAGTAGTGAAAATGATGGCCAGTAAATTGCCGGTTGCTTAGCTCGACTGCTGCGATTTCTACAATACGGTGACCCTGCTTATAATCCAGGCCGGTCGTTTCAGTATCAAGTATTATTTGACGCATGTTGGGTAGCTTATGAGTTTTATTTTTCTTCAGTTGAGATCATTTCAACACCACGGTTTGCCAAAGCATCAGCACGTTCATTACCATCATTACCTGAGTGACCGCGTACCCAGCACCATTCAATTTCATGCTGTTGCGCCAACTGATCAAGCAATTTCCACAAATCCACATTTTTGATGGGTTTTTTTGCAGATGTTCGCCAATTGTGAATTTTCCATGAATCAATCCACTGGCTAACTCCTTTCTGCACGTAGTGCGAATCCGTATGCAGATGTATTTTGCAGGGCCGTTTTAAACATTCCAAGGCGCGGATCGCCGCTAGTAATTCCATACGATTATTGGTAGTGAATTTCTCACCACCAAAAATTTCACGTTCGTAACCTGCATATTTTAACAACGCTCCCCATCCTCCAACACCCGGATTTCCTTTGCATGCACCATCAGTATAAATTTCTACTACCTTCGAATCCCCTTTATTCATAATTTTTCAACTTATTCGCAGGATCAAAATAATAAAGTAACTTTTTGGAAGATTTTTTATTAAGTTTCTGCGTAGCTGATACCACTTTAGTTTTGGCGTCAAAACAATTTTTCCAACCCGGCTTGATAATTCGCATACCATGCATGTGTTTAATCGCATGTAAAAAATAAATCCCCCCTGAAATTGGCCACCAGCGATCACCAGCTGCTTCCATAAAATTAAAACGCTGTAGCCATTTCTCTTGTTTAAATGGCGGCGCATAACAGCTCAACCGCCCTCCGATCATCTCAAAATCAAGCAATTTTAACCAATCTTTTAATCTTGATAGTGCTATAAAATTTCCATTCCAAGGATATTGCCGACGTCTTGATGTTAAATACCGACAACCTCCCCACAGACTTAAAGGATTAAAACCAGATATCACAATATGGCCTTCGGGAATCAGTACCCGATGTACTTCACGTAAAATTTGATGTGGGTTATTATTAAACTCAAGTACATGTGGCAAAATAACCAGGTCGATACTATTGCTCTGAATGGGAAGAAAATCGGCTGTAGCGCGCAGCGATACCGGATCGTCAGGCCCTATTGAAAAGTGCAAAGGCATTCTGTTCAGACGCAGAAAGTTAAATTGAGGCAGACCTATTTGAACAGCGTTATAGCCAAATATATTCGCCACAGTCTGATCAAAATAACGATACTCATGGTCTATCAAATATCGACCAAGGGGAGACTCAAACCACTGCTGACAATTACCGGTAATCATTTTTCACTAGCTTATTTACCTAAACTAAGGTTGTTCTCATTTAGTTACTGAAGCATACCAACGCTCGATTAAACGATTTTTACACAAAAATTTCATGCTGAAAATTTACCCCGTTCATGCGTTTAAAGATAATTACATATGGATTATCCATAATCAAAATTATGCTGTTGTTGTAGATCCAGGAATAGCATCTCCTGTAATTGAATATCTTGAGTTAAAAAAATTACGGCTAAGCGCGATTCTTAACACCCATCACCATGCTGATCACACCGGAGGTAATAAGGAATTACTCAAATCGTTCGCTGTACCCGTATATGGCCCACGAAATGAATTTATCTTATCAATGACTCACCCAGTGAGTGAGGGCGATCAGATTAATTTACAAGAAATTTCACTTAATCTCGCAGTGCTTGATACCCCTGGACATACTCGGGGGCATATTGCATATTTTGCCTCAAATCCAATGAACATGGTATTTTGCGGTGATACGCTATTTTCGTGTGGATGTGGGCGAATTTTTGAAGGGACTCCACAACAAATGTATCAATCATTGCAGAAACTCTCACAATTGCCTGATGATACACTGATTTATTGCGCGCATGAATATACGCTAAACAATATTCTTTTTGCCAAAATCGTTGATCCACAAAACGTTGAACTTATTGAACTAGAAATCACAGCACAAAAATTACGTCACAAGAATATTCCAACAATTCCCACACCACTTTCACTTGAGAAAAAAACCAATCCTTTTCTGCGCTGCACCCAACCAGGAATCATTACTCACGTCCAAAAAAATTCAGCAAATTTATCTGTTGATCCAATTAGTGTTTTCGCGGCATTGCGACAATGGAAAAACAATTTCTGATAACCCCATTATTTTTTAGCCTCAATTCTCTGCGGATGCTTTCTAGTCTATTAAAACCAAGAATATGCTAAGAGTTCCGGAAGAAATTCTATATTGACATATGGAATCATCCTCTCTAGAGTAGGTATTGCTAATGTGCTAAAAAGCACAATGCAAGCAGTAATTTACTAAAACATAAAATTTTTTGAGAAGGAAGGAAATATCTATGAAAATAACCAAAATCATGTTTCTAAGCGCTGTTTTTGGATTGCTATTGTCAGGAGTGGTTCATGCAGCAGAGCAAAATTTTAAAGTAGTTGTAAATGCTTACGACACCAATATTCCAGAACTCAAGGTTGAAGGTGTGACAGTTACCAACATTCGTGCTTTTAATGTTCTCAATGAACCGGAAACATTAGTTGTCAAAAAAGGTGCTTCTGTCAAAATCACTGTAGAAAATAAATCTCCTATCAGTGAAGGATTTGCCATTGATGAATATGGTATCAAAGAAATAATTAAAGCAGGTGAAACAAAAGTTATTTCTTTAGTCGCTGATAAAGTTGGCGCGTTTACTATTTGGTGTCAACTCCATCCAAAGAATATCCATTTACCGGGAACTTTGAATGTCATCGAATAAAATGCGAGTAAAATGCTTTTGAGAAATTTTAGAAAGTATTTACTTTGCATTTTACAATAGCTTCTGATCAGTTGTTGTAATTGGAAGTGGAATTATAAAAAAATCCTACAACGGGTTCTAAATTAGCTTAAGGCAATTTGACTGGATTTATTTCACATAAACCATCAAATTGCCTTTTTATTTAACGAGTTATTTCTTACCAGGTATGGCAGCACGTAATACTGGATAATGCTGTATAAATACCATATCGTGGGCAGCATTAGCTTTGTGACAAGCTGCGCAAGCATCATCCGCTTGGATTACCCCTTGCTTGGTTTCATAAGATTCAAAAGTAAAATATGCCCAATTTCCAGGTCGATCGGAATAGCGTTTGGAATCTTTTACCGTGGCAGCAATTCCGTTGAATTCACCTTGAAAATAACCATTTCCGCTTGCGGATTCCTTCGCACCAACACTAACTAGCTCCTTAACAATTACAGTTCCGTCGCG
>WBZQ01003012.1_pt1 | contig 10575 bp, 12 predicted proteins | sample 5204251 | NCBI WGS metagenome assembly WBZQ01 (sample SAMN12412402, study PRJNA552823) | activated sludge metagenome | isolation source: activated sludge from nitrification reactor of wastewater treatment plant... | place: USA: Virginia | collected 2017-09 | reverse complement strand
TCGGCGGTCAACGTCAGCTCAGCTTTCGGGCGTCCCGTTCGCATCGGTGTCCTCCTGTGAGAGGTGACTCTTGAGGACACAATCGATGCACGACTTATACTCACGACTTCAGACTCAGGACACTAGCATCCGATTGGTCAACGGATGCCAGGATGTTCGGTCCGGTTTCAGCCCATGCGCCACTCGCTCGCATTGTGGCCATCCGACTGCCTGGCACATGGTTCACAAATGTGAACCCGTGAGGCCTACCGCCGACACGATCTCCGGCAATCGAGCATTCCCTTTACATCCCCTCAGAACCTATTGTTCTCCTCTCTGGATTCGTTGCCCTAGGATCCATGCAAAATATGTGGCCCTGAGGTCCTGGCCTCACGAAGCTCATGCGATAACAGGCTTCCTCTGTCGGCGGTGAACCAGTGGGGAAAACAGGATGCCAAAGGATTTCAGCCATGTCTCAGGCACCGTTGCCCGAAGAATAGAGTGAGCCATTTCCTCCAACGTATTGAAAAAACACAGTGAAAAATTTTTCACCCACAGCGGTGTGAAATTTAACGTCTCATACGTCGTAATTAGATGAACATGTGTTTCGATTTTCGCCCCGGCATAGGCTCAGCGTTTTAACCTTGTAAAGGATTACCAAGTGGACAGCCTCAAGCACGTCGTGGATTACGGGATTATCGGACTATTACTGGCCTTGAGCCTCTGGGCGATGGCGGTGGCCGCAGAGCGCTGGGTCTTCTATCGACGCATCGACCTCCGGCGATACCGCTCCGAAGAAGAATTCGAAGTGGCGCTCACCAAACGGTTGGTCGTGATCGGCACCGTGGCTGCGAATGCTCCGTATATCGGCCTCTTGGGAACGGTCCTCGGCATCATGTTGACGTTCCATACCATGGGATCATCGGGCACCATGGCGGTTCAAACCATCATGGTGGGACTGAGCCTCGCGCTCAAAGCTACGGCGGTCGGCTTGCTGGTAGCCATTCCCTGCGTCGTGCTCAACAACGTACTCCGGCGGCGGGTCACTGAATTGATCACCCAGTTTAAGGTTCAACATGGGACGTGATATCGACCAGATCAACGTGATTCCTCTGGTCGACGTCATGCTCGTCCTGCTGGTCATTGTCTTGACGACGGCGACATTTATTACGACAGGCCAGGTTCCCGTTCAATTGGCAAAGGCCAAGGAATCCGGGGACCGCAAAGACGTCCCGCTGGTGATTACCATGACCGCGGAGGGCTCGCTCTTCATGAACGACCAGCCGGTGCCGCCGGACGGACTACGGATCGTGCTCAATCCTCATCGGCGCGAATCGTCTGTGCTGGTCCGGGCCGACCGCGTGACGGTACTCGACCGATTTGTGTCCGTCGTCGATGAAATCCGCACCTTAGGCTTCCAACAGGTCAATCTGGAGGTGGTTCGCTCATGAGTCTGGCTCTGCCATTGGACTCGTCGCAGCACCAGCGAACCTCTGTCTGCTGGGCCTTCTCCATGTCGATCCACGGACTGCTCGTCGGGATGGCCATCATGTGGCTCGCGGAAATACCCGCGCCACCCCCGCCTACCTTCAAGTGGGACGTCGCGGTCATACAGCCAACGCCCCCGGCGGCGGAACCAGCTCCGCCGCCGGTTGAGTCGCAGCCGCCGCCCACGCCTCAACCGCTCACCCCCCCAAAACCGAAGCAGGCTCCGGTAGCCAAAGTCGAGCCCGTCGTCCGTCACGTGCAGCCCGTACAGCAGGCACACCCCATTCAGCAAGCCCAGCCCGTTCAGGAAAGTATGCCGGTGCAAACAGCCCAGGCCATTCAACAGGTCACCACCCAGCGGGTTGAAGCGGTCGCTCAGGCTGTTCAGGAATCGGTCAGTGCACCAGTCGAAACAGTGCAGACAGTTGTGCAACATACCGCCATCGTCGAAGACGCAGCGCCGGTGGGAGAGCAGATATCAGCACTTCAAGCGGTCACGACAGCCGAGCCGATCACCAGGCAAGCGGAGGCTGTCACGGAGGTCGCCGCAGTGGTGAACGACGCTCCGGCGATCGAATCGATCCCTACTCCGATTGAGGCATCGCAACAGGTCCGTCAGGAAATTATCCAGCAACCGGTACAAGCCGTCCGGCAACGGGTCGTGAAACACCGGGCTGTCCAAGCGCGACCGGAAGCCCAGGCGGATTTCGGATGGCTGGGGCAAGAGATCTGGTCTTCGGTCGACCAACGCAAGCGCTACCCTGCCGAAGCCAAGCGAAACCATTGGGAAGGTCGGGTCATCCTTCGACTCACGATCGAACAACAGGGCGCGGCGGTCCATTTGTTGGAGTTGTCCCTGGAAAAAAGTTCGGGACACTCGGTGCTGGATCGCCACACACTTGAAATGGTCCGCAACGCCTTTCCCCTGAAGGTCAAGTACCAAATGGCGCAATCAAAGATCCAACTAGATGTGCCATTTTCCTACCACATGGAATAAGGCCTTTTTACACCGATCAACCGATGAACGGAGAATCCCATGCCATTACGTCATACCGTTGTCCATTCTCTCTTCCTGGTGACAGCCGTTTCCCTCGCCATAATGCTGCCTTTGTCGGCAGAGCCGACCTCAGCTCAGCAGCACAGCGACAAACCATTCCATGCCTTGGTGACGGATGCCAAGGACATGCAGACCGACTTGAAAAACGTGGTGTTCTATTGGGAAGAGAAAGTCAGTGACACATCGTTCATTCCGCATGAATTGAAACATCTTCCCGTGAAGCGTGGCACCGCCACGGTGAACGTCAAGTTCGATGCAGTGAAGCAGATTGAAGTGACGACGGCGGCAGAAAAGACCCTGCCGACTCTGCATATCACCCTGACGAGCGGTAAGACGGGAGATTTCCCTTTGGCGATTGATGGGAGCTTTAAGGGCGATTCAGACTTCGGCCAGATCGATCTCCCCGTCCATGGATTGAAAAAACTCGAGTTCAAGTAACGAGTACGTTTCACTATTTCCACGTGGCACATTGTAGTTGAGGGGGCAGATCACCAGCCCATGACGCTCCGTCGCACCACATCTGTCCTGTTCCTTATCTTGACGGCGATTTCGGTCATGTACGCCATAAAATGGATCGGCCTGACCCCGGTTCCCGCCTCAGAAGTCTCAGGCAGGCCACAACCGGCAACGGCCGTCGTGATGGCCCCGGTGACGATTGACCGGATCCGGCATACCATCAGAGCGGTCGGAACACTACGCGCCAACGAAAGCATCATGATTCGTCCGGAAGTAGCGGGGCGCATCCGTCAGGTCTGGTTTGAGGAAGGCCAGGCCGTGGAGAAGGATCAGCTTCTCCTCGAACTCGACGACTCCGAACTCCAGGCTGAATTGGCTCAGGCCGCGGCACAACTCAAGGTCTCCCGTCTTACCCATGAACGATTGAAACAGTTGGACTTGGACGGCAAGCGCTACGTGCCGAAACAGCAACTCGATGAAGTGGCGGGGGCACTCCAGGTGTCTCATGCGACCCACAGCCTGTCTGCTACGCGATTGGCAAGGACCAAGATTCGTGCGCCCTTTTCAGGTATCACCGGCATCCGTCGGGTCTCACCGGGCGATTTTGTCAGCGCCGGCCTGGACCTGGTCAACCTGGAAGACCTGGCCCAGCTCAAGATCGACTTCAAGGTACCGGAGACGCTCCTTCGCCATCTGGCGCCCGGTCAACCCATCGAGTTGACCACTGACGCCTATGCAGGCGAGATCTTTCATGGCACGGTGTATGTGATCGATCCGCAGGTCGAGCTGACCACCAGGTCCGTCCAACTACGGGCCCGCATTCCCAACTCACAACAACGCCTTCGTCCCGGCATGTTTGCTCAGGTGCTCCTGACGTACGGTCAGGAAGAGCGCGCGCTGTTGATTCCGGAAGAAGCCGTCATGCCGAAACAGGATAAGGTCTACGTGTATCTCGCCAAGAATGGCGCGGCGCAACAGCGTGAAATCAGGTTGGGTACGCGCATCAAGGGTTTCGTGCAAGTGCTGAGCGGGCTCACCGAACAGGACACCGTGATTCGCGTCGGCCACCATAAATTGCAGGAGGGTGATCCGATCGTCGCCCTGACAGAGCCAATTCCCTGACCTTCTACGGCATATCCCTATGCGACTGTCCGCACTTTCCATCGAGCGTCCGGTCCTCGCCACCGTCGCGACCCTCTTGCTGATGCTCTTCGGAATCCTGTCCTATTCGCGGCTCCCGATCCGCGAGTATCCTGACATTACCTTTCCGGTGGTGTCCGTGCTCACCGTGTACCAAAGTGCCGATGCCCAGCTTGTCGAAACGGACATCACGTCCGTACTGGAAGACGCACTCAGCGGCGTCGAGGGTCTTCGAACCTTACGCTCGATCAGCAGGGAAGGCCTCTCAACCATCAGTCTCGAATTCACCCTCACGCGCAACTTGGATGCGGCTGCCAACGATGTGCGCGATCGGGTCACCAGAGTGCGATACCTCTTGCCTCAAGGTATCGAAGCGCCGCTGGTCATGAAAGAAGACAGCGAGTCCGACGGCATCATGTGGCTGGCCCTGATCAGCGACCGGCACACCGAATTGGACATGACCGACTTCGCCCAGCGCCAACTCAAAGATCGGCTGGCCCCCCTGCCGGGCGTCTCGAACGTGATGCTCGATGGCGAACGGCGCTATGCGATGCGGATTTGGCTCGATCCGGATCGGCTCGCCTCACGGCTCCTGACAGTACAGGACGTGGAAGATGCTCTGCGCACGCAGAACGTCTCAATGCCCACAGGCCGGATCGAAAGCACGCAACGGGAGTTCAGCGTCAGAATGGGCGGGGGATTGGAGCAGGCCTCGCAGTTCAATCAATTGATCTTGGCCTATCGCGACGGCTACCCAGTCCGCCTCCAAGATGTCGGGATGGCAGAAATTGCCCCGGAAGACGAGAGAAAACTGGTCCGCGTGAACGGCAAGCCCGCAATCGGTCTCGGCATCATGAAACAGTCGAAGGCCAACACGCTTGAGACCGCCCGCGCCGTCAAACGCACCCTCCCGACGCTGGAATCCCTGTTGCCTGAAGGCATGACGCTGGTCACGGCCTTCGATAGCTCCATTTACATCGAACGGTCTTTGCAGGAAGTCTACGAGGCCGTTGGCATCTCCGTACTTTTGGTCGTGCTGGTTGTATTCCTCTTCTTGCGCAGCGCCAGGGCCACGCTGATCCCCACCGTGGCTATCCCGGGGTCAATCCTGGGTACGTTTGTGCTGATGCAGATCACCGGCAGTTCCATTAATACCATCACCTTGCTGGGTTTTGTGCTGGCCATCGGGCTCGTCGTGGACGATGCCATCGTCGTGGTGGAAAACGTCTATCGGCGCATCGAACAGGGCATGAGTCCGTCGCAAGCCGCTATTGAAGGAAGCCGGGAAATCGGATTTGCCGTGATCTCGACGACGTTGACGCTCGCAGCCGTCTTTTTCCCGATCATTTTTCTCCCCGGTATCGTGGGCCGCCTCTTTGCGGAGCTAGGAATCGCGGTGGCAGGCTCCGTTCTCCTGTCCGGCTTCATTGCCTTGACCCTTACGCCGGCCATGTGCGCGAAGCTGTTGAATGCAACAGTCGCTACTGGCAGACCCACACAGGGCTCGGCCTTGGATACCTCCGCATGGCTGCAATGGCTTACCCGGCGTTATCGGACTGCCTTGGAGATGGCACTACACCGGCCATTATTGGTCATGCTCGCGGCGCTGGGCTCCCTCGCGGTCAGCGGCCTGCTATTCTGGATATTGCCCAATGAACTGGCCCCACTCGAAGACACAGGCTGGTTTGCGATTCACGTGAGCGCGCCTGAAGGGGCGACCCTCGATTATACCGACCGGTACGCCAAGGACAGTGAGCGACAGGCCGCAGACATTCCTGAAATGGACTCCTATTACACCGTGGTTGCGAGGGGATGGCGCCCGACGTTGGTGAACCGAGCCGTGACCTGGGTCACGCTCAAGGATTGGTCCGATCGCGACCGCGCACAACGTGACATCATCAACAAGCTGGACCCGGCCCTTTCAGCCATCCCCGGCGCGACGGTCTTTGCGCTCAACCCGCCGCCGTTCAACCAGGAAGATAGCAAGACGCCGGTGCAGTTGGTCGTGCGAGGCCCGGCGTATGACGTTCTGGACAAGATCGTGGCGAAGGTCCGCCACGAGGCAGCAGGACACCCCGCATTAGTCAACGTCGACAGCGATCTGGACCTCAACAAACCCGAGCTACGCGTAGACATCAACCGCGACAAAGCGGCCGACCTTGGAGTACCGGTTGAAACGATCGGCCGGACCTTGGAGGTATTTTTAGGCGGGCGAAAATCATCCATGTTCATGCGCGAAGGGAAGGAATATCCGGTCATTATGCAAACGCGGCCTCAGCACCGCGGCACCAAATCGGATATCGACCATCTTCACGTCCGGGGAAGCCGAGGCGATCTGATCCCGCTCAGCAATCTGGTCACGCTGAGCGAAACCGTCGCTCCGAAACAACTCAATCATTATGAAAAGCTTCGAGCTGCAACGATCAGCGCAGGAGTGGGACCAGGCGCTACCCTCAATCAATCGATCGACGCGTTGGAGGCCATCATCCGGAAGCACCTGCCGGTTGGTGCCAGCATCAGTTATGCGGGGGAGACGAAAGAGTTCAAGGAATCATCCGGGAATCTTCACTTCATCTTCGTCTTAGCTTTGCTGGTGGTCTATCTCATTTTGGCGGCACAGTTCGAAAGCTTCCGCCATCCGATCACCGTGCTCTTATCGGTGCCGCCGGCCATGGCCGGCGCATTGTTGGCACTCCTGCTATTTCGGGGCACGCTGAATATCTACAGCGAAATCGGCTTAATGATTCTCATCGGACTCGTCACGAAGAATGCGATCCTCATTGTCGAGTTTGCCAATCAGCTCCGGGTGGACGGCCGTCCGACCCAGGTTGCGATCGTCGAGGCCGCAGCCCTGCGACTTCGGCCCATCATCATGACGACGATGTCCACCATCCTGGCCGCCCTCCCCTTGGCCTTAGCCTCCGGTGCCGGCGCCGCAGGACGCTGGCACATCGGCCTTGTCGTCATTAATGGGCTCGTCCTCTCGACGCTGTTGACGCTGTTCCTGGTTCCCGTGATGTATATGATGTTGCCGGAATCCTGGGCGACGAGACGGGCAATGAAGGCAAGTAACGGGCTGGGCAGCGTCGTGCCTCGTCCCTCGCATTCCGAGACGGAACAAACGGCATGACGGCGGGTAAGCGGGAACACGGTCGTACTGGATCGTGAGAAGGACTTCGAGGCCTGACACCCCGAACGGTCACTGGGGTCCGTCAAACGGGCAGCGGCCCTTTAGCCCCACGCGGTCTTGATCGCAGCCAATGCCTCACCGATCCGTTGATGGGTATGGATGCTATACACCGCATCCATGTGGTCTCCGAGCACCGTCTCCACGGACACCGGTCCTGTCGTGTGCTCCGCCCAGTCCACCGGCCCCTTCCCCCAGCGTGCGGTGGTCGCAGTTGTCCACCAGATATGTATCGGTGCCTGGACCGGATGTCGTCGGGTCATGCTCAGAAATCGTGCTGCTTCCCTGGCTAAGGCGTATCCCAGCTTTAGTGAGCCGATCGAGGCCTCAGCCTTTCGGCCCGACCCTAACATAGGATCTGGACCCGTTTAAGGGGGGCCGACCAAGAGTTCGTTTAGCGGGCATGCCGGTTGTTGCTCTTGTCACTCGGAACAACCGAAACGACATACTCAGCTGCTGATCCGGCTAGGGAAGAGGATCGAAATAGTCCGACGCGAAGGTGCGTCCGCACTTGTTGCAGTGCCACTCGGGCCTGGGGGAAGTTCTCCGCCGATCGGGAGGATCTGGTTTTAGCAGGACACGTTCCGGCACAACCGGAACACGGCAACTGGGGCAGTAGTGTGTAGGCTCTTTTGTTTTCATTCACCATCACCGAATAGTTTGATCACCTTTCCTCCCTCTCCACTACACCAGTGCTTCCCTATTTCTCTCGCCATTATACGAGAGGGTGAGAGATCCATTGCTCATGCCGTCAAGGTCTTCGCCGGCCCAACCACTCTGCCATCATCGAACCGCGAGCTGGCTCATATCGATTTTCACGCTGATCGCCCCGCCCAGTTCGCCTTCCTTGCCCCCTCCTTGGAATAACCGGAGATGTCCCGCTCGCCTTTTGGTTCTCCATGGCAACTTAAACAATTCTTTTCGTAGAAGAGCGGGAGCAGGACCCGCACGCTGTTTCCGCCGTCAACCTTGCTGATCACGGTTTCGTTCGTTGGGAGGAGGCCGCGCTCAGCTCCTTCATGTGTTCGGTCTCAAAGGAGTCGGGTTTATTGTTGGCGTTGCGGAGAAGGTGCTCAGGCGCGGTCTGCTTCACATATACCCCGGACCACTTCTGAAATCTCGTGGCTGTTTCCGTGCCGAAGGTGGCGGGAATGAGGCCTTTGTATTTCAGCCCTTTCATGTTGAGCACGGGATGATAACTCTCCACGGTCTTTTTACTTTCCATCATCAAACGGTCCAATAATCGTTCGCCAGGGTCGGCACAGTCACGTTGGACACATCATCCAAATTGTGTCCGGTACGTTCTTTAAAAATGGCTGTGGCTTACGCGGCGAAGAATTCCGGCGTAAACGCCGTTTGCGCGTTTGATGGATCATTGATGAGAGCTTGATTGCGGCCGATCGCCACCCGCCCGGAATCGAGCAGGATAGCCAACAGCCGTGCGGTCTCCGACAAGTCAGATTCGGTGGTGTCCGCCGCCACGCTGACGTTCTGTGCCAGGCACCACAATGCGACGAAACACAATAGATATACGCGCATAGTACCCCTTTCGTGCAACATTAAGGCACTGTTGGTTTGCGGACCGAAGCATATGAAGGATCACCACTTCTCCATAAATAGTCGGAGCGAAGAACACAGCAACCCTCTTCCTACCCTTCAACATCATATTGATATCGCTCGGCCTGAACAATAGGACACCTTCCTGGAAATTGTCGGTGTCATGGCGGGCATCGGGATTGGCTGAGCCGGCGCTTTGGCTAAGGCGAAGCGAGATGATTTCGTGTGCTTTATACGGGAGGACGCGTGTTTCTTACTGGCAAGAGGCTGCACAACCTACGGGCAGGTGTCCAGGTAGGATTGCAATAAAAGGCGCCGACGGACAGCCGATGGCGGCGAGGGGACAGAAGAGTGGTGATCGGCCGCCGGTTCTATCGCCAGGCAGGAATGGGCAATTGCACCACGACGGCGAATGTGAACAGGAGCAGTAAGGCGGGAAAATCCCTGCGGTTTCCCGCTTCGATTCGTTTCGCGCGAAGCATTTCTTCAACCGCAGCAGCCGGATTCAAACTGCCGGCGCTGATAGGCGAAGACTAAACAGCGGATGCACAGCTCCCGCACCACCTTCGCCTGCTCGTCACTAAGAGGTGTTCTGCGCATCACAAGCTGCCCGCAATCGGCACAACAACCGGCTGTTGCGGCATCCCGATCAAAAGAGACAGACATCATGGCGTTGGACCCTCCTATTTTCCCGGACTGGTTGCGTGGTCGTCGTGGTTGGCCTCATCCCGTTCAGGAGTGTTCGTAACCGGGAACCGCCGCTCCATCCCTGAGTCATCTCTTTCGTCAGGTTTAACTCTCGCTGCAATTCCCCGATCCGTCCGTTCAACCGGACGATCATACGCTCCAGTTCATCCACCCGTTCGACCATCATGTGTTGCTGCTGGGTCATCATCATGCCCTCCTTGGATTATGCCTTGTCGCAATGACGGATCACCCCGACGAGCACCCCTTCGATGGCGAAATCATCCGTGGGATTTACCAGCAAAGGTTTCATCGAGGCATTGGCGGGATGAAGTTCGATGGACCGTTCACGCTTGAAATACCTTTTAATGGTCGCTTGCCCGTTGAGCAGGGCAACCACCGTCTGGCCGTTGTGCGCAGTGGATTGTTTCCGGACCACGACCAGATCACCGGGAAGAATCCCATCCTCGATCATCGACTCGCCTTTGACCCGAAGCGCAAAGGTCTCTCCCGCCCGCACCATGCTGGGCGGCACATCGACCCACTCGGACTGGGTCACCGGTTCAATCGGCAACCCGGCGGCCACCATTCCGGCCATGAGCACCTGCGTTTTGTTCAGCAGCTGCGTCACGGCGACCTCAACCGCTCCGCTGATACGGCGCATCCCGGATTCATACCGGGCGACCGACACACGAGTCGTCCGCAAGGCCTCGGCAAGTTGCTCCTGCGTCAGCCCTAACTGCTCTCGGGAACTTCGAAATTGTTTCGGCGTCATCATGAAACCAATGGTTACACATCCAGAATGATCCTGTCAACCCGTTTGCCTCATCATTTTCTTGACTATTTTGTTCGCCTCTCCCAGAGCAGATTTTCGGTCCGGAGACGGCAGATTTTCGGGTGAATCGATGATCTTCTGTGCATAAGTCAAGAGCCATTTGGAAAGGGCGAAGAAATAATGTCCGTATCCACAGCGGGAAAGTTCAATCCTGGCTTGACCGTACAAATATGAATGCTAATACATACACAT
>WBZQ01001084.1_pt1 | contig 10575 bp, 4 predicted proteins | sample 5204251 | NCBI WGS metagenome assembly WBZQ01 (sample SAMN12412402, study PRJNA552823) | activated sludge metagenome | isolation source: activated sludge from nitrification reactor of wastewater treatment plant... | place: USA: Virginia | collected 2017-09 | reverse complement strand
GTTCTTCTGTACGGAGCGCTCGCCGCCGCGGGTCCTGCACCCGAGATGGCACCGAGGCTCTCCGACGACACCGCCAAGTCCGCGTCCGACCTCCGCGACAAGGCCATGCTTGGGACCTCGGCGGCGGAGTGGGTGCGCGGCCTGACCACGCGTGTCGGGCCGCGCCTCTCGGGCTCTTTGGGGGATCGTCTGGCCGTCGCGTGGGCCCTCGAAACGCTGACGGCCGCGGGGCTCGTGAACGTTCGAAAGGAGAGCGTCACGGTTCCCGCCTGGGAGCGCGGAGAGGAGACCGCTGCGATCGTGTCCCCGGTTCGGCAGAGGCTCGTTTTGACGGCGCTCGGCGGAAGCGTCCCGACACCCGACGGAGGCCTTGAGGGCGAGGTCATTGGCCTCGCGTCCCTGGAGGACTTGGATGGCCTGGTCGCGCGCGACAAAGACGCGCTCAAGGGACGTCTGGTGTTCTTCGACAAAAGGACGGAACGGGCGGTGGACGGCTCCGGCTACGGCAACAGCGTGGACGTGCGGGTTCGCGGAGCCTCGCGGGCGGCCAAACACGGGGCCACGGGCGTCCTGATCCGCTCGATCGGGACCTCCAGCAATCGCCTCCCGCACACGGGAACCGTGCGCTACGAGGAAGGGACCCCGCGCATCCCGGCCGCGGCGCTTTCGGCGCCCGACGCCGACCTTCTCTCGGAGCTGCTTAGGGAGCGCGATCCCGTGCGGGTCCGCTTCACGCTCACCTGTCGCGAGCGTCCCTCCGCCGAGTCCTTCAACGTGATCGGTGAGGTCCTGGGGCGCGAGAAGCCAGACGAGATCGTGGTGCTCGGAGCGCACCTTGACTCGTGGGACCTCGGCACCGGGGCCCTCGACGACGGCGCGGGCTGTGGGATCGTGATCGAGACCGCGCGCCGGATCGCCGCGAGAGAGCGCCGCCCCAGACGGACGATCCGCGTGGTCCTCTTCGTCAACGAGGAGAACGGCCTGGCCGGCGCCAAGGCCTACGCGAAGGCGCATGAGAAAGAGCTCGCGCGCCACGCCGCCGCGTTCGAGGCGGACTCGGGCACTGGACGCGCGCACGGATTCACGTGGATCGCGGGACCGGATGCCGAGCTCTATCTCAAGGACGCCGCGGGGCTTCTCTCGAAGATCGGAGCCGACGTGTTGAAGGGGGACGGCACCGGCGGCGCCGACATCTCGATTCTCCGCGCGGCCGGCGTGCCGCTCTTCGGGCTGCGGCAGGACGCCTCGACCTACTTCGACCATCACCACACCGCCAACGACACGTTCGACAAGATCGAACCGAGGTCGCTGGATCAGGCCGTCGCGGCGCTCGCGACCATGGCCTACGCCGTGGCCGACGCCAAGGCGTTCCTGCCGCGCATCCCGGAATCGATGCGGGAGGAGCCCCGCACGCGCTGAGAATCGGGCGGGTCGAAAGGGCTTCTTACCGACCGGAGCCGCTCACGGTGCCGTTCGGGCTCTCTGCTACCATGCGCGCTCTTTTGCGCACGCAAATACCCGAAAGACAAGACCCCACGACGGCCACAAGGAGGGCCACGCCCATGTGGAAGAAGACAGCCCTATTGACCCTCACCGCCGCGCTCTCGACCACGGTCGCCTGCGCCGCCGACACCAAGTCCAAGCCCGCCGAGAAGAAGGCGGAGGCCGAGCTCACGACGGAGCAGGACAAGACGCTTTACACGGTCGGACAGCTGGTCAGCCAGAACCTCAAGGTCTTCTCTCTGACCGAGGCCGAGCTGGCCGTGGTCAAGGCGGGCCTCACGGACGGCATCCTCAACAAGCCTTCGAAGGTAGACGTTCAGCAGTACGCCCAGAAGGCCCAGGAGCTCGCCCGCGCGCGGATGACCGAGATGATCGCGGCCGAGAAGAAGAAGGGCCAGGAGTTCGCCGAGAAGGCCGCCACGGAGCCGGGCGCGGTCAAGACCGCGTCGGGCCTGATCTACAAGGAAGTCACCGCCGGGAAGGGCGACTCGCCCAAGCCCACGGACAAGGTCAAGGTGCACTACACCGGAACACTCATCGACGGGACCGTCTTCGACAGCTCGGTTAAGCGGGGCGAGCCCGCCACCTTCGGGCTGAACGGCGTGGTGCCGTGCTGGACCGAGGGCGTCGGCAAGATGAAGGTGGGAGGAACCGCGAAGCTGGTGTGCCCGTCCGATCTCGCCTACGGCGATCGCGGCTCGCCGCCGACGATCAAGCCCGGCTCGACGCTGGTCTTCGAGGTTGAGCTCCTGGAGATCCTCAAGGAAGAGACCGCGGCGGCCAAGCCCGCTCCGGCAGCCGCCCCCGCGACGGCGCCCGCCCCGGCTCCCGCGCCGAAGAAGAACTAGGGTCCCGACGAAAACGCCCGTAGGGGGCGGCCCCCTGTGGCCGCCCTTCGACGCCCAGTGCCATGCAAGAGGGCGGGCACGGGGGGCCCGCCCCTACACCAAGAGGCGGACGAGGTGGTTCGGGATCAGCCCGCGCTCAGCTCCCAGACCTTCGACGTTATGAACGCTCCGACGAGCCAGTCGTCCAGGAATCCCCGCTTGGCCTCGTCTTCCAGGATCCGGAGCGCCCCCTCTCGCGAGACCGCCTTCTTGTATGGCCGATCCCAGGCGGTCAACGCGTCGAAGATGTCGCAGACGCTCAGGATGCGGGAGGGAAGCGGAATCTCGGGACCCGCCAGACCGCGCGGGTAGCCCTTGCCGTTGAGCTTCTCGTGGTGCGCGTGCGCGATCTCGGGCACGCGCGAAAGATCGGGCGTCCACGGGATCGTCGCGAGAAACCGATACGTGTGGCTGACGTGGGACTCGACTTCCTTGCGCTCTTCAAACGAGAGGCTTCCCTTCGGGATCGAGAGGAGCTTCAGCTCTTCATCGGTGAGAAGGACTCCCGGATGACCGCGACGGTCCCGGAACGAGTGCGTGAGAAGGGCTCTCAGCGCCGACCCGCTCTCTTTCGGGAGCACCGTCGGCTCGTTGGCCCGGCGGACCTCGAAGAAGCTCTTCTCGAGCTCCTCGGCGCGCGCCTGCCTCAGCGCGTCGAGCCGGTGGACTTCTTCCGCGGACGGCACCCGACCCTTCGCGACCAGCTCCTGAAGAAACTCGCGATAGGTCTCCGTGTCCGCGGCTTCTCCCGCGAAATCGAAGCGGTCGCGAATCCTCTCCAGGGCCTCGTCGGTGAGCTTCTTGCCCTTGGTCAGGATGCGCTCGGGCACCGAGATCTTCCCGAAATCGTGGAGGAGCGCCGCGGTGCGGATCTCGCGCAGCTCCTCGCGGCTGAACGAGGCGCTTGCGTAGGGACCTTCCGTGGCCCTGTCCACGACCCGCGAGAGCGACTCGGTCAGGTCGGCGACACGCATCGAGTGCCCCGCGGTCGTCGGATCCCGCTGCTCGACCGCGACGATCGAGGCCTGGGCGAAGCTCTCGAAGAGGAGCCGGATCGACGCGGTCAGGAGGTTCGCCTTGAGGCACACGGCCGCCTGGGTCGCGAGCGAGAGAAGCAGCGGGACCACGTCCTCGGGGTACGGCTCGAAGGCGGGAGCGCCGTCCCTGTCCAGGCGTGACGCGGCCCGCCGATTCATCAGCTGGAGCACGCCGACGAGCTCGCCCCGGTGATCCCGCATCGGAACCACGAGAACCGCCCGGGTGCGCCAACCCGAAGCCAGGTCGAAGAGGTCGTTGTGCCGATAGGGAACGCCGGGGGGGAGCGCGTAGGCGTCGGTCAGGACCAACGGCTCGCCGCGCAGCGCGACGTACCCGGCCAGGCTGGTCTCGTCGACCGGCACCGTTCGCTCGACGAAGCGGAACTCGACCGCGTCGTTTTGAGCGAGCTTGAAGCGCAGCCTTCTTCCACCAGCGTCGTCCTCGAGGAGATAGAGGCTTCCGGCCTCCGAGCGCGAGAACCTCCGCGACTCGGTGAGGATCTTCTCGAGGAGCTTCTCGATGTCGCGCTCCGCCGAGAGCGCGATTCCGATGCGGTTCAGGGCGGAGATGCGCTCTTCGGACTCGAAGAGTCGCGCTCGAAGCTCCGCAACCTCCGCGCGCGCCTCATCGACGAGTGCCACGCCCGATTCGCTCATTCCGAGCATTCTGAGCCGCGCCCCGGAAGGGGTCAACGGCTCGCGTTCCTCTCGCGGGCGCTGGTCGCTACTCCGGCCGCCGCGGCCTCATGAACGCCCCCGACGCGTGCAGCTTGTCGGCGGGGAACCGAACCGTGAACCGGCTGCCCCGTCCGCGGCCCTCGCTGAAGGCCTCGAGCGTTCCGCCATGCGCCTCGACGATGGCTTTCGTGATCGAGAGCCCGATCCCCAGGCCGCCGTACTTGCGGCTGTGCGAGGAGTCCTCCTGCCGGAACCGCTCGAAGACGTGAGGCAGAAACGACGCGTCGATGCCGGCGCCGTGGTCGACGACCAGAAACTCGATCCCACCGTCCTCCGCCTTCCTCGCGGTCAGGGTCACGGTGGCGCCGACCGGAGAAAACTTGACGCCGTTCGCGAGGAGATTCCAAAAGACCTGCTTGAGCCGCGTGCCGTCCGCGTCGAACGGGGGAAGGCTCGCGGTGAGATCCAAGACGATCGCGATGTGGCGACGCCCGGCGATCGGGGCAAGCGCGTTCACCGCGTCCGACAGAACGCGCGTGAGGTCGATCCGCGTGCGCTGGATCTCGAGTCCGAAGTTCTCGATCCTGGAGAGATCGATCAGATCCTCGAGCATGCGCTTGAGGGTCTCGGCCTGTCCCAGGATCGACTCCAGCGGGCGCCTGGTCCGGGCGTCGTCGCCCGGCATATCGAGGAGCACCTCGGCCCAGCCCACGATGCCGGTCAAGGGGGTCTTGAGCTCGTGCGAGAGGTTCGCCAGGAAGTCGTCCTTCAGCCGGTTCGAGCGCTTGAGCTCGTCCACGACCCGGGCGTTTCGAAGCGCGATCGCGGCCTGGTCCGCCAGCACGAGGAACGTCTCGGCGTCGCTCTCGGTGAACGCGCGCTTCCGGCACGCGAGGACCTCGATCACGCCCAGGCGGCGGTCTCCGACCCGGATCGGCGCGGCCAGAAGATGCCGGACGTCGCTGTCGGCGACGGAGGACCTCACACGGGCGAGGTCCTCCAGGCGGGCACCGGGCATCAGCTCGGCGAAGCCCTCCACCTCCAGCGAGATGAGCTGGTTCTCGCGGAAGGCCCGGCCGGCGCAGAACAGGTTCTCGATGGGAATCGGCGACTCCCCCCACGTCGCCATGGTCGCGCGCCCGAGCCCGTAGGCCGCGGCGACCGAGAGCGTGTGGCCGTCCTCCGAGGCCACGTACGCGACGCAGCCGTCCGACTTCGGAAACGCGCGCGAGATCTCCTCCACGAAGGACGCCAGGATGTCCGGCGCAAAGAGCCGGAAGTTGAGAAGCTGCGTGGCCCGCGCGACCGACTCCAGGACGCGCGTGCGCCTCTCCAGCTCCGAAACGAGGTCGGAAAGGTTGAGCGCCAGGGCCGCGCGGTCGGCGAACGCCTGCAGGATGCGCACGTCGTCGGCCGCGAACGGGCGGTCGGAGCGGAGGTCGAAGACCCCCACCACCTCGCCGTCCAAGGCCAGCGGCACGACCAGCTCGGCATGGGCCCCGCGGCCGTTGGCCTCACCCGGAGCAGAGGAGCCGCGGGAGACTAGACCCTCGTAGCCAGGTGCCCCTCCTCTCAGGTGCGACACCGACGCCCCCCAGCCTCTTCGAAGGGACACGATGGGCCCGGTGTCGAGGAGCGGTGGATATTGGGGTGCCCGCGAGAAGTCTCCCCGCCTCGCGATCTCGACCAGGCTGCGCGTCTTGGGTTCGATCAGGAGAAGCCGGCAGTTCTTCTGACCGAACTGCGACACCAGGGCGTCGAGAAGCTGGTTGAGAAGCACATCGCGGCTCGCGGTCCTCGTCAGGAGCGCGCGGGAGGCCTCGGCCAGCGCCTTCTCGTAGCGCACGGCCCGCGCCGCGGCCTCGGCGGAACGGCGCTCCTCAAGCGTTACCGCGATCACGTCCGCCAAGGACTGGAGCGTCTCGACGTCTTCCGCCTCGATCTTGCGCGACGCCCCGTCGCACCCGACCACGAGAAGCCCGAGCGCCCTCCCCCCGACGGAAAGCGGAAAGAACCCGAGCGAGGAGGCGGCAAGGCGTTCCGCCCACGGAGACAGGAGCGGATCCTCCGAGACCGCGTTGATATCGAGGAGCACCAGCGGCTCGGCCACGACCAGAGATCGCGCGAGGGCCGAGTCCGAAACGCCCCCGTCGGCGACTGAAAGCGGAATCCGGATCGGGCCGAGCGGTGCCGGCCGGGTTTCCGAGGGCGTCGAAAAGGTCTCGTCGCACACGATCTCGCGACCGTCGGCCGAAAGAAGCCCAAACCCGCCCGCCGGAAAACGCAGCGTGGATTGCAGCCCGGCGAGCACGGTGCGCATGAGATCGGGAATGGTCGGCGAGCGATGCACGGTGGCCGAGAGGTCGAACAGGATCCGCAGCCGGTCGCGCTCGCGGCCGAGGAGCGAAAGAAGATCGGCCTGCTTGAAGGCCGCCGCGAGATGCCGCGCGGCCGACTCCACAAACGCGATGTCCGCGGCCGCGAAGTCCCGGATTCTGCCCACCGTGGCGGACGTCACGACGCCTCGCAACGAGCCGTCGATGCCGATCGGCACGGCCAGGAGGGACCGGGTTCCGGCCGCACGGAAAAACTCCCACTGCGCCTGGAGCTCAACCTCCGAAAGCGCCTCGCTCACAGCCAGCGGGCGCAGCGCACGGAGCGTCGGGGCGATCTCTTCCAAGGGGCCCATCGCGAACTGGGCCGGGATCGGCGGGACCCCCGCCTGAGTGAAGACCGCACGGATCACATACCGCGTCGGGGACGAATCCACGTCGATCAAGAACAGCGCGACGCGATCGACATCCAGAAAACCGCCGATCGCCGCGACGAAATCCGGCAGCAGCTTTCCGAGCTCGACCCCCTCCGAGAGCGAAAGCGTGAACTCCGAGAGAAACCGATCCCTCGCGGCGCGAGCGCCTTCGACCGTTCCGGTCTCGTGGGGCCTGATGACGGGGGCGGGCACGGCTTGCGGTGAATTATCCTCGACCCAATGACGCTTGACGCTTTGACATCGAAGGCGGCGCCTGCGGGCCCGCCCAGGGGAATTCCGCGGCAGCCCGCCGAACTTTTCGCTCTGGACCGGGAGTTTCGCGAGACCCTCCGCCGGGACGACCCGGCGCTTGCCGATCGCCTGGAGCGCTACCGCGCGGGGGAAGCGCTCGAAGACACCGCGCTGTCCGCGCTTCTCGTCGACGCCTCGAGACCCCTTTCGCGCTTCCTCGCGAGCTTCTTCGGCGTTTCGAGGGAGAGGGAGAGCGGGCTCGGGCGGGCTCAGCGCGAGGCCGTGCTGTTCAAATTTCGGTGGTCTGTGCTTCAAAAACGCTGCGCCAAGAAGTATCCGGACGCCGCGTCGGCCGCCGGGCTCGACGCCTCGGTCGAGGCCTCGGGTCGCGCGCTCGTGGACCTTTTCGCGACGAGGCCTGAGGCAACGGAGCCCCCGGACGAGGAGCTCGCGGTCGCGAGGGCGGGGTGGGATCTCTTCGACCTCGTAGGTTCGCTCTCGCCCAAGCCGCCGCGCGAGGCCAGCTACAAGCCCGAGGACGCGCGCCTCAGGCTCGAGGCACTCCGCGAAGCGGCCCGCGCTAAGGACCTGCCGTCTCAGGGCGAGCCGCTTGCGCTGCTGTCGGCTTGGAGCGACATCTTCGACGCCCACATCGCCCGGCTGCGCTTTGCGAAAGAACACCGCGACAGGACCCGTCTTTGGGCCTCCTTCGCTATCCCGAAGCCGCTCAAGTACGACGCTTTGGTCACAACCCAGCGCCCCGACCCGGAAATGCCCGAGCTGCGCACCGGCCTCCCCACGCACCAGAGACACCGGGACGGCTTCGACCTCACGGACCCCAGAAAGACCGCCCGCGAGGTGACCGGGGAGACTCACTACTGCCTGCTTTGCCACGAGCGCGGGAAGGACTCCTGCTCGAAGGGTTTCACGAAAAAGGAAGGCGGCTACAAGGCAAACCCGCTCGGGATCCCGCTCGCAGGCTGTCCCCTCGACGAGAAGATCTCGGAGATGCACGTCCTGAGGCGCGAGGGCGATTCATTAGGCGCGCTCGCCTTGATCGCGATCGACAACCCCATGCTTCCCGGAACCGGCCATCGCATCTGCAACGACTGCATGAAGGGCTGCATCTTCCAGACGCAGGACCCCGTGGACATCCCGCAGGCCGAGACGGGGGTCCTCACCGATGTCCTCGACATGCCGTGGGGCTTCGAGATCTGGTCCCTCCTGACGCGCTGGAACCCCCTCAACAGAAGGCGCCCGTACGCGCTGCCCTACAACGGCAAGAACGTGCTCGTCGTGGGCCTCGGCCCGGCCGGCTACACGCTGTCCCACCATCTCCTAAACGAGGGATTTGGCGTGGTCGCGATCGACGGGCTCAAGATCGAGCCGCTCCCCGACGAGCTCACGGGCAAGGGAGAGAGCGGCCTCCCGCCGCGTCCGATCCGGGACGCGAGACGCGAGCTCTTTCACGACCTGAGCGACCGCGTTCTCACGGGCTTCGGTGGGGTCTCGGAATACGGCATCACGGTCCGTTGGGACAAGAACTTCCTTGACCTTCTCTACCTCAACCTGGCGCGGCGCACGGGGTTGACCATCTACGGGGGGACGCGCTTCGGCGGGACGGTGACCTTCGAGCAGGCCGTGGAGTTGGGCTTTGACCATGTGGCCATCGCGGCCGGCGCCGGCAGACCGACCCTTGTGGACATGAAGAACAACCTCATCAAGGGCATGCGTCAGGCGTCGGACTTTCTGATGGCGCTCCAGCTGACGGGCGCCTTCAAGCGCGACGCGCTGGCCAACTTGCATGTGGACCTGCCGGTCCTGGTGATCGGTGGAGGCCTCACCGCGATCGACACCGCGACCGAGTCCCTTGCCTACTACCCAATTCTCGTCGACAAGCTCCTGAGGCGCTACGAGGAGCTGACCGCGGGGGCCGGCGACCCGGATGCGGCGTTCGAGGAGGGCCTCAGCGAGGAGGAGCGCCTGATCGCGCGGCGCCAGCTCGCGCACGCTCGAGCCCTGAGGGCCGGGAGGGCGAGGGCCCGAGCGGCCGGCGAGGAGCCCCGCCTGGGCGCGCTCCTCGCATCCTGGGGCGGCTCGACCATCGTCTACCGCCGCTCCATGGAGGAGTCGCCGGCCTATCGCCTCAACCACGAGGAGGTCGTCAAGGCCCTGGAGGAGGGCATCGGCTTCGCGGAGAACCTCGAGCCCGTCGAGGCCGTCGCCGACGCCTTCGGAGCGCTCTCGGCCGTGCGCTTCAAGAGGAAGGACGGCACGCTCTTGGAAATGCCGTGCCGAACCCTCCTGATCGCGGCGGGGACGGCCCCGAACGTCACCTATGGCCGCGAGCACAAGGGAAGCATCCCGCTCGATGCCAAGGGCAAGTTCTTCCGCCCCCACGTCGCGAAAAGGAGCGAGGACGGCTCTTTCGAGCTCGTTCCCAAGGACGACGGGATCGGAGCGTTCTTCACCGGAGCGACGCACCAGGGCCGCTTCGTCACCTACTTCGGGGATAACCACCCGGTCTATGCAGGATCCGTTGTCAAGGCGATGGCGTCCGCCCGCGACGGGGCACCCCGGATCCGGGAGCTCTTCGAGACCGACTTGGCAAATCTCGAAAAGGACGAACAGAAGAACCTCGCGGCCGAGCCTTCGCGCCTCGCGGAATGGCAGGCGTTCCGCGAGCGTCTGAACGACCTGATCATCCCGCGCGTCGTGAGGGTGGATCGCCTCACGCCCACGATCGTCGAGATCATCGTGAGGGCCCCGATGGCGGCCCGCAACTTCAACCCCGGCCAGTTCTACCGTCTGCAGAATTACGAAGCCCACGCGCCTAGGAGCGCTTCGAACCCGCTGCTCATTGAGCCCTGCGCGCTGACCGGGGCGTGGGTGGACAAGGGGCAAGGCCTCCTCTCGATGATCGCCCTGGAATTGGGTGTTTCGAGCCGCCTCTGCGCGGCGCTCAAGGAGGGTGAGCCGGTGGTCGTGATGGGTCCGACCGGCGCCCCCACCGAGCTGCCCAGGAACGAAACCGTGGTCCTCTGCGGCGGCGGCCTCGGCAACGCGGTTCTGTTCTCGATTGGCCGCGCCGCCCGGGAACGGGGCAATCGGGTCCTCTACTTCGCGGGGTACAAGAGGGCCGTCGACTTCTACAAGCGGGAGGAGATCGAAGCCGGCGCGGACGTCATCATCTACGCGGTGGACGATCCGCCGGAGATTCCGCCCGGCCGCCCCTCCGATATCACCTTCATTGGCAACATCGTGCAGGCCATGCTGGCCTATGCCGAGGGCCGCCTGGGCAAGCCCGAGATCCCGCTCAGGTCCGCCACCAAACTGGTCGCGATCGGCTCCGACCGGATGATGGCCGCCGTCGGCGCGGCGCGGCACTCGGTCCTGGCGCCGCACCTCGATCCGCGGCACGTCGGCATCGCGTCGATCAACTCGCCGATGCAGTGCATGATGAAGGAGG
>WBZQ01003010.1_pt1 | contig 10580 bp, 9 predicted proteins | sample 5204251 | NCBI WGS metagenome assembly WBZQ01 (sample SAMN12412402, study PRJNA552823) | activated sludge metagenome | isolation source: activated sludge from nitrification reactor of wastewater treatment plant... | place: USA: Virginia | collected 2017-09 | reverse complement strand
CCTGTGTCCGGCCTCGTGGTGGTGCTGTGGATGGCCTGTTGCGCGCCGGCCCCGACGCCCGTCACCTTGCCCATCCCGCCCAGCCCCGATCCGTCGCCCACCCCGGCAGCCGCACAGACCCCCGCTGCGCCGGCGCTCGCGGTCCGGCGTGCATCCGAAGAAGTCGTGGTGGCGGCTTGGGCCGAACCCGCGCATCTCGATCCGCCGGGTGGCCAGGTGCAGATCCTGGTGCGCGCACAGCGCCGCAACGGACGTCCGTTCGCAGGCGTGCAGGTACGCTTGTCGACCACGTCGGGTAGCCTCTTGTCGCGCGGGCGCGTGCTGGTCACCGACGCACACGGTGTGACCCGCGATCGATTGCGCCTGCGGCAGACCGCGACCATCGTGCTCAATGCCGGCGGCACGCGCTACAAGTTCGACGTGCCCATCGCGCTCGCCGGGCGGCCCTTTTAGTCAACCCGCGGAGGAGTCATTCGTGGTCGAAGGATTTCTGCAGTGGCTGACCGGTCTGCCGGCGCCCTGGGCGTATGCCGTGTTGGCCCTGTTGTCGGCACTGGAAAACGTGTTTCCACCGGTGCCGGCGGATGTGGCGGTCGTCTTGGGGGCCTTCCTGTCGCGCCATGGTGCGCTGTCGACGGTGGGCCTGGGGTTGCTCTGCTGGGGTGCGAACTGCGCGTCGGCCCTCGGGGTCTTCCTGGGCGCCCGCGCGCACAGCGAGCGCTTCTTGCGCAGTCGCCTGGGACGCGCGCTGGTCGCGCCACAGGCGCTCGAGCTGGTGCGTCAGGCCTACGAGCGTCATGGCTTCTTGGGCATCTTCATCAGCCGCTTCCTGCCTGGCGTGCGCGCCGCGGTGCTGCCCTTCGCCGGAGCCATGGGCGTGCCCGCCGTGCCTGCCCTGACGGCAGCCGCGGCCGGTTCGGCCTTGTGGTACCTGCTGCTGGTGCTGGCTGGCGCCGGACTCGGGGAAAGCTGGGAGCACCTGCGGGCGCTGCTGGACGACGCGACGCGCTGGCTCACCGTCGTCACGATGACCACGATCGTCGCGGTCGTCATCTGGATTCGGCGCAGGCGCCCCGACCAGGTCCGGTAGCCCGGCCCGGAGCCCGCCACGCCGCGCAGGCGGCTACTTCTTGGCCAACGCCGCCACCGTTGCGCGCAGGCGTTCCTGGCCGGTGGGCGAGAACCAGCAATCGAGGAAGTCGCGGGTCAGCTCGGCTTCACGCGAGCGCATCTCGCTCAGCACGCTGGCGCGCAGATAGCCCTTGGTGATGGCCAGCGCACGCGGATCCTTGTCGAGGAACTCCTGCACACGCTGCTGGCAGCGCGCTTCGAACTGGTCGGCCTCGCAGGTCTCGTCGGCCAGACCCGCAGCCACGGCCTCGTCGCCCGCGAAGTTGCGTCCTAGCAAGGCCACGCGGGTGAGCGCGGGCGGGGCAACACGCGCGCGCAGCAGCATGGCAACGGACCACGGGAGCGGCACGCCGACCTTGACCTCGTTGAGGCCGATTTGGGCGCCGTGACGGATCACGCGCCAGTCCGCCGTCAGCGCCAGGATGCAGCCGCCGGCCACGGCGTGGCCCGAGAGCGCCGCGACGACCGGCTTGTCGAGGCCGAATAGCGCCCACACGGCGTTCGCGAAGCGGCCCATGAAGCTCTGTAGCTCGCGGCGCGACATCTGGATGAGCGCCGGAAGGTCCAACCCGGGGCTGAACAGCTTCGGATGGGCGGAGGCCAGCAGCACCGCGTGTACGCCATCGTCGTGGGCGACTTCCTCGCAGGCGCGGGTCAGATCGTCGACCAGCGCCCCGTCGATCGCGTTGCCGCGTGGCTTGTCCAGACGCAGCACGGCGGCACGCCCTTGTCGCTCGATATGCACGGTGCTCATGGCTCTCCCTTCCAACGCAGGCCGCCGACGCTCGCACGCCACGCGGGACGGTGAACCTTATCGCATGTGGGCTGTCGGAAGCGGGCTGTGCGGGCGCACATCGGGCGCCCGTACAGCCCGTTGCATCAAGGCTTGGGTCGGGGCACCGGCACCACGACCTCGGAGGGGACGTTGATCCAGCGGGCTTGAAAGAAGCCCTCCGGCACGGCGGCGATCAACGCGCGCCAACCGCCGCTGGGTTCAGGATGCAAGCCACGGCAGACGAGCGTCTGGCTGCGGGCGGAGACGCCCAACTCGCGATAGAGGTCTTCGCTGTACAGCCAGCGGGTGAACTTCAGGCGCACGCTCCGCCGACGTCGTCCGCGTGGCGCGAGCGCTCGCTCGCTCGGTACCTGCAAGCGCGCTGTGGGGAGGGACAGATCGAACGCGAGCAGGGGGGCCGCCGTTGGAGTCATCGTGGGGGCGATGCTGACGGGGGCTGGTGGAGCGCTCGTTGCGACCGTCACGGGCGCCGGGGCCACGCTGGCGACGCGCTGCGGAGCGGGCTTGCGCGCGGCCGCACGGGCCGTGGATGGCTTCTTCTTGAGAGCACGGGCGGTATTGCTGGATCTGCGGGCGGGCTTGGCGGGGATCTTGGAGGTCTTGGCGCTGCGTCCGCTGGGTTTGGCCTTGCGCGCGCTCGCGGTCTTTGCCCGAACCTTGCTGGTGGCTCGGGGTTTGCGTGTCGTCGTCGCGGCCGTACGTGCCTTCCGCCGGCTGGGGCGGTCGACCATGCAACTCCTCCTCTGCCTGTGCGGCACGGCTGCACCGCGGTCGCGGCATGCGACCGCACGACAGCCGAAAAGTCGGTGAATTGGCAGATTATACGACACGCATCGTTCGCCGCGCATTGTCCGTTGCCGCAAGCGCGACGCCGGCGTGCCATCGATCACGCGTGGTCAAGAACGCGACAACTGTCCGCCTATCAGTCCCAGAGCGGAATTTGGACCTCGCCAGGACGCGTGTTTACAGGCCGGACGGGCGCCCGCCTGGATGTCGGCAAGGATGTCTCCTGTGGCCCTGCGCTACCGCGTCGTGCTGCATTTTTGACATTTTGTGACGCCTTCGCGGACGATGTCAGAGATGCGCGGCGTCGGATATCGTCCTGATCAAAATCACTCAATGCCAGCCCATGCGCGGCCGCCAGGCGCTCGATACGTGCTCGCAGGCCGCGCACGTAGCGTCCACCGAGATACGCATGGCCTTCATAGGCACGCTGGTAGGCGGGCGCGAGAGCCGGGAAAGAACGCGCGAGAAAGCGCAGGAAGCTGTCACGGGTCGGCGCGCGCAGGAACAGCAGGCCATAGGAGATGTGTTGCACACCTGCCGCGCGCGTGGCCTCTAACAGACCGCTCAACTCGGCGGCCGAGTCGGTCAAGCCCGGGAGGACCGGAGCCAACGACAGGCTCGCAGGCAGGCCGGCGTCCACCAGACGCCGGAGGGTTTCGAGCCGCACGGCCGGTGGCGGTGCCCACGGCTCGAGCTCGCGCAGCAGGTCCGCGCGGGTCGAGATCAACGAGACACGCACGCTCAGGCGCGAACGCGCCTGAATGCGTTGGAGCAGATCGAGGTCGCGGAGAATCAGGGCGCCCTTGGTGGTGATGCTCAGGTGCAGGCCCGGCAGGCAGGCCGCGGACTCGAGAAAGGCGCGCGTGACGCGCAGGGTTGCCTCGCCGGGCTGGTAGGGATCGGTGGCCGTGCCCAGCGCCACATGGCGATCCTGGCCAGCGAGACGCGCGAGCTGCCGCGCGCTGGCGCGCTCGCCGCCGCGCTTGACGTAGATGACGGAGTGGAACTCCTCGACCGGATCGCGCCCGATGTACTCGTGGGTGTAGGCCGCATAGCAGTAGCGGCAACCCATCGCGCAGCCGCGGTAGGGATTGACCGTGAAGTCGAAGGGCACGCGCACGGAGTCGCAGCGGTTCAGCAACGAGCGCGTGCGTAGAGGGTGATAGCGCACGCCGCCGCGTTCACGCAGCAGCTCGTCGCCTAGCCGTGTGGCCATGCTCGGAGCGGCCACCCCGGGGACCATGGGCTTGGGAACCATGGGCGATGTTCGCCTTATTTTCGCCTGCGTGCAACGGGATCACCCTGCTGGCACCTAGGCAGGCTGCGCTCCTGCGGACGCTACGGGCTGCTGGTGTTGGTGTCGGGCTACGTTGTCGGGCGCGGCTTCGTGCGGTCGGTGCTCAGGCGCTGAGCGCCGCCAGCAGTGCGTCGTGGGCCCGCGGGATCACGACCTGGGCGATCAGCATACCGTCCTTGCGCACGCTGGCGGCGCCGGCTTCAACGGCCGCGCGTACCGCGCCCACGTCACCGGTCAACACCACGAGGCCCTTGGCGCCGGGTTGTTGACGCGCTTCGATCAGCGTGACCGAGGCGGCCTTGGCCGCGGCATCACCCGCGTAGATCGCAGAGGCGACCTCGCGCGTTTCGATCAGGCCCACGGCCTCGATGCTCGCGACCTTGACGCGCCCCTTGATGGCCGCGGCCAGTTGCGGATGCGGGTTCTGGATCAGGAACTGATCGACGACGGTGGTACCCGCGACCTCCTGGCCAGCCTGCAAGGCATGCTCGACGTCGGCGACCGATCCGCCGATCATGACCAGGTACTTGCCGCGTGGCACGATCGCCGTGCTGAGCAGGTCGACCGCCGCGCGCTTGAGCATGGCGTCGGTGGCTTCGATGCCACGGGCGATCGACGACATCTCCAGGAAGCCGATGGCGGGTCCACGGGACGAGTCGTTGGTCATTGATGATCCTCGGAGGACAAAGATGCCGGAGCGTGACAGGAAAGTTGGTCGTGGGCAAGCGGCGAGCACCACTCGCACGGGCGGCGGGGGAGTCGCTCGCAGCCTGACCCTGTGGTGGATCTCGGGCCTCGTGGTGATGGTTGCGGGCGGCGGGTGGCTCGAAGCCCGGTTGTCGAGGGCGCCCACCGCTGTCGCCACGCCGATGCCGCAGGCGAGCGCGTTGCCGGACCTGCCGGTTCCGGTGTGGCACGTCGTGTTGTTCCAGATGCGTCCCGATGCCCCCCAGGACGCTGCGACGCGCCTGATCGCCGACAGCAAGCGCTTGCTTGCCGAGATCCCGGGCGTGCGCGAGGTCAGCGCGGGACGCAAGGCTGCCGAGGGGCGCGATGTGCACGTGAAAGACTACGACGTAGCCGTCAGCGTGCGGCTCGCGGAGCGTGGGGCGCTGGCGGGCTACGCCCAGGACCCGCGGCACCTGGAGCTGATCGCGCGCCATGGCAAGCACGTGCGCGGCTGGCGCGTGATCGACTTCTTCGCCGAATAGCGGGCTTGCGTCGTGCCGCGTACCGCCGGGAACACGCACGCCCCGGAACCGCTCGCCATGTGGCGAGGAGTGCCGGGGCGTGGAGCCCGCCGAAGACCGGCGCGTCGCTAGCGGCGGATGGCGATCGCGGCGCTGCGCATGGCTGCGAGCAGGCGCGTCTCGCGCACCTCGTTCGCCATCTGCTCGGCGGTCGCGTCCGGGTTCGGAGGCGGTGGCCCGGCGGCCACCAGGCGATCGAGTATGGGCAGGGCCTCGCGCGCGCTCGAGCCCATCGAACCCAGGCCGCTCACGATGATCTCGCGGGCCCCGATGTGGGTCCCCGTGGTGAGCGCATAAGCCAGATGCGCGACCGCCGGACGTCCGAGCGGCATCAGCGCGCGCGCGGCACGCGCCTGGGCCGCCGGGTTGTTGCTCTGGAGTTGGGCGACGAGTGCACCCAGACCAGGACCCTGCTCGCGCTCGCGTTGCTGCTGCTCGACCTGTGCGGCCAGGCGCTCGCGTTCCGATTCGGCCGCCTTCTCGAACTTGTCGATGGTTTCGCGCAGGCCACCCGCCTCGGGGCGCCCGGCCGCGCTGGCCTTGTCCAGGAAGGCCCGCGCCTGGGCCATGTCCTTCTTGAAGAACCAGCACCAGGCGATGCCGTTCATGGCCTCACCCGTCAGCTTGGGATCGATGCGGCTGACCTCGTTGTAGGCTGCGATGGCCTCGTCCCAGCTCTTGCCGAACGAGTAGGCCAGCGCGATGCCCAAGGCGGCCTGGCCGTTCTTGGGGTCCACGCGCAGCGCCTTGCGGTAGGCACCCACCGACTCGGCCACGCGCGGTGGCTTCGAGCTGCGGTACAACCAGCCGAGGTTGATGAAGCCGCTCAGGTCCTTGTAGCCCGGCTTCGAGGTGACCTTCTCCATGGCCGCGATGCCTTCGTCGAGCTTGCCCGCGTAGCCCAGGAACAGGCCGTAGTTGCCCAGGTAGTTGTCGTTGCCCGGTTCCAGTTCCACCGCGCGCTTGTAGGCCGCCACGGCCTTCTCGAGGTCGCCCGTGTTGTAGAGCGCCGTGCCCAGCGTGGCATGCGCTTCGGCCAAGCCGGCCAGCGCCTTGGCGGCGCGCTCGAGAGCCGGCACCGCGTTCACGTAATCGTCCTTGCGTACCAGCAGCTTGCCGAGCAGCAGCGCGATCTCGCCGCTCTGCTGCAGCTCGGCGGGCAGCTTGCGGATCTCGGCCAGCGCGCCGTCGAGGTCGCCCTTGCGGTACTGGAGGCTGATGGCCGCCAAGCGCGGCGCCGAGGCGGTCGGATCCAGCGTGCCGGCGTCGCGGTACGAGGCGACGGCCTGATCGAGCTGGCCGCGTGACTCGAAGATGCGACCCACCGCCAGCTTGACGGTCGGATTCTTCGGTTCGAGGAAGGCCCCCTGCTGAGCTTGGGCGATCGCGTCGTTAGTCTTGTCCGTGGGGTCCTGCGCGATCAGAGCCAGGCCCAGTGCCGCGTAGGCTTCACCCGAGTGTTGGTCCCACTCCGTGGCCTTGCGGCCTTCCGCCACCGCCTCCGCGAGCTTGCCCTGCTGAAGCAGCGCCTGGCAAAGACCCACCGTGGCCCCGACGTGCTTGGGGTCGCGCTCGAGCGCACGCCGGAAGGCCGCGACGGCGTCCGTGGCCTGACGAGCGGCCAGCAACGCTTCGCCCTGCGCGGCGTGGGCGTCGGCAACCCCCGCACCAGCCTGAACGGCGCGCTCGGCCGTGGCAAGAGCACCGGCGATCTGCAGACGCGCCTGGGCACGTGCCTGAGCCGCAAGCGCCAGGGCGCTGGGTTCGGCCTGCGCGGCTTGATCCGCCAGCGTGAGTGCCTCGCGCGTCGCTCCGGAGCGCAGCTTGAACTCCGCCAGAGCCGCCAGCGCGCGAGCACGCACACCGGGCGCGGCCGAGGCGCTGACGTCGACGGCCTTCTGGAAGCCGGTCCCGGCGTCGTCGCGATTGCCGAGCCGCAAGTTCATACGGGCCAGCGCAAGCTGGGCGTCGGGGTCGGCCGAGGCCTGCGAGGCGGCCTTCTGCAGCGTCTTCAAGGCTTCTTCAGGCTTGCCCTTCTGGAGCTGCTCCTCAGCCTTGGCTATGGCGTCGTCGAGCTTCTTGTCGGCGTACGCCGACGTGCCCGCCAGGGAGGCCAGCACGACCAGCGCAGCAAAGGTGGTCTTGCTCATCGGATCAGGACCTCGTTTCAAGAGGGAATCACGGACGGCCGGGGAGTATAACCTGGCGGCTCGGCGTGCTTCCCACCCCCTCGTCGTTCAACCTACGCGCCGACCTTGTGTCGCATTCCTGGGACACCGGCGCACACAGCCTGGTTCCCGCGCAGCGCCCGGCTTCTCCCGGAAACTCGCGGTGTAACACGCTGAACTCCAAGCTCTTGACATTTCTTCACCAACGGCCACGGAACTTCGCCTGCTGTTCCAGCGTAGGAGCGCACTAGAAAGGCCACACCGAAGCATCCCAGTGGCTCAGCCAACCAAACCGACAGCATCCCGCTAACGAATCCTACCCCCCCAATCGGGGAACCATCCTCTACGACGGAAGCGGGAGGGCGCCGCAAGGCGCCCTCTTCGCGTCTGCGCCAGACGCCGTGCCGTGATCGACCGCGGCCGGCACCCCCCCCAGCGCAATCAAGGCTTCTTGCTCGGCTCGACCGCCGCGAGGCGCGCGGCCTCGAGCACGGCCAGGCGTGCGTCAACCACCCCCCAGCCTTGACGCTCCGCCGCAATGCGTGGCAGGCGTCGGGCGGTCTTCACCAAGATGAGCTTGGCTTGTTGAGGGGTCAGCTTGGGGTTGGCCTCGAACATCTGGGCTGCGATGGAGGCCACGATCGGCGCCGCGAAGCTGGTGCCGTCGACATGCTTGTAGGAGCCCGAGATGACGTTGTTGTCGCGGATCTTGCACGCCACCAGATGCCTCAGCAGCGCGGCGTCGCAGGCCATGGCCGCGTCGAGGTCGGTGTCGACGCCGGCATGGGCCTGGATCACGGGCGACAGGCGCGCGTCGCTGGTCGCCGCCAGACGCGAGTACAACTCGGCCTGCGCGGCCGTGGGCGTGCCCGGCAGGATCGGGGCCGCAACCCAGATGCCGGGGGCAATGACCTCGGGTTTCTGCAGGCCATCGATCGTGGGGCCGTAGCTCGAGTGGTACATGTCGTAGCCCGCGAACGCTGGCCAGCGCTTGTCGTCGAGACCTCCCACGGTCAGGACCGAGGGCGCGGATGCCGGTGGCACGACCGGGTGATCGGGCGCGAGACCGAGGTTGCCCGCGGCCGCCACCACCAACACACCCTCGCGCGCGGCCCACTCGGCGGCCTGCGACAGGCCGTCGGTCAGGTACGAGGCCTGATAGTCGCCCCCGCAGCTCACGTTCACGACCCGGATGTTCAACTCGCGTCGGTGCCGCACGACCCACTTGAGTCCACGCCGGATGTCGTCGTGTCGGATGCGCCGCACGCTGCCGCACTTCACGAGCACCAGGCGCGCCTCGGACGCCAGGCCGCGGTAGAACCCGCCCGACAGGCTGCCGTTGCCGCAGGCCACCACCGAAGTCATCATGCCGTGCCAACTGGAGGCGTCGGGCTGGCGCAAGTCGGCGCGGCGTGCCTTGCGGTTGGTGACGTCCACGTAACGCAGGATGCGATCGCCGGGAGTGACGAGATCAGGATGCGCGTAGAAGCCCGAGTCGAGGAACGCGACCGTCACGCCGCGCCCGCGATAGCGCTCGACCGCGCCCAGCCGCAAAGGGGTCGAGAGGATCACCTCGCCGCCGCCGCGTTGCAAGGCCACGAGCGCATCGTGCGCCTCGCCGAAGCGCTGCGCGCATGCGAGGCACAGGCCCATCACTGGGTGCCAGCCGGGCGTGTTGGCCACGGCCAGCGCCACGATCTCGCCGCGCAGTGCTTCGGTCTCGGCGCGCTCCGCAGCCGGGCGCTCGCGGCAGCAGATCTGGCAGATGAAGCCGGCGGGCGTCTCGGCGCGCAGGCGCGCGGCGCTCTCGGCGTCGTCGGGCGCCTGCGTTTCGATCAGGGGCTCCGCGGACCTCATGGAGCGCGTGGGCTCGGCCGGCGCAGGGTCGGTCAACGCGGTCACGTCGTCGGGCACGCCGGGAGACTAGCCTGGATGCCCCCTGGTGCCAACTGGGCCCGCGGATGCCACCCCGGCCGACCCTGTCCCCATGCGCTTCTGTCTTGTGAGGTCCAGACATGACGAGCCCGCCGCCGTCCCCCGATCCGCGCGTGCGCTTCGATGTTGTCGCCGAAGCCTACGCTCGTGGCCGGCCAACGTACCCGCCAGCGCTGATCGACTGGCTGCTGACCACCGCCGGCTGGCCTGACGCGACGCCTTCCGACGCGGCGGGCGCAGGTCCGCGCGTTGCCGACGTGGGCTGTGGAACCGGCATCGCGACACGCCTGCTGGCTGCGCGCGGTGGCCGCGTGATCGGCATTGATCCGAGCGCAGCCATGCTGGCGGCGGCGCGTGCCGACCCGGGGCGGCCCATGCCCGAGTACCGCCAAGGCGAAGCCGCCGCGACCGGCCTGCCCGGCGCGAGCGTCGATATCGTCACGGTGGCGCAGGCCTTCCACTGGTTCGACTTGCCCTCGGCGCTCGCCGAGTTTCGCCGCGTGCTGGCGCCGGGTGGCGCGCTCGCGGCCTTCTGGAACGTGCGCGTCGAACGCTCGCCCGCCATGCGCGCGTACGACGCGCTGCTGCGGCGCTTCAGTCGCGAGTATCCCGAACACCTGGCGCGTGAGGAGCGCGTGTTCGCGGCCCTGCGCGCCGTGCCAGGCGTGGTGGCCGAGGCGCGCTTCCCGCAGGTTCACGTGCTCGCGCGTGCGACCTTCCTCGAGCGCGTGCGCTCGGCCTCGTACGTGGCGCATGGCGTCGCCGATCAGGCCGGCCTGACGAGCGCGCTCGAGGCGCTGTTCGAACGCCACCAGCAGGACGGTTGTTTCACCTTCGATTACGACTGCGTTGGCCTGGTCCTGCGGCTCGCACCGCGCCCCTGACCCCTTGGGGCACTACAATCCCCGCGGAGGTACGCATGCATCGCAGGTCACTGGGTAGGACAGGCTGGCAGGTCTCGGAGATTGCCTTCGGGGCCTGGGGCATCGGCGGCATGATGTGGGCCGAGGCTGACGATGACACCAGCCTGCGCGCGTTGCACCGAGCCATCGACCTCGGCATGAATCTGATCGACACCGCGCTCGTGTACGGCATGGGTCGCAGCGAGCGGCTGGTCGGGCAGGTGGCCCGCGAGCGCGCCCGCGACGAGATCTACGTGGCCACCAAGCTGCCACCGCTCAATCGGCTGTGGCCCGCTCGACCCGAGGTCGGCGTCG
>WBZQ01003009.1_pt1 | contig 10583 bp, 14 predicted proteins | sample 5204251 | NCBI WGS metagenome assembly WBZQ01 (sample SAMN12412402, study PRJNA552823) | activated sludge metagenome | isolation source: activated sludge from nitrification reactor of wastewater treatment plant... | place: USA: Virginia | collected 2017-09 | reverse complement strand
GCAACGGGCTGCGTCGCATCACCCGTAACGATAGGCCAGAACCCGTTAAAAGGCCAGCACTGCCTGTTTCTTGGCAAAAGGGGCCCTACGAAGAGCGGGGCGAACTCCGCACATCGGACAGGCAGGGTTCGCGACACTATAAGGCTTCAGGCTTGGGTTCCCCTATCGACGTGCCGACCGCATCCAACATGTCGCGGCCCACGAGAATGGGCGCCTGGAAGTGAATCGCCAAGGCAATGGAATCTGAGGACCGGCTGTCGAAGACTTTTTCCTGTCCCTGAAACGCCACGGTCAAACTGCCGTAATACGTTCCCGCTTTGAGCGTAATTACAGTCCGGACCACACGACCGCCGAGCGACTCGAGAATGGTATGCATCAGGTCGTGGGAAAGCGGGCGGGGCAATTTCTCACCGGTCAAGGCGGCCTGGATGGAGGCGGCAACCGTGTGATCGACAAAGATGGGGATGCTCTTCCCGTCCGCCGAGAGCAGGACCACGGGGCCATGGTCGGAGAGCCTGACACGCACATCGCTGATAGTCACAGTGGAAGAACCGCCGGCCTCGCCGGCACCGGCTCGGGGAGCTGAAACGGGCAGCGCCAATACCAGTGAGAGGAGTGGACACACCAACCAGCACCGTGTCATGGCACTCATGGTTCCCTCCTGTGGTTCACATGGGAGCCGCTATGAGCCCCCGCTGCTAACAAACTGTTGGAACCTCAACTGTTGCGTCATACATAGCGGGCAGCTCACATGCCATGGCGACGTCAGAATCGTCCGCAGGATACGCAAAAAGGCCGGCCGGCAAGGCCTGAGCGAATGAAGAGGCGAATCGTACTCTGCGCCGTACGGTGAGCCTCTGAATGAAGCGAGAACGCCGCTGGTGGGATTTTTCCGCATCCTGCTACACTCGCACAAATGAATTGGTCTCCCGCTCCCTGCCGATCTCCGTCTCGGGTCCGTGTCCGGTCACCACGGCGGTCTGTTCATCGAGTGTGTACAGTCGTTCCCGGATCGATTGTTCGATGGCGTCGAAATCGCCACCCCACAAATCGGTGCGACCGATGCCGCCGCGAAACAAGGTATCCCCCGCCAGCACCACCTTCGCGGCAGGAAAGTGAAAACACATGGAGCCCGGCGTATGCCCCGGGGTGTGCAACGCGATCCCTTCCAACTCGCCGATCGCCAACCGCTCTTCATCCTTCAACCAATAATCCGGCGGCGGCGCGGGGACATAGGGCACACCGAACATGCGGCACTGCATCTCCAGAATGTCCCAGAGAGGAAGATCATCGGGATGCAGGCAGAGCGCCGCGCCTGTGGCCTGCTTCATCGCTCCCGATGCGAGAAAGTGATCGAAATGCGCATGCGTGTGCACAATGCTCACCACCGTCAACCCCATCGTGCGGACTTCCTGCAGAATGCGCTCCGGCGCCCCGCCCGGATCGACCACAATCGCCTGTTTGGTGATCGGGTCTCCGATGATCGAACAGTTACAGCCGAGCGGTGGAACGGAAAAGGTTTTGCGAATCATGCACACTCCTCAATGAACCAAACGAGTACTACAACACACCAACCCCTGCTATCGGCGACCTGACGGATTCTGTTCCGGCTGCGCAACCCACAACACTTCGGTATCGTAAATCTCCCAACGCCCCTGTCGGCGCACGAACCAGAACAAGAATCCGGCACCGGTCGCATTGGGGCGCTGATTCGCGACATAGAGCAGAGCCTGGTCGCCTCGCAAGGTCAGTCCCACACGGGAGAAGGCCAGCCGGTCGAGAATTTCGAGAGCATCCCCCTCACCCTCCTCCTCAACCGGCCAGGCAACGGGAAGAACCGGCACCGCAGCTTCCGTGTCCGGGACGCCCTCACCGGAGACGAACCGGTAACGCACACCGAAGGTAAAACGGGCATCCAATCGAGCGGGTCGCTGTGCCTTGGCCACGAAATCCCGAATGAGATCCTTGGGCAGGCGACCGTCAAAAAATTCCTGTTCGGCAAACCAGGCCGCCGTCGGCAACTGCGGCTCCTCCGGGTGCAGGCGGATCGCCGTCATACGCTCGATGATCACCAGCCTGGTGCGGGAGGTCAGAAACTTCGCCTCGACGGCGAGGTCATAGAACGGATACTCCTCTGCCGGTACAGACTGCGGCTGCTCCGGCTCCGGTGTGGTGGCGGGAAAAACGATCGCCGTCTCCGGCCGCAGCAGCACCAGACCAATGAATAGAATGACCTTGCACCAGCACGCCATGATCACAGAATAGCCGCTTGTTTCGTGACGGGTCAAACCGGCGGGAACATGAATGAAGATGGACAAGGGGGGCCAAACTCTGGTATTGGTCTGAAGGTCTGACCCAAACTATGATCAAGCCTCCCCAGCGATCGCTCGCACCTCTCTTCAGCCTCGCAGTGCTATCGTGGTGTGTCGGATGCGCACCCGATGAGTCTCCGTTTCGCCAGGAAAACGAAAACCTCCGCAAGCAACTGGCGAAGCAGGAGTCGGTCTTGAATTCACTGCAGGACGGCAACAAGGTCATGCAGCAGCAGATCGATCTGCTGAACCAGGAATTGCGTGACGCCAAGAAACAGGCGGAGCATGCTCAAGCCGAGGCGAAGGCGCTGCAGACGGAAGCCAAGGCGCTCGGGACGAAACTGGACTCCCAACTGGCCGAGTCGAAAAAACTGTCGGGAGAGATTCAGCGAACGGCCGCGAAGGCGGCCCAGGCCACGGATAACATCCGCGTCGAAGAGAAGGGAGCACAAATCGAGGACCTCCCACGCCCGCTCTCCGCAGTCGGAAAAGCCGCCGAGGAGGCCTTGGCGCGCAATGGCTATCGCGTGAAAGTCAGCGTCAAGACCGACCAGAAAACGATCTACGTCACCGAACGCAAAGTCACCACCCCGACCTCGCTGGAAACCTCAGGCTCGCGCAATCAGTATGTGGTGTCGCTCCAAGCCATGCCGTCCAACGTCACCCGCCTGAGCGTGAAAGCCGACTTTGAACGGCTGGCGCAGGGCGGTCGCATCCTGGCGGTGGATGCGGAGGAAACCGCAGAGATCGAACGCCGGCTCATCGCCGAAATCGGAAAAGCCGTCGCCTCGCCGAGTAAACTGTAATGTCTGCCCGTTCTGTCGTATCGGGAATGGCCTCCCTTCCTCGCCGCATAAGCCTCGCAATCCTGTTCCTTGCCTCAGTCTGCTTTCACCCGGACAGCACGCTCGCGGCCCGCGCCCCCAGTCCGCCGCCTTCCGCCGAACTGGGCAAACACCTGACATCCATCGCCAAACTCACGGCCGGTTCGCCGACAATCCACATTCCCGAAGGGCCGTTTCTGCTGGGCAGCGTCCGGGTGGATGACGATCCCTATGGGATGGGCACGCAGTTCGACGATACGGAACTCCCGCAGCACCGCGTCTGGATGGACGCCTACGAAATCGACCGCGACGAAATCAGCCTCGGCGAATATCTCTCCTATCTGTATGCACACAAGCTCCACCCGTCGAAAGATCTGCAGCATCTCATCTGGCACGTGATCACGGTACATTCCGTCACCGATGAGACGCTGGCCCAGTGGCCCGCGTTATACGTGACCTGGAAAGAAGCCGATAGCCTCTGCCGATCACTGGGCAAACGCCTGCCGACCGAAGCGGAATGGGAAAAAGCCGCGCGCGGGCCGGACGGAAATCGCTTCCCCTGGGGGGACACCCTTCCCGACAGCTCACTCGCCATGTTCGGGCAACATCATGTGCATGAAATTCCGATCCTCGCGCCGGTGAGCAGCGGTGAGGCAGGGAAAAGTTACTATGGCGTTCACCACATGGCGGGCAATGTCGCCGAATGGGTCAACGACTGGTTCGGCTTCGACTATTACGCTTACATGCCGGAACGAAATCCACCCGGACCGACCAGCGGCCGCTATAAGAGCCTGCGCGGCGGATCGTGGAAGAGCAACCCGATCATGCTCAGGACCGCTACCCGCAGCGGTGCGCCGGCCGATCAGCGCTCCGCCACCGTCGGCTTTCGCTGCGCCAAATCGGTGGCCCCTTCCACCGCACGGTAATAGGCCACGCCTCCCGAAAACTTTCTGGACAGGCACAAGTCCGCCACAGCCAGGCACTCCAGCCCAAACGGCAGGTACCCGGCATACCCGAGCAGGGGCATCTCGAACAGTTTGAATCCTTGCACAAACGGCACCGCGTACTCCCAGCGGGCCAGGCTGTAGAAGTTCCACATCTCCCAGAAGCATCCGCAGATCAGTGCCGCAAGAGCCGCGGTGGAAAGAGTTCGCCAATCGCCGTACACCGTTTCGCTGAAAATCGTCGGCTCATCACGAATCAATTGCAGCGACGTGATCAGCAGCAACGGCGCCACCCACACCAGTGAAAAGAGATAATCAGGCCACAAACCGAGGCCGACCAGACCGATGGCCGAACTGATCAAGAGCACCCATCCCCAGGTCATACGGTTCTTGAATTCGATCGTCACAAACCGATCCAGCCCGGCAGAGCATCGAGGCGAAGCGGTCAAGCATTCTGCCGTACCAAGCACCGTGGGCAGCACCGTCGCAAACGGCAACGTCGCACGCACCAGATATTCCCATTCGGTCAACTCTCCTCCACCGGCGTAGTGCCAGTTCTGAACGAAGCGATTCAGATATTCGAAGAACCACCAGAAGGCGGCGCTGAGCGGAAAGAGCGACAGAAAATAGCGCGGACGATGCAACAGCATGCAATGGCCGGTGCGGCGACACGTCATCCCGTTCACCAGCACGATGTAACCCAACCAGAGCGGAGCGAAGGTATGGGCCTGCAGCGGGTGCATCCACTCGAAGCGCGTCCAGGCCAGGAACCACCAGCCCATTGTCCAGAACAGCGCAAGCCAGCCCCACCAGGGAAAACGGCCCAGGGACGCGCAGCGCTCGCGAAGCGCAAGACGTGCAGCGTGGTTCGGATCAGCCGTTGAGCCTGCAGCAAGCGACGAAGCTCGACGCATGCACATGACAAACGGCGCAAGCATTCCGGCGATCACCACTGCCAGCCCTATGAAGACCGGCCAGGAAAAAGGCTCGTGGGCAACGACCTGCGTCGTCGGTGGAAATTCGAGATACGCCGCAACGGGCTTACCCGCAAGCCAGACACCGAGCAGCGGCAATCCCGCACCGAGTGCCAAGGCCCATGAGAGGATGACCCAACGGGATCTCACCTGATCGCCTCTTCTCTGCCTGTGAGCGACGACCATTTCTACCATGACCGCACCATGAAGCAACCTACCATCACTGTATAGATCTGACACAACGCGGACGGACCGAATGATTCAACCTTCGCCTTCAGGGAGAGCTGTGGTAGGTTGAGCAGCAGGGAGAACATCCATGCCTCGATCGATCGCTCTCGTGCCGGCCATGATCATGGTCTTCATCGCCGTCCTTCTACTCACACCGCCTCTTTCGCAGAGCCAGGGCGGAGGTGGCCAGGTGACCGTCACGCCGACTGCCGACAAGGTCATTGCCTGGTCTGCGGCCGGCGGCGGCATCGAGGAATCGTTGCAACCGGGCGAGTCCGTGATCACCTCCGGGGCGCGGGGTCATACAGGCTTCGTCCAGACCTCGACCAGGCTGTTAGGATTTTCTGCCGGCCTGCGGCAATGGCGTGAAGTGTCGCTGGGAGTCGAAGAGCGGATCGGACGGCACCAACTGCTGCCGTTTCTGATTCTCGCCCACAGCAATCAACAGGTGTATGGATTTCAAGAAACGCGGGGGCACTGGACGGCGCTATCGCTGGGGCCAAATGAGAAAGTCGTCCAGCTACGGGGGCACGGGCACGTGGCCGTCGCCATCACCAACGAACGCGCGCTGGGATTTTCGACCTACACCGGCGGCTTCTTCACCATCGCCTGGACGCCTGAAGAACGGGTCCTGTCGGTCGACGGCAGTCAGAACGGCATGGTCGTCCGCACTTCGTCTCGCACCGTCATCTTCAAGTCACAATCCACCGGATGGACCGAGGCACGGTAGCGGTCGCTGCGCGCCCCGGTTGCCAGGTTACATCCGCCCTTCGTCCAGCTCGATCGCATCGACCCAGGTAGTGGCCGGAGGCAGCGCCGTTACCGGTACGCCACGCTTCGTGGCGATGTCCTGCAAACGACCCTGATACCGCTGCTTCGCCGCATCGTCCTTCGGACCTCCGGTGAGAATGCCCTTCGACCACTCGGCGATCTCTTGATCGGAATGTGTGCGACCGTTGGTTTTAACCCAGGCCAATAAAGACTCATCGCTTCCACCCGCCAGCACCTGCTGCTCGAAGACCTTCGGATCGATCTGCAGAAAGTCGATTAGGTACTTATCGAACCCAACGGTGATGTAGTTGTAGTCCTGAATCTTGCCTGCATGCCGCAAGCGAACCTTGTCGATAAACCGCCCCAGGTGGGCGATGCCTCCCAGGAGCACTTTGGGGCTGCGGGGATACTGTTGCTTTGTCATGCCTTACACCTTTCTTTAAACAGAAATGATAGATAGCTGGATTTATGAGGGGAAATCCGACGGATCATGAAATCTAGGCTGCTTAGGCGCTTAGAGCCAATCGTACATTACTCGCTGATACGCATCTGCAGATATAACCTTGTAGTGCGTTGATAGACGATAGCCCTCGCTGAGATAATTGGCGGAGCTAAAAACTTAAACTGCAGCATTCACCCTCAAGTCTTAAAGATAACCCACAGCAGAGGCCCAGGTGATTAAGAAAACCTCTTTGGCTCTACAGCCACAGCCGAAGGTCCATTTCGTCCTGCAACCAGCATCCTATTGAGATATTTGCAGTATGACATAACTGATTCAAAAGCTACCCTTGCGTGACTTTGATCTACATCATGTCGACCACGATGAACGATCTCATTTCTCAGAATGTAAGCATTCTTATGCCAGGCGTGGAACTCCTGGCATTCCTTAACAGATTGGCCTGCTAGGCATCGAGCATAATGTCCCAATAATTCTCTCCGCAGGTCTCCATCCGTAATAGACGTATCGACATCCTGAGACTCACCACGGACAGAGAGAAGAGTTCTCAAATTACGCAGTTTGCATTCTTGGATAAGTCTAGACTGAGCATACACTTCAAAGGCGGACTGTGCGACGACCACAGATAGACGGTGATCTCCATGAACTTTCGAGAGTTCCTTCGCTTCGAGAAGAAACTGTTGATATAGTTCAGGTTCGGAACCTTGTCTTAGATAATTCCCAAATTCAGTCAACTTGGCTTCAGTAAGGATTCCTTTTACCGCTCCACTCGTGCTTGGCAAATCCCATTGAAAGAGCCGATTAACTGTTGCTAGCTTTGCGTCTATCTCGTTTAGGGAAAATGAATATTCAGTACCTGCTCGCAATTCGACTATCGGCGAGTCGGACTCATTAGGAACTCTTACATCGACTTGATTTGCAACCAATCTGTACATGCGAACGAACCTTTGCGCAATGGAGATGGCTTGCTCCCGAATCTTAGATTGGTCAGGCTGTTCCGGCGGAAAAGTCTCCCCCAAGTACTCGAAAGTCACATCCAGTCTTGTAAACCCAACACTGTCCACCACCTCCTCTAGAAAAAGGTCATCATCATTGTTGATGCAGACCATTCGGCTGACCACGTCCTGAGGTTTTATAATAGAACGTAACCACTCTCGCCGATGTTCAGGCTTCCGGTCTTTTTGGTCCCTCAGTATTAACTGACGATCGGCCTTGGCCGACCAAACGCGCACGAAAGCACCGTTCCCATCTGTCCTCATCCAAAAAGCCGCTTCAGGCACCCCTAACCTAAAAGGAAACACATAGCGAACTTGGGCTAAGTACTTCATCAAAATTCCTCAGGGCGCAATCATTTCGATGACACCCACAATGACTGCGTACAGCAATCGAGCCACCTCGAGAGTATGAACAATCTATCCTGCTCGCGCTATTCATCACAAACAACAGATGGATTACCAATTACGCTTACGCGCTTCAATCAGGCTCGCCCACTCGGCATGCCGACACAGGGCATCTTAGATTGTCGAGGGCCTCACACCATTCACTCCGTATCAAGCGAGAACGTTGGCATGGACTCCGCCGAGCCTATGAGAGCAGCACAGCTTACCCGGCGCGCTCTGCGAGGTGCGCGACACGAGCAATAGAGAGCGTCAGGTTTGTGCGCACCATCGAGGCCGTCTCGACTTCACTCACTCCGATTCGTTGAACTGATAACTGACAGGAAGGTACCTATAGATGAAAGCACAGTTCCAGGAACCATTCTTTCATTCTGACTTGGCTAACGACGAATACCATCCACGCGTTTCGGATTACCACCGGTTGGATAGCGAATGCACGGAGCCATTGTTATTCACACCACTGAAGAAGTCAGGAAAGACTCCCGGCACATTATCCTGTTCAGGCATAGAATCCGCTTGCGATGCCGATACGCAATATCCTCCGTAGGATGCTAGCGGGGTGCACTATCGGGATGCGTGCCATTTTTCACTTCAGCGAGTCGGGCGTCGGTCATCTTGCGCACCTCCTCATTGGTCAGGTTAAGCGACATTGCAGAGCCTATTTATCGCCAACCAGGAAACTGATGATGGCTAGGACGCTAATGAGCAAAGCCATCGCAACGATGAACGAGGCAGCGAAGTCTCCTGTGTCTAGATATACGTTGTCTCCAGACTCGCCCGTCGCCTTCAGAGAGTCGCGTTGAGCAGTAGCCCACAGCAACTGACGATAAAGGTACGTCCGTCCCCACTTCGTCTTAAGTAAGAGTCTGTTCACTCCTTCTGTGGCAAGCCATTGGCAAGCAACGGCAACGGGAATCAAAAGCAACATTGCCCACAGTTGACGTAAAGACGGAATTTCTAAGAAGTAGGAAAGCATTAGCATCGGGAGGCCATAGCCAACCGTCCATCTGGACAAAGTTACCAATTTTGACGTCTGCTTTGGTACGTAGAACTCGATCATGATCGGCTAGAAAACGACCCGCAGCGTCTAACGCGCTGGCGCTCAACGGGGTACCGCCCTGCCCGACTTGGACTTCCTGGGCGGACGCTGACATCGGTTCGCCAGTTGGAATGCCTTGTTAGACCGAGTACTGCTGACAAGCAGATAGCCCTCCGGATTGTGCAAAACAAGGGACAAGTTACTTTTTAAAGCTGAACGTTGTCAACGACGGAAACTTGCCCCAGGCCGCTCAAAACGGCCCTCCAACAAGGCCCCAACGACCTAGGGTCCGAGGCATACTGTTTTGGTATGTCGAGAGTCCGAGCGAAGAGAGTACGCAGTGGAGGCCGGTCTCAGCTTCCCATTTTCGCTGACTTGTTGACTTGCAGATGCTTATCCACTCCCACGAACTTCGTGCGCCCTTCAGCGATGAACCAGACGATCAGCGAGGCCCTGAGGATGTCGCGTCCCAATCTCGTTGAGTAATCAGTGACCTTGGCTTCAATGCGTCACTTGCATAGGCTAGCTGAAGCGCCTCTTCCAGCCAGGCCAACCGTTGAACCGGCGTAGCAGAGAGTGTCGCCGCGAGCAGATTCTGATTGTCAGCATTCCAATCGGTTGATTGCGTGACATCCGAGGTACTCGATGACTCATTAGCCATATCAGAGACTTCCTTTTCGTCGTCGAATCGCTTCCAACTGCTCAATGTCTGCCAAATCTTGTGGCCTGCCGGCATGCCGTTTCAAGACAATAAGGTCCTCGACCGATGCAATTCGAACCGTTGTGTTATTCAAGGCCACTTCCTCTGATCGAGCCAACAGATCGTCGAATGACACATCCGGCTTCAACAATAAGTCTACCACTCGCATCGGATTAACCTGATCGACGAGCGAGAAAGCCAGCATATGCTTGTCTCGAAGCCATACTTCTCGCACTTCAGGATCCGCAAATGCTTCAGGCGGTACCGGCACCTGAGGCCGAAACCCGTTCGCCACCAAGGTTCGGATCATCTTGATAGCTTCCTCAGGAGCAAGATCTACGGCCAGATCCACATCCGCAGTCAATCTGGCATAGCCGTGCAGCACCGTGGCGAGGCCGCCCACGACGACATAGCGTACTCCCGCCGTATTGAGTATTTGAAATATGGGTTCGAAGACCGACACAGAGCCATTCTAACGGATACGCGTACAATTAGCAGCCGATCTGACAATGGCATGGAATGAAAGAGGGACAGGGCTCTGGCGAGGGTAACGGCGAAGGATGTCGGGCAGTCCAGGCCGCTCAAAAAGCTTATCCAGGGTTTCGGCACATTGAGGAGTTGAGCAACGCAAGAAGATACTTGGAGAAAAGCGCGTCTCGGCGCGCTTGGTGGGCTGGCAAGAAGAGAATTTCTCAGCGGCCGGTTTTCGCCGACTTGCCCGCTTGGAGATACTTATCGACGCCCGCTGCCATCTTGCGCCCTTCGGCGATGGCCCAGACGATGAGGGAGGCGCCGCGCTTGGTATCGCCACCGGCAAACACGCCGTCGAGGTTGGTCATGAAGTTGTCGTCCACCGTGACGCAACCGCGCGCATCGTAGGTGACGCCGAGGCTGTCGAGGAATCCGTTTCTGACCGGGCCCGTGAAGCCCATGGCGA
>WBZQ01003006.1_pt1 | contig 10591 bp, 9 predicted proteins | sample 5204251 | NCBI WGS metagenome assembly WBZQ01 (sample SAMN12412402, study PRJNA552823) | activated sludge metagenome | isolation source: activated sludge from nitrification reactor of wastewater treatment plant... | place: USA: Virginia | collected 2017-09 | reverse complement strand
GGTTTCCGACACCGCCGAGGCGGCACCGGCCTTCGCCGGCCGCACCGACGCGACGATGGTGTCGTTGGAGACGGTCTGGGACACCCCCACGCCGAGCTCGAGGGTCACCAGTGACACGATCACCGCGATGACGGTGAGGTGGTCGCGGAACAGCAGGATCAGCACGAACCCGGCGGTGACGAGCAGCAGCCCGGTGATGATCAGCCGATCCGGGCCGAACCAGCGCGCCAGCGGCACCACCGCGAGCCCGCCGATCACCGAGACCGCCGCCGCCGGCAGGGTCACCAGACCCGCCTGCAGCGGGGACAGTCCCAACACCAGCTGCAGATGCTGCGCGGTGAAGAACAGGAACCCGATCAGCCCGACGATCGACAGGAAATTCGCCAGCACCGACGAGGCGAACGGCGGGTGGCGGAACAGCCGCATCTCCAGCATCGGTGTGGCACTGCGGTTCTGCCGTCGCACGAACCACACGGCCGACGCTACGCCGATGCCGAACGCCGCGGCGGACCAGGTCGAAACACCTTGGTGCGCCATATCTTTGATGGCCCACGCCAGCGGAGCCATCGCGGCCAGGGCCAGTGCGATGCTGACCGGGTCCAGCGGGCCCGGATTCGCATCCCGGGATTCGGGAACCAGTCGCGGCGCGAAGATCAGCAGCGGTACCAACAGCGGCACCGCGAGCAGAAAGACTGCACCCCAATTGAATCGGGCCAGCAGCGCTCCGCCGGCGATCGGGCCGAGCGCGGCCCCGGCGGTGAAGCACGCCGCCCACACCGCGATGGCCAACCGTCGTGCGGAGTCCTCGGTGAAGATGTTGCGGATCAGCGACAGGGTCGACGGCATCAGCATCGCCCCGAAGACGCCGAGTGCGGCGCGCGCGCCGACCAGCGCTGCGGCGCTGGGTGCGAACGCGGCGACGGCGGAGACGACGGCGAATCCCGTCGCTCCGATCAGCAGCAGCCGGCGCCGGCCGACGCGGTCGCCGAGGCTGCCCATCGGCACCAGCAGCGCGGCCAGCACCAGGGAGTAGATGTCGACGATCCACAGCTGGGTGGCGGCCGACGGCCGGAAGTCCTCGGCGATCAGCGGCAGCGCGAACGCCAGCACGGTGTTGTCGATCGCGATCAGCAGCACCGGCAGCATGAGTACCGCCAGGGCCAGCCAGGCTCGGCGGGGTGTCGTCGTGAATGAGGTCGGGGTGTTCGCCACGTTGTCGAGGCGGGTGGACATGAGGATTCCTCTAATCGAGTCGGGCCGTGTGGCCCGGTACAGCTGTGTTGAATTGGTGAGTACGTTGAATTGCCTGAGGTGGTTCGCCGACGCTAGGTGGGGGCGATGAGTCCCTCCGTCAGGCTGGTCATGATGGCGTCGACGATCTGGTGTCGAGGCAGGTTGTCCTGAAGGAGGGCGTCGAAGCCGGCCTCCAGCAGCGCCCAGAACACCCGTCGCGCCCACCCGGTCGGGACGTTGCCGGTCGAGGCGCGTTCCAGCACCTCGATGATGGCGTCGTCGCCGGTGTCCAGATGGGACATCAATGCGGGGTCGGCGAGCACGTTGGGGTCCATGTAGATGTTGACCACGATCGGCCCGATGTCGAGCTGGGACTCGATGACGCGGCGCAGCGCCTCGGCGGGCGTTCCGCTGGCCGGGTCGGCCGCCACGATCGCGGCCGTGCTGATCTCGTGCACATGCACGGCCAGCGCCCGGATCAGGTCGGTTCGTTCCGGGAAGTACCGGTGCAGCGTGGACCGTCCGACGTCGGCGGCCGCGGCGATGTCGGCGAGCGGCGCGGCCGGTTCGGCCGACAGCACGGACATGGCGGCGTCGAGTATCGCCCGCCTGGTCCGCCCGCGGGCCCCGGTCTCCGTCGCATTCATGTCCCTAAAAGTAGCATGAAATCGTCAAAATGAGACACTAGTGTCCCGTCATGGTGTGCCGGCGGCCGGTCTTCGCCCCGTGCACCCCTGGGTTGAGCTTCTTTTGCGCCCCCTTTGCGTTGAGTCAGACCTGGCGCTGACGAAACGGCGGTTTCTGCCAGCGTGGAGTCTGAATGAATGACCGGAAAGGGGCAGGAGTGGCAGGAGGGGTTGAGGTGGCAGGAGGGGCGGGGTAGCGGACCCTCAGCCGCGGTTAAGCAGGAGGGACGGGCAGCCGGGGCGTCAGCTGCGGGCGGCGGCGCGGCGGGCCCGGGCGGCCTCATGCTGGGTGACGCTGGAATTGTCCAGCATGATCTGGATCATCAGCGCGAAGAACCGGGCGGGGTCGAGCTCGGCGGGCACCAGGTCGTGGCGCAGGGTGACGACGGGCAGGGCTGCGAGCTCGGCCGCAACGTCGACCGCAGACGCGGCCTCGACGTCCTCGACCTCGGCATCGTGCAGGTCGAACAGGCCGCCGGAGCCCCACTCGTCGTCTTCGGCGTCGGGGGAGGGTGCGGGCGGGGTTTCCGGTGGGGTTCGGGCGATCGGCGCCTGGATCTGCGACGGGGGCTGAGGCCCGGACGGGCCCTGGGCCTCGGGCCGGGACGTCTCGGCGTCGTCGCCCCACTCCGGCACGATCAACGCGCATGCGTCATAGGCGTCGTCCTCCCGGCCGAGTTTGACCAGGAGATCGGCGATCCAGTCGAACTGCCGGCGCTCCTCGGTGTAGGCCGTGGAGCGCAGCGCGTAGACGAAGCCGAGCGCGGCCAGCGGATGGCGCAGCGCGAGGTTCTTGGCGTCGCCGTAGGACTCCTCGACGCGGTTCGCCGCGTTCTTGCCGAACGACGAATCCATCCGCTTGGTGGAGATCAGCAGCTCGGGCCCGGTCTGCCAGGACGACACGATGACGTCGACCTGTTTGAGGTAGTTCTTCCCGGCGATGTTGGCCGACGCCGTGCCGATGCCGCCGGACCCGCCGCGCAGCCGGGCGAGCAACTCCTCGCGCATCCCGCGGGGCACCGAGCGGATGAAGGCCAGCACATCCCGGTCGACGACGCGCGGCGGCTCGGCGCGCGGCCACACCGCGTCGGGGTCCAGGCCGGCCCGGCGCAACTCGTAGGCCACCCACACGTCCACGGCCAATGCCGGTACCCCGGAACGGGTTTCGGCGCCCAGTCGCAGCGGCACCGCCAGCAGCCGGGCCAGCGTGGCGTAGTCCGGGACGAACCCGCCGTCGGGCTGCCAGGGATTGGTGGTGGCGGCCGGAGCCGCGGCGACGATCGCGTCGAACAACGGCCACGCGGCGGCCTTGGCGCTGGGCCGGCCCGTGCGCTCAGCCACCGGCGGCCCTGCCCCGGGCGACACGACGGGCGGTCAGCGCGGCGTGATCGGACCGCAGCGCCGCCAGCTGATCGGCCGCCAAACCCAGGCCGTCGGTCAGCAGCACCGCATCGACGCAGGTGACCGCATCCAGCAGCCGGCCGGTCTGCAGCAACGTGGTGACCCGGGGGCGCAGCGCACGCAGCGCGGCGGCGTGTGCGGCGACCAACGGCGGCGACGGCACCGGCAGCGCGTCGGCCTCCCGCGGCTCGATCTTGAGCAGCCCGCCGCCGTAGGCCCGCCCGACAGTTTCGGCGCCCAGCAGGGTCACCGAGTTCAGCGCCGACAGCGGCAGCAGGTCCAGCCCGAGGGTGCGCACACCGTCGCGCAGATAGACCCCGTGCACCGAGTTGAGGTGATGGGCGCGGGCGCGGTTGCTGCACAGCCGGGGGGTGTCGGCGTTCATGTAGGTCAGCAGCAGGTCGGCCGGGCGCAGATGCGGCACCCGCCACCAGGGCCGGCGTACCTGACACTTGTAGGCGTGGTGCACGTCGAGGTCCTCGCCGGCCCGGATGTAGCGCCTGGCCGCGGCCGACGGTTCGCCGGCCGGCCGGAACAGATGACTGGCCGCCCCGGCGTCGCCGAGATCGCGCAGCCCGCGCGCGGTCAGCGAAAGTCCGCGCAGGTGCCGGGATCCCGGGGGTGACAGGTCGATGACGTCGTCGTCGGTCAGGCCGAGGGCGTCGACCCGCTGCGGGGACAGTGCGAAAAACCGGTTGTTGCCGGTCACCATGCCCAGCGTGGTGTCGCCCCAGGACTGCAGCGGGGTGAAGCCGGCGCCGGTGGCGTCCTCCAGTGCCGCGCGCCCGGCCGTCGACAGCAACCCGGCCGACCATTTGGCGCCGCCGCCGGGTGGGGTCCAGCGCCGAGATTCGCTCAGCTGGGCCAGTCCGTCGGCGTCGCGGACCTGCCAGAGGTCCATATGGCCGGCTCCGCCGGCGTTCCCGTCGCCCCGGTAGCCGTCGGCCAGCAGCAGCACGACCTCTTCCAAAACCCCTGGGAATACCCGCTTTTCGAACAGCACCAGTCCGACGGCGCCGAACCGGTCCATCAGGAATTGCCGGACCCCGGCGGCGTAATTGACGGTCAGCAACTCCGCCGGCAGCACCAGGGCCAGCCGCCCGCCCGAACGCAGCTGCAGGGCGGCGTGCACGGTGAACGCGGCCCACGACGACGCCAGGTTCGGCAGGCTCACCCCGGCGCGCAGCGCCGCGGCGCGGGCGCGGGCCCGATCGGCGCCGGTGAAATCCTGGTAGCGGATGTAGGGCGGGTTCCCGACCACGGCATCGTAGGCGTCGAACTCGTTGTGCAGGAAGAAGTTCCGGACGCCGACGGTCGCGGGTATCCCCGCATCGCGCAGGCTGCGTTGGGCGCGGCGGGCCGAGCCGGTGTGCAGCTCGACGCCGGTCAGCCGGCCGGTGTGGCCGGGGCGGGCCTGGTGCAGGAACACCGCCTCGCCGCAGGACGGTTCCAGGACGTCGTCGCCGGGGGAGCGGACCGCCCAGTCGAACAGGAAGCGGGCCACCGGCGCCGGGGTGAAGAACGCACCGCGCGCCTTGCGCTGCGCCGCGTCGTCACCGGTTGTCATGCCCATCATCGTGCCGGAACCCACCGACAACCCGGTGTCGACCCGCCCGTCACGGCGCGCGGCTAGGTGTGCTTGTTCCACTGGCCGCAGTCGACGGCCCGGACGTCGTTGACGTCGACGTTGACCCCGCCGACCACCGGGCCGGGGGCCGACGCGGTGCTCACCACACGTTGGTAGAGGACCGCGGCGGGGAACACGCGCCCGCCCGACCAGGACCGGGTCTGCCAGGCCCATTTGTAGCCGGACACACTCGAATTCCCGATGACGCCGCTGGTGGCGGCCCACTGGCACACGTCGTACCCGCCGTAGACGCCGGTGCGCTGCACACCCAGCACCGAGTTGATCCCCTGAAACCACGGTAGGGCAACCCGGTTCCAGGTGTCCTGGTTGATGTCGTCGTCGACGCTGAAGAAGATCGGCGCGTTCTTCGCGCCGCCGGCCGCGGTGTGCAACTGCCAGGCGGTGCGGGCGTCGGAGACACCGCCGGCGTATCCGCGGGTGAAGTCCGACGGGGCGGTCCCGCCCGGTTTGCCGTACTGGTAGTTGCTGACGATGATCAGCCCGGCCGACGTCAACGCCTGGGCGTAGGGCAGCGTGATCGGTTTGGCGCCGAAGGTCGATCCCGGCCGCGAGGTGGAGACGTAGTTGATGACGCCCGAGTGCCCGGCCGCGCGGATGTCGGCCGCGGGGATCTGCTTGGCCGCGAAGTCGATCAGCGTGGGCGCGGCGGCCGACGCCTTCGGGATCGCCAGGCCAGCGGCCGTCGTGGCCAGCCCGGCGGCCGCCGACAGCGCGGTGGCATAGCGCAGCGCGTCACGCCGGGATATCGGGCGTGACGGGCGCTGCGGGTCGGAAGTACCCCGGAAATCCGGCATCGACCGATGTTACCAATGAGACTAATGAGGAGAACGTGACTTATGTTGCGATTTGGTGGAGATCTGGCCTGGTTGGAGCGAGAAGTCGGCAGGTGAGCGGTCGAGCTACCCGGCTCGCCGACGATCGATCACCGCGATCACCCGCCGGAACCAGGCGAGATTCTCCCGCTCGAAACTCACGCCGCGCAGCAGGTTCAGATACGGCCCGATCCGCGGCGCCTCGGCCAGGAATTGCGCCTCGGAGCGGCCGTCGAGCAGCTCGGCTTGGCGTCGTTCATAGTGGGCGAGCTTGTCCTGGGCCAACGCGATCCGTGCGACGACGGCGTCGCGCACCGCGGCGGCGTCGCCGGCGTCGAGGGCCTGGATGGCGACCATCAGGTCTTCCCGGATCGCGCCGGGCTTGGTTGGGGTGGCGGTGAAGCGGCGCAGCTGCTCGCGCCCGGCGTCGGTGAGGGAGAACAGGTGCTTGTTGGGGCGGCGGTCCTGCTCGATGAGTCGGGCTTCGATCAGTCCGGCCGCCTGCATCCGCTCCAGCTCCCGGTAGAGCTGCTGCGGGGTGGCCATCCAGAAATTGGCCACCGACGTGTCGAAGGCCTTGGCGAGGTCGTAGCCGGACGCCTCCCCGTCGAGCAGGGCGGCCAGGATCGCATCGCGCAGCGCCATGTGCGCAGGATAACAACGCAGAACCTAGTAAACATTTTGACTAGGTGAGAAACCGGCTCCTATCTTCTAGTTAGTCAATTAGTTGAGTAATGGAGGCGGGATGTCCCCGAGGTCCGAGACCGACACACACGCCACCCCGCGACCGCGCGCCGAGCGGATGCGCGTGCTGCGGGAGTTCGTCACCCACCCGGGAACCTGGATGCTGCCGATGCTGGTGGTGCTCGTCCTGGCCCTGACCGTTCCCGCGGTCTACCTGGGCGGCACCATCGACCCGCCGGGAAACGTGCACAACCTCCCGGTCGGCCTGGTCGTCGAGCAGCAGAGCGTCACCGACCCGAACGGCAGCGCCGCCGAGGCGCTGGCCACCGCGATCGCCGACCACGTCGACACCGGCGCCATCGCGCTGCGGCGCCTCGACGCCGGCGAGGAGGCGCGGCAGATCGGCAACGGCACGCTCTACGGAGCCGTCCGCATCCCCGCGGACTTCGACGCCCAGATCGCCGCCCTGCGCAGCGGTGCGCCGGGCGCCCCCGTGCATCCCGTCGTACATCTGGACACCAACCCGGCAACCGGGGCGATGGTCACCAGCCTGATCTCCGGTCAGTTGGCGCCGGTGCTTGCCGGGGTGGGTACCGAGTTCGGTCACCGGTTGCTGGCCTCGGCGCCGCCGGAGACGACGGCCGCCGCGGCCTCGGCCCTGGCCGCGCCGTTCTCGGTGGCCACCGCGCCGCTGGACCCGTTGCCGTCGCACACCGGAATGGGCACCAGCGCGTTCTACTACGCCGTGGTCCTGGTGCTCCTCGGGCTGGTCGGCGCCTCGGCGATCCAACCGCTGATCGACGCCTCCAGCGGGTTCCTGCCCACCGAGATCGGGCCCATCGTGCGTCGTCGTCCGTATCTGCACCTGAGCCGGCTGCAGAGCCTGGTGAGCAAGTGGCTGATCATGGTGGCCGCGGCGCCGATCGCCGCGGCGCTGGCCCAGCTCGTCGCCGGTCCGGGCCTGGGTATGCCGATCGACCGGCCCTGGCTGCTGTGGCTGTTCGGCACCTCGACCGTCGCTGCCGTCGGCATCGGTGCGTTGACGGTGTTCGCCTGCTTCGGTGCGCTGGGGCCGCTGATCAACATGTTCTTCTTCGTCGCACTGGCCATGCCGTCATCGGCCGGCACCGTTCCGCTGGAGGCGGTCCCCGGTTTCTACCGCGCGATCGCCCACTTCGAGCCGATGCGACCGGTGGTCCGGGGCCTGCGCTCCATCCTCTACTTCGGCTCCGCCCCCGGCTCCGGGCTGAGCTCGGCGTGGTGGACGGTCGCCGGGTTGGCCGGGGCGGCGATTCTCATCGGGCTGGTTGCGGTGCGGGCGTTCGACCGGGTGGCCGCCTCGGCGCGCCACCCCGAGCTGAACCCGGCGCGGATCTCGCCGGTGCCCAAGCACCGGGCCGGGCGGCGGGTCGCCGCCTGAGGGTCAGTCGTAGAGCAGATACCCGGCGCGGCTTCCCCGGAATCCGGCGGCCGAACGGTCCCACTCCGCCAGCAGCGGCGCGAGCCGGCCGGCGTCGATCGCCGCCCGCGCCTTGCCCGATCCGGTCAGTGAATCGAACGACGGGCCCCAGGCGAAGTCGTTCGGGTGCTGCTTGCGGATCGCGTCGATGAGCAGCAGCGCCGTGCCGACCGGACGGTAGGCCTGCCGATCGGTGATGACGAACCGGACGGCCCCGATGGTCTGGCCGGGGTACTTGGCGGCGCCGTCGTCGACCGGGACGCTGACGGACTGGAAGGTGACACCCGGCAGGCCGAGCGCGTTCATCGTCGCCGCCACCTTCGCCGCGTCCAGCCAGGGGGCGCCGACCTGCTCGAAGGGACGGTCGGTACCCCGGCCCTCGGAGATGTTGGTGCCCTCGAAGTAGACCGTGCCGGGGTAGTTCGTCACTGCCGCCAGCGACCGCAGGTTGGGCGACGGGTTCACCCAGGGCAGGCCCGTCTGGTCGAACCATTGCGCGCGTCGCCATCCCTGAACCGGGATGACGGTCAGGTTTGCGCCGATGCCCTGCTGCCGGTTGAACAGGTCGGCCAACTCGCCGACCGTCATGCCGTGCCGCGCCGGGATCGGGTACATCCCGATGAACGACGAGTACGCCGGCTCCAGCAGCGCGCCCTCGACGATCTGACCGCCGATCGGGTTCGGCCGGTCGAGCACCACGAACGGGACGCCCTTGCGCGCCGCGGCCTGCATGGCCAGCGCCATGGTGGAAACGTAGGTCCAGGTGCGCCCGCCGACCTCCTGCAGGTCGTAGACCAGGACGTCGACGTCCTTCAGCATCTCCGGCGTCGGGGAGTGCCCCTGGGCGCCGTAGAGGGAGTAGACGGGAACCCCGGTCTTCGCGTCGACGCCGTCGGCGACCCCGACGCCCGCCTCGGCGGTCCCGCGGATGCCGTGCTCTGGGGCCAACAGCGCCACCAGCCGCAGGTCGGGATGTGCGGCGATCAGGTCGATGTCGGAGGTGCCGGCGCGGTTGACACCGGTGTTGTTGGTGATCAGACCGACCCGCTTGCCGCGCAGCGCCGACGGCACATTGGCCAGGAACACCTCGATGCCCGGCACAACGCCGCCGGGGGCCGCCGATGCCGGCGCCTGCGAGCCGCCGACCACCACGGTGCAGGCCAGCAGAACGCTCAGCAGACAGCGGCCGAGTCGCACGAGGGGCATCCGGGCACTATAGAACGGCCCGGGAAACGACCTGGTTCTCGCTTACCCTGGAAATAAGCCGATAGAGGGAGGTGGGAAATGGATACGAAGTACGACCGCCAGAGGCGCAAACAGCAGGCGGCGGTCAGTGTGCTGTGCCGAGACCCCTCCCTCCTGGGCGACGGGCGGCTGCGCGGCCGCCTGCAGGTCATCGCAGGCCAGGTGGCCGGACAGGCGTACCGCGACAGCATCTCCCGCTGGAGTGAACTGCTCAGCAGCGGTGACGTCGGCGCGGTTTCCCGCGCGGTGCTGGACGACACCGCTACGGGCGCCTACCTGCGCAACACCAGCCCGCTGGGCGTGCTGCTGACTCCGCAGGAACGCGAGGACGCGATCCGCGGACGGATGCCCGCCGAGACGTGAGGACCGACCGACTCGCACGCGGGATCGTCGAGGCCTGCCGCGGTTTTGCGGGAGCCCTACGTGATCGTCTTCGGGTCGCAATCGATCCTGGGGTCCTTCCACGAGGACGAGCTGCCCGACGTGGCCACTAGGTCACGTGAGATGGATGTCGGCTCGTGGCGGGAGTTGATGGGTGGCCTCAGCCCTGCGGAAGTTGCCGACGCCATGGCCTAGCTCACCGTGCGCCTCGGCGCGGATTCCGACTTCGATTTCGAGCACGGGTTCTACATAGACGCGGTGTCCAGGGAGTCGGTACAACTTCCCATCGGGTGGGACTCCCGTGTGGTGCGCTTCACGGCCGACGTCGTCGATCAAACCTATGGAGTGGCGGGGTTCTGCCTTGAGCCGCACGACCTGTGCGTGTCCAAGGCGATCGCCGGGCGCGTCCATGACAACGAGTTTGTGGACGCGCTTATCGCCGCTGGGCTGGTCGATCCCCAGGTCATCCTGGAACGCCTCCAGGGCGTGCTCCTCTGGACCGAGGAGTACGCCGACGACAAGGAATTGGCCGTCAACCGCGCGGCCAACCACATCAAATACGTGGTGCGCTCGCAGTAGCTTCCTGGTGCCCTGCCGGAGCTGGTCCGGTGCCGCCGCCGAGCCTGAACGAAAGAACCCGCCCCCACCTGTTGGTACAGGCGAGAGCGGGTTTCACACTGTCGGGGTGGCGGGATTCGAACCCACGACCTCTTCGTCCCGAACGAACGATGCAACGCCTGACCTGCATGGTAACCGATACAAGTTCGATGCACGGTTTGTGTAGTCACTCGCCTGACCTGCCGTTCTAGGTATCCAATACATCCAATTCATACAAGGGTGCGCGAGCCCGTTGCCGCACCCCTGCCGCACGGGGGACGTGCCGACGCCGCAGGTCAGAGACGCCGATGATCGTGTGGGGGAGTGACGTGGAGAGCTGATCACGGAGTTACGTCCAGGGGCGTGGTGTACGAGCCAGTAGGGCCGGTGGGCGTGTCGTAGCCCGGTAGAGGGCGGTCATCGCGTGATCCTTCGAAACGACCAG
>WBZQ01003005.1_pt1 | contig 10593 bp, 12 predicted proteins | sample 5204251 | NCBI WGS metagenome assembly WBZQ01 (sample SAMN12412402, study PRJNA552823) | activated sludge metagenome | isolation source: activated sludge from nitrification reactor of wastewater treatment plant... | place: USA: Virginia | collected 2017-09 | reverse complement strand
GTGGTGAAACTGCTGGGTGAGTCGTCGATTGGATCTGGTGTGCGCCGGGTTGAGGCGCTCGTGGGCGGGGATGCCTACCGGTTCTTGGCGCGCGAGCACCTGTTGGTCGCTCAGTTGACCGACATGTTGAAGGTGCGACCCGAGCAATTGCCCGAGCGGGTCAACGACATGGTGGAGAAGCTTCGCGTCGCCGAGAAGGAGATCCAGCAAGTCCGTATGGCCCAACTTCTGGCCTCGGCCGCTTCGCTGGCTCAGAGCGCCCAAGACGTGGGTGGCGTCTCACTCGTGGCTCACCAAGCTGCTGGAGTCAACGGCGGCGACGCTCGCACGTTGGCCCTTGACGTGCGCGGGCGGATGCCTGCGGACCGTCCCGCCGTCGTGGCGATTGTCGGGGTCTCCGACAACAAGCCGGCCATCGTGGTGGCACTCAACGATGCTGCTCGCGATCGTGGACTCTCCGCTGGCGACCTGGTCAGGGTTGCTTGTGCCGAAGTCGGCGGCAAGGGCGGCGGCAAGCCAGACCTGGCTCAAGGTGGCGGCACCGATGTCAGCGGAGTGGATCGGGCACTGGCCGCCATTGTGGCGGGACTGGGCTAGGCGTGCGCCTGGGAGTGCGACTAGGTCTCGATCCGGGGGATGCCCGGATCGGGGTTGCTAGTTGCGACCCTGCAGGCATCATTGCTACGCCTGTTGAGACAGTGCAGCAGGGCCAAGAGGCCTTTGATCGGCTCGTAGCCTTGGTAGCTGAATTCGAACCGATGGAGATTGTGGTGGGCTTGCCGACCTCGCTGAACGGACGCGAAGGTCCGGCGGCAGCTAAAGTGCGCACGTTTGCACATCACCTCTCCAGCTTGGTGGCCCCAGTTGGAGTGCGCCTTGTCGATGAGCGGCTCACCACCGTTAGCGCCCATCAGGCGCTGCGAGCATCGGGCCGCAAAGGCAAGCGCACTCGAGCCGTCGTCGACCAGGCAGCTGCCGTAGTGATCTTGCAACATGCACTTGATAGCGAGCGAGTTTCCGGGAAACCGGGCGGGGAACTCCTCATCGCCTCAGACCAGACAGGAACCAACTCGTGAGCAACATCGGCTTGATTCCCGAAGACCCGCGGCACAATCGTCCGCCTCGCCCCGAGTCGTCCAGCCAGCCTCGCCGCCGGTCCGAAAGCGGTCGGGCGCAGACCAGTCGGCGCGAGGAGACTCCCAAGCGCGGCGGTGGCGCCAAGGTGGCGGCAGTTTTCCTCGCGTTAGCAGTGCTGCTGGGAGGCGGTGCCCTCGCGACGTACAAAATAATTCAATCGCGTGTTGGCCCCGACTTTGCTGGCCCGGGCTCGGGGGAGGTTATGTTCGAGGTCCACCAAGGCGACACGGTGGCCGCGATAGGCCAAGGGCTCAAGGCTGCTGGTGTGGTCAAGAGCGTTGACGCCTTCTTGTTGGTAGCCAAGGCTGATCCGGATTCCAATCTCATCCAGGTTGGCTTCTACCAAATGAAGAAGCAGATGGCGGCCCAGGACGCCTTGGCAGTGTTGCTTGATCCGGACAACTTGATTCAAACGCGCGTCACCGTCACCGAAGGCGCCCGGGTGCGTGATGTCATCGCCACCATTGTGGCTAAGACGGACTTCAAGAAGCGCGAGGTGCGTCAAGCCCTCAAGGACCCATCTTTGGGGCTACCAGCAGATGCTGAGGGCAACCCAGAGGGATACCTCTTCCCAGCGACCTACACCGTTGCCCCTGGGATGAGCGCGCTGGAGTTGGTCAAGCAAATGGTCGAACAGACCAAGCAAGTTGAGACCGAACTGGATATCGAGGCCAAGGCGAAGGAACTCGGACTTACCACCGAGCAGGTGCTGACGGTGGCGAGCATTTTGGAGTACGAAGCTAACCGAAGTGATGACTACCCCAAGGTCGCTCGGGTGCTCTACAACAGACTTGATGAGCCGATGCGATTGCAGTTGGACTCCACCATTTCCTACATCTTCCGCAAGACGAACTCTGGTGATGTCTGGACGACCTCGAAGATGAGGGAAAGCGCTTCGCCGTACAACACCTACACACACGACGGGTTGCCTCCAGGGCCGATCGGATCGCCGGGTCGCGAGACCATCGAGGCTGCTTTGAACCCTGCCAAGGGGCCTTGGTTGTACTTCGTGCCTGATTATGACCACCAGACCACGCTCTACACCGACAGCTATTCCCAGCATCTGAAGAATGTGGAGAAGCTGAAGGTGTACTGCCAGACCCACGATGAGTGCTGATGCCTCGTTGTGCGGTGCTGGGTAGCCCCATCTCGCATTCGCTGTCGCCGATCCTGCACCGGGCCGCCTATGCCGAACTGGGCCTAGCCGATTGGACCTACGACGCGATCGACGTCACTGAGTCGCAGTTGGCAGACTTCCTGGCGAGTTGTGGACCCGAATGGGCTGGCTTGTCGCTCACCATGCCGCTCAAACGTGAAGTGCTCGCGTTGGCGGAGCAGGTGAGTGCTTTGGCGATGCGCGCTCAGGCAGCCAACACGTTGCTGCGCACCGAATCTGGTTGGCATGCCGACAACACCGATGTTCCAGGTGCGGTGAACGCGATCAAGGAGCGTTGGAGCGAGCCCATCAACAGTGCCGTGATCGTGGGTGCGGGAGCCACCGCAGGTTCGTTGGTGCTGGCACTTGAGATGCTGGGATGTGAGTCGGTGCGGGTGCTCTCGCGTTCTGAAGACCGCGCAGCCGCAGCCCTCTCGGTCTCGCCCATTGCCACCTGGGCGCCGCTAGCTGGCCCAGCGCTCGAGGCCGATCTGATCGCCTCCACGATTCCGGCCACAGCCCAGTCGCAGGAGTTGATCCAGAGAACGCAGGGCACCAAGGTGCTCTTTGACGTGATCTACCACCCCTGGCCCACCCCGTTGGTCCAGCACACCAGCGGCACTGTCGTGAGCGGGTTGGACCTGTTGGTGCACCAGGCGGTGCTGCAGGTCAGCGCGATGACGGGCGTTGGGGCTGCGCACCTGCCACTTGCTGCGATGCGAGCGGCTGGTGAGGCGGCTGTGGATAAGCCACCTTCGCCGAAGGCCCCACTCACTTAGGCTCGGCGCATGCGGCTAGTGGTTGTCGGTGCCTGCGCGGTCATTGCCGCGTTGATGGGCATGTGGGGACCGCACCTGATTGCGCGATTGCCAACGCCGCGTTTGCCCGACAACTACGAAGGACCCACTCTCCAGGTGGTCGCATCGATGCCCCGACTGGGGGTAAGGATGGCCGTGTGGGCGAGTGTTCTGGCCGTGATCGCGGCCTGGCGACTGGGCCCGCAAGTCGCCCTGGTGTGGCTAGTCCCGCTGGTGGCGTGGGGTGTTTGGTTAGCCCACATCGACCTTCATGCCCGGCTTCTGCCTCGATCACTCGTCTCTCCGGCCTATCTGGGGGTCGGCGCACTGATGGTGGGAGTGACGCTGGCAAGTGGGGATCCCAGCGCGCTGGTGCGGGCCGCGGGTGGCTGGGCGGTGTACGGCGGAGTCCTCGGCGCCATGTGGCTCATCAACCCTGCGTCCATGGGCTACGGCGACGTGCGGGTCGCAGGGGTGTTGGGGCTGGTTTTGGGCTACCAAGGGTGGCCCGAGGTCGCACTCGGCATCTTCCTTGGCCCGCTGATCATGACCCTGTGGCTGCTGGCAAAGGCGATCAGCACACGCGATCTGAGTTACCTGCGAGCCAGAGTGCCCTATGGTCCGGCACTTCTGGGTGGTGCCTGGTTGGGGCTGGTGTTTGGCGCCGACATCACCGGCTGGTACCTGGGGCTGGGTGGCTAACCACTCGTGGACCTGCACATCAGGCACGGTGTGGACATGGGAGACTGTGCCCCATGCTCCGCTGGCTCACTGCAGGTGAATCTCACGGCCCCGCGTTGGTCGCCGTACTCGAAGGGCTTCCTGCCCATGTGGCGGTGACAACCGACGACATTCAAGGTGCACTAGCCCGGCGTCGACTCGGCTATGGCCGTGGCGCCCGGATGAAGTTTGAGCAAGATGCGGTGCGCGTCATCGGCGGCATTCGACACGGTGAATCCCAAGGCGGACCCATCGCGATCGAGGTTGGCAACACCGAATGGCCCAAGTGGGACAAGGTGATGTCGGCTGATCCGGTGCCGCAAAGCGAACTCGACGCACTGGCTCGCAATGCGCCGCTGACCCGGCCCCGGCCCGGGCACGCTGACTTGGTCGGGATGCAGAAGTACGACTTCGAGGAGGCCCGCCCGATCTTGGAGCGCGCGTCGGCTCGAGAAACCGCTGCGCGAGTGGCATTGGGTGAAGTTGCCGCACAGTTCTTGAACCAAGCCGTTGGTGCCCAGATCGTCTCGCACGTCGTGCAGATCGGTTCCGCAGTTGCCCCCGATGGAGTTATCCCGGTGCCTGAGGATGTCGCGCGGTTGGACGAGAACGAAGTGCGCTGCCTCGATGAGGCAGCCTCGCGAGCGATGGTCGGCGCGATCGACCAGGCACACAAAGACGGCGACACACTCGGTGGTGTTGTGGAAGTGCTGGTTTATGGGCTGCCACCGGGCTTGGGCTCACACGTGCACTGGGATCGTCGGCTCGACTCGCGACTGGCCGGCGCCTTGATGGGGATTCAGGCCATCAAAGGTGTCGAGGTTGGCGACGGGTTCGCGCTAGCTGGCGTGCCGGGGTCGCAGGCCCACGATGAGATTGAGGCCGGTGAGTCGGGCATTCGTCGTACAACAGGTCGCAGCGGAGGCACCGAAGGCGGGATGACCAACGGGGAAGTTCTGCGTGTGCGAGCGGCCATGAAGCCGATCGCGACTGTGCCCCGGGCGTTGCGCACCATCGACGTGGCTACCGGCGAAGCAGCAGTGGCCCACCACCAACGCTCTGACGTGTGTGCGGTGCCGGCGGCTGGAATTGTCGCCGAGGCCATGGTGGCCCTCGTGGTGGCAGATGCCGTGATCGAAAAGTTTGGTGGCGACTCGGTGGGCGAGACCCGACGCAACTACGAGAGCTACCTGGCTTCCTTGAGGTTCTCCTGATGGCTCCACGAGTGGTGTTGATCGGCACGATGGGTGCCGGCAAGACCACCGTTGGACAGTTAGTGGCGACGGCTTTGAACGCCACCTTTCGTGACACCGACCATGACATCGAGGCCGCCGAGGGCCGCCCGGTGTCCGAGATCTTTGTCGACTCCGGCGAGGCCTACTTTCGTGAGGCCGAACGTGCGGCAGTTGCCCAAGCTCTGAGCACCCACGATGGAGTACTGGCCTTGGGTGGGGGAGCAGTGTTGGCTCCCGAAACCCGCGACTTGCTCGCCTCTCACGAGGTGGTGTTCTTGAGGGTGGGTCTGGCCGATGCCGCAGCCCGAGTAGGTCTAGGCGTGTCGCGTCCATTGCTACTGGGCAACGTCCGAGCCCGCATTAAGCACCTGCTCGACGAACGCACCCCGATCTATGAATCGGTGGCCACACACATCGTCGAAACAGATGGACGAAGTGCTGATGACGTGGCCGCCGCGGTCATCGAGGTCATCTCGTGAAGCGCCTGCACGTGGGCGGTGCTTCGCCGTACGACGTGGTCGTGGGCCACGGGTGTCTTGATGAGATCCAGGGACTTGTCGGTGCGGCCCAACGCGTGGCACTCATCCATGCCGGAGGACTTGTGGAGCACACCGAACAGGTTGCCGCACGGCTCACTAGCTACCAAGTGATGCGCATCGCCCTACCTGAAGGTGAAGCGGCTAAGACTGCCAGCGTCGCTGTCGATGCGTGGGAAGCACTAGGTGCTGCGGGGTTCACCCGCTCTGATGTGGTCGTCTCGGTGGGCGGCGGAGCCACGACCGACATGGCTGGGTTCATCGCCGCGACCTGGCTTCGCGGAGTGCGTGTGGTGCACGTGCCAACCACCCTCCTGGCGATGGTGGACGCTGCTGTTGGCGGCAAAACCGGTATGAACACGGGGGCCGGCAAGAACCTCGTGGGGTCCTTCCATGAGCCTGCCGGAGTGATCTGTGACTTGTCGCTGCTAGCCACGTTGCCGCACGCGGAACTCGTGGCCGGGATGGGTGAAGTGATCAAGTGTGGGTTCATCGCTGACCCACGGATCTTGGAACTCGTCGAATCAAACCCAGCCGCTGCCACCGATGCCTCGGGTGCGGTGCTTGCTGAACTTGTTGAGCGCGCGATTCGCGTCAAGATCGACGTTGTGGTCGCGGACCTCAAAGAAACCGGGGGAGCCGACGGCCATCCGGGTCGTGAGGTGCTCAACTACGGACACACCCTGGCCCACGCGATCGAGCGGTTCACTGGCTACGCCATTCGTCATGGCGAAGCCGTATCAATTGGCTGCTGTTATGCCGCCGAGTTGGCGCGACTTATTGGGCTGCTCGATGAGGCGACGGCGCGCAGGCACATCGCCACCTTTGCGTCTGTGGGTTTGCCGGTCACCTGGGCTAAGGCACCCTTTGAAGAACTGCTGGACACCATGCGCGTGGACAAGAAATCTCGGGGTAACACCTTGCGGTTCATGGTCCTTCGGGGTCTTGCTGATCCGGTCGTGTTGACGGGACCAAGTGAGCAGATGTTGCGCGCTGCCTACCGCGGAATCGGAGGTCCCTCATGAGTGAGGTCTGGGTGCTCAACGGACCCAACTTGGGTCGTCTGGGCAAGCGGCAGCCAGAGATTTACGGTACGACGACCTATCCAGAACTCGTGGCCTTGTGCGAGCAATGGGGCGAAGCGTTGGGTTTGAGCGTCGTCGTACGCCAAACCAACCATGAGGGCCAACTCCTCGACTGGCTCAACGACGCCGCAGATTCGGCCACACCGGTGGTCCTCAACGCGGCCGCCTGGACTCACTACTCCTACGCACTGTGGGATGCCTGCGCTCAGTTGGAGGCTCCGCTCGTCGAAGTGCACATCTCGGCCCCCTCAAAGCGCCCCGAGGAGTTTCGGCACACCTCAGTGGTGTCTCCTCACGCAGCCACCGTGATCGAGGGGCGAGGCCTCGAGGGTTATCGGCTGGCATTGGAGTACATCACCGGAACCAGGTGAGAGGACGCTGCGTCTGATCACTTAAGGCACCACCTGTGAAAGGACTCCCTCATGTCTAACAACGCCAAGATCGGGCTCGCACTCGCTTCCTTGCTGGTGGGCTACGTGCTCGGTGCGTTGATTAAGTGGCCCATCGGGGGCACGCACAACGACGGCACAGTGCGGGTGAACGCCTCGGGATCAGTGATGGCAACGCCAGATCAAATGGTTGTTGACCTCAGCGTGCGATCCAAGCGAGCCTCCTCGGCCGAGGCCTTGAGTTCAGCAAGCGCGAGCATGACCAAGGTTATTGCGGCACTCGATGCGGCCGCGATTGTGAAGAAGGACATGTCAACGACCCAGATCGCAGTCGAACCCGACATCACCTACGAAGGCAAAGAGGGCCAGAAGGTCTCTGGCTACATTGCGCGGCAATCGCTGCGCGTGACGGTGCGCGACCTGAAGAAGAGTTCGGAACTCCTTTCGAAAATCAGTGCAGCAGGCGGCAATGACCTGATCATCGAAAACACCTCGCTCAAGGTGAGTTCCAAGAACTCCGCTCTAGCCGAGGCGCGATTGAAGGCGATTAAGGCCGCGCGTGCCAAAGCCGCGACCTACGCAGAGGCGACCGGGCGGTCGCTGGGGCCGGTCTTGAGGATCACCGAATCAAGCGGGTCGAACACGGTCTACTCGGTGCGCTCTGCTGCCGCCGACTCGACGTCGGGGAGCAACGTGCCGGTGGAGCCTGGTGAGGCAAAGATCAAGGTCATCGTCGACGCGACCTGGCGGCTCAATTAGCTGCGATTCGTCGCCTAGTGCGGGGGCCGACTAGACTCGGGCGGTTCCCGCACTCCGACGTATAAAGGCACACTCACGCGCATGGCAACCACCAACGATCTCAAAAACGGCATGGTCCTCAACATCGACGGTCAACTGTGGGCTGTCGTGGAGTTCCAGCACGTCAAGCCAGGCAAGGGCCCGGCCTTTGTGCGCACCAAGCTGAAGAATGTGGAGTCCAACAAGGTCGTCGACAAGACCTTCAACGCGGGCACCAAGGTGGAGACCGCCACTGTTGACCGCCGCACGATGCAGTACCTCTACCACGACGGCACTTCCTACGTCTTCATGGACACCGGCACCTACGACCAGCTTGAAATTGCTGACGAGATCGTTGGGTCAGCCAAGAACTTCCTCTTGGAGAACCAAGAAGCGATCGTGGCCACCAACGAAGGCCGCGTTCTGTTCATCGAGCTTCCGGCATCGGTGGAGCTCGAGATCACCTTCACCGAGCCCGGCGTCGCTGGCGACTCTGCGACCGGACGCACCAAGCCGGCCACCCTGGAGACCGGTCACGAGATTCAGGTGCCGTTGTTTATCGGACAGGGCGAGCGGGTCAAGGTCGACACCCGCGACTCGTCCTACCTCGGTCGCGTTAAGTCTTGATGCCCTGATGGCAGCCCGTTCCAAAGCGCGCAAGCGTGCGCTGGATGTGTTGTTCGCTGCCGAGGCGCAGCGCCGCGGATTGGCCGAGACCCTTGAGGAAGAGTTGGCCGGAGATCGTCCCGTCAACGACTACACCTCAGTCTTAGTTACCGGCGTTGCCCAGCATGCAGGAGAGATCGACGAGATCATCACCCGGTTTGCTCAGGGCTGGTCGTTGGATCGCATGCCTGCCGTTGATCGCAACGTGTTGCGGCTAGGGGTCTTTGAAGTCCTCTACGCCGACGACGTGCCAGTCGCAGTGGCTGTGTCTGAGTCAGTCAAACTCGTGCGCGAACTCTCCACCGATGAGTCGCCCGCCTTCGTCAACGGGCTCCTGGCTCACGTCGTACGTGAACGCGAGACGCTGGTTTAGCCCCTCAGGTTGGTGAGGCCATGTTTCGCCTCAGCGTCCGCCGGGACGTCATACGAACCGAGAGGTATAGCAACCGAGTCGTATGACGTTGCGCATACCGTCATACGCATCGAGTGCTATAGAGACCGCAACGTATGACGCAGACGGGCCGCAGGCCCGGTTGTTTGTCAAACGCCTCAAGCGAAGCTGCCTCTCCTAAACCTTGACGCGCCGTTGCCACAGCGTCGAATAGGCGTCGCGGGACTCTTCGGCAACAGCTGCAAGCTCATCGCTCAGCGTCACCTCGCGCGGCGGTGGGGGAGCAAAGTGGGTCGATGCCCACACGGCGTCGTACCAATGTGGTGCCCAGACTCCATCGGAATCTCGCGGCCCGGCGGGCCAGGAGAGCATCGCGGGATCAAAGTCGATTCCGACCCAGTCGCACACCCAGCGTTGATATCCCTCGGGATCGGTGAGGAAGTCGCGGGCGTCGATGACCGGCGGCTCATTGAGTACGTCGAAAAGCTGGGCCTGCTGCAACAACCCAATGTCTTCGGCTACACAGGCCTCGCGGGACTTGACGTAGGAGGCGACAACTTCGCGCGGTTCTCTGATCAACAAGATGTTGTGAAACGCCGAAGCCCACTCCAGCCGGTCCTCGCGTCGCCAGTGATGGGTCATGTGCTTGACGTACAGCACGGGGATGTCTCGACCCATCAAGTCGGCGATGACATCGGCTTCTTCGGTGGGTTGGCTCGCGATCACCTCTGCGGTCGCGGGGTGTTCGATGCCTGTGCGATCTAGGTAGCAGGCATAGAACGGTTCGTCGACGACGTCAGTGTCGGCGCGGTTCTCCCAACTGCGCATCATCGCCGTGGAGATGTTGCGCGGGCCCGACCACATCCCGATGCGAACAGTCATCGGGCATCCACATCGGCAGTGAGCAGGGCTGAGTACAACTCCTGGAGCTTCGTAACCATCGGGCCTCGTTGACCATCGCCGATGGTTCGCCCGTCGATGGTTCGCACGGGCACCACGCCGGCAAATGTGCCTGTCACGAAGGCTTCACGAGCCGAATAGACATCGGTCAGGGAGAAGGTCTTCTCCCGAGCAACGATCCCGGCCGCCGAACACACCTTGAGAACATTGGCCCGGGTGATGCCGTGCAGGCAGTATCGGCCATCAGAGGTCCAGACCTCGTTGTCGCGAGTCACGATGAAGAAGTGGGTTGAGTTGCACGTCGCCACGAAACCGTCGGGATCAAGCATCAACGCTTCGTCGGCACCAGCATTGGCGGCCTGAATGCATGCGGTGATGTCGTTGAGCTTTGAGTGCGCGTTCAAGCGTGGGTCGAGGGTGTCAGGGTTTGCTCGACGTACGTGCGTGGTGAACAAGGTGATCCCCTCAGTGACCGTGCTGGGAAGGGGTTCCTTGTGCTCGGCGATGATCACGACAGTGGCCGCGCCGATGGTCAATCGCGGGTCTTGGTAGGGCGTTGACTTCACACCGCGCGTGACCATGAGGCGAATGTGGACCCCATCGTGCATGTGGTTGGCGGCCAAGGTTTCATAGATGGCGGCGCTCAACTCCTCACGTGACAACCCGACGTCGATCATCAACGCGGTTGCGCCCTCCCAGAGTCGATCTAGGTGAGCTTCAAGAAACGCAGGATGGCCGTGATGAACCCGGATGCCTTCCCAGACGCCGTCGCCGAGAACGAAGCCTGAATCGAACACGCTGACC
>WBZQ01003002.1_pt1 | contig 10598 bp, 8 predicted proteins | sample 5204251 | NCBI WGS metagenome assembly WBZQ01 (sample SAMN12412402, study PRJNA552823) | activated sludge metagenome | isolation source: activated sludge from nitrification reactor of wastewater treatment plant... | place: USA: Virginia | collected 2017-09 | reverse complement strand
AGGTATGGCGACTCCATACCCACAGCCCCCCGCATCATCCGGGAGTCCCGGCGGATACAGCGGGTTCGGCGGGCGATCGGGACACTAACCGGTTGAACGACCAGTCCGGGATGATCCTCCCCCAAGCCCATCCGCCAAAGAGCACGGTTGAATCTCTTCAGGTCTTTCGTTAAGTTACGGACAATGACCATCTCCCGCGCACGCCTCATCCTGCTTGCCTGCGCGAGCGGTCTTCTCTATCCCCTCTCCTTCCCCGCGTTCGACCTCGGCGCGGTGGCTTGGTTCGCGCTGGTCCCGCTGCATATCGCGGTCGAATACCTGTCGCCGGGCCGCGCGTTCCGTATCGGCTGGCTGTCCGGCACGCTGGCCTTCACGGGCTCGATGTTTTGGGTCATTACCGCCATGAACGTCTACGGGAAGGTCCCGTTCCCGATTGCCACCCTGGTGATGTTGTTGCTCACGATCTACCTCGGACTCTACATGGCCGTCTACGCAGGCGGACTTTCGTGGATCCGGACAACGTTCCCGACTCTGGGCTTCCTGCCCGCGCCTTTTCTCTGGGTGACATTGGAACTGATCCGTACCTACTTTCTCTCCGGCTTACCCTGGGCACTATTCGGATATTCCCAATACCAATGGCTCCCGATCATTCAGCTGGCCGACCATTTCGGGGTGTACGGCGTCTCCTTCCTCCTCGTGCTGGTCAACGCCGCGCTGGCCGAAACAATGATCTGGGGCTTCAAGGCCTATCGCGGATTTCAGATTCGTTCGTTTCCGTGGCCCTCGTCGGTCGCGGCTACGGCCGGATTCGGCGTCGCCCTGTTTTATGGCACCACCCTCTTGTCTTCCGCCCAGCATGCCCCGACGCGCACGTTGTCGGTGGGAGTCGTACAACCGAATGTAGAACAGGCGCAGAAATGGGATGTGGCATTTCGCCAGGAGACGATGGCGCGTTACGATCGACTCACTGCGGGACTGGGCGACAACCTGGATCTCATCGTCTGGCCGGAAGCCGCCACACCGTTTGTATTTGAAATGGAACCGCAGTACCGCGCGGTCGTGAACGACATGGCTCGCCGCGCCGGTGCGCCGCTGCTGTTCGGCAGCCCGGCTTTGCGACGCCATCCGGACGGTCGCCCCTTCTTGCTCAACAGCGCCTACCTGCTCGCAACCGACGGCCAGATCCTCGGTCGCTACGACAAGCAACATCTGGTCCCCTTCGGCGAATACATTCCGTTTCACAATTCATTCTTGTTCTTCCTGGACAAACTCGTGGAAGGCATCGGCGACTTCGAGGCCGGACCGGGATCGACGTTATTGATGTTCAAGCCCCGCGAGAAGAACCCGCCCACGGTGACCGCGGCCACCCTCACCGATTTCCACGTGAAGTTCGGCGTCGTCATTTGTTACGAAGTGATCTTCCCCAACCTCGTGCGGCAGTTTGCGGCGAACGGAGCCGATTTCATGGTCACGGTCACGAACGATGCCTGGTTCGGTCCGTCGTCGGCCCCCTATCAACATTTCGGGATGGTGGTCTTTCGTGCCGTGGAAAATCATGTCGCCTTCGCGCGAGCGGCCAACACCGGCATCTCCGGCTTCATCGATCCCTACGGGCGTGTCGTGCAACAGTCACCGATCTTCACGCAGGAAGCGCTCAGAGGAACGATTGCCGTCAGCCATCAGCAGACCTTTTACTCGCAATACGGTGATCTCTTTGCGTATGCCTGTGCTATACTCATCGCGCTTTTGTGCCTGACCGGCTACTTCTCACACGACACAGAACCCGCCGGTGGTGAACCAGCCGGGCGACCAGCCTGAGCGAGAAAGGACCGTGCCATGTTAGATGATGTCCGAACCCGTGTGCGTACCCTCGGCGAACAGTTGGCTCAACTACGGGGGCATCTTTGACCTGGCTCGAATGACCGCTGAACTCAACGACATCGAAGTCAAAACCTCCCAGCCTGATTTCTGGAAAGATACGCAGGCGGCCGCCAAGGTGAACCGCCGCAAAGCCGCCCTCGATCGGGAACTGTCGCGCTGGCGGGACACCGAACGCCGGCAGAACGACATCGAGGCGCTCCTCGAACTGGCGCTGGAATCCGGCGATGCCGGGCTGGAGCAGGAACTCCTGGCCGAACTCGAACCATTCGAAAAAGCCGTCGCCCAATTCCGCATCGAGTTGCTGCTCTCAGGCGAATTGGACTCGAGCAACGCCATCTTCGCGATCCATCCCGGAGCCGGCGGAACCGAGTCGCAGGACTGGGCGCAGATGCTGCTGCGCATGTATGTGCGATGGGCCGAACAAAAGGGATTTAAGGTAGAGACGTTGGATCTGCTCGCGGGGGATGAGGCCGGCATTAAGAGCGCCACGCTGTCCGTCAGCGGGCCCTATGCCTACGGCTATCTCAAAGCCGAAGCCGGCGTGCATCGCCTTGTGCGGATCTCCCCGTTCGACGCCAACAAACGACGGCATACGTCCTTCGCGTCGGTGTTTGTCTACCCCGAACTCGAAGACGATGTGCAAGTGGTGATCGACGACAAAGACCTGCGGGTCGATACGTTTCGAGCCGGGGGCGCCGGCGGGCAGAACGTGAACAAAGTCGAGACCGCCATTCGTATCACCCACATTCCGACCGGCATCGTGGTGCAATGTCAGAACGAACGGTCGCAACTGCAGAATCGCAACGGCGCCATGAAAATTTTGAAGGCGCGCCTCTTTGAAGTGGAGCAGCGGAAGAAGGAAGCCGAGTTCAATGCCATCGTCGGTGAAAAGAAGGACATCGCCTGGGGCAGCCAGATCCGGTCCTATGTCTTCCAGCCCTACCAGATGGTCAAAGACCATCGAACGGGATACGAAGTCGGCCAGGTCTCCGCCGTCATGGATGGTGAGCTGGACGGGTTCATCGAAGCCTATCTCCAAAGAAAACTGACCGGCGGGAAAGCCCCGGAGCCGGTCGCCATGAAGGATGACGACATTTAACGTGAAGCGTCGCTCGTGAAGCGTCGTACGCGAACCACGAGAGACGAGATACGAACGACGAGAGACCTACCGATGGATGAACTGAACGATCAACGCCAACAACGCATCAAGAAACTCGACCACTTGCGGCAACTCGGGGTAGCTCCCTATGGCACGCGCTTCGAGGTGAAGGACCGGGCCGGACAACTCACGCGCCTGCACGGTGAAAAAACCAAGGAGGTGCTCGAGCAGGAGCAGATCAGCTGCACCATCGCCGGCCGCATCGTCGGACTACGCCGGTTCGGGAAAGCCGCCTTTGCCGTACTGCAAGATGGGTCGGACCGTCTGCAGGTGTATCTGAAGAAGGACACATTGGGCGAGCAGGCTCACCAGATTTCCGAGGGACTGGATCTTGGCGACTGGATCGGAGTCACGGGTGTCTTGTTCCGCACCAAGACCAACGAATTTACCGTCGAAGTGAAAGTCCTCACGTTTCTGAGCAAAGCGCTCCGCCCGCTCCCGGAAAAGTGGCATGGGCTCACCGATGTCGAAACCCGGTACCGGCAGCGCTACGTCGATCTCATTGCCAATCCCCAGGTTCACCAGATATTCGCCCTGCGCAGCCGCATCGTGTCCGGGATCCGCGCCTTTCTGATCGAACGCGGCTTCCTCGAAGTCGAAACGCCGATGATGCACCCGATTCCCGGCGGCGCCGCCGCAAAACCCTTCGTCACCCATCACAATGCCCTGGGCGCCGAGCTCTATCTACGCATTGCCCCGGAACTCTATCTCAAGCGGCTGATCGTCGGCGGCTTCCCGCGCGTGTTCGAGATCAACCGGAATTTCCGGAACGAAGGCATCTCGACAATTCACAATCCCGAATTCACCATGCTGGAGTTTTACGTCTCCTACGCCGACTACCACGACTTGATCGTGCTGACCGAGGAACTCTTCGGCCGATTGGCCCAGGACATTCTCGGCACCACCACGATCGACTATCAAGGCACACACATCAATCTCGGGTCGCCGTGGCGCCGATGGTCGTATCACCAATCGATTCTGGAAGTGAATAGCCTGCCGCCGTCCGTCCTCACGAATCGCGATGAAGCCCTTGCGGCAGCCCAGCGCCTCGGTGTCGAAGTCTCTCCCAAAGAATCGCTGGTGAATATCCTCAACGAGATCTTCGAAGAGACCGTCGAGCCGCGCCTCCAACAGCCGACCTTCATCACCGACTACCCGATCGAGATTTCCCCGCTCGCGCGAAGGAAAGACTCCGATCCGTCGCTCACCGACCGGTTCGAGCTCTACATCGCGGGACGTGAAATCGCCAACGCCTTCTCCGAGTTGAACGATCCGCTCGATCAGCGCGAGCGCTTCGAGGCTCAGGCAGCGAAACATGCCGCCGGAGACGAGGAAGCCCACCGCGTCGATGAAGACTTCCTGCGCGCCCTCGAATACGGCATGCCGCCGACTGCGGGCGAAGGCATCGGCATCGATCGGCTGGTCATGCTCTTCACCAATCAGTCCTCGATCCGGGATGTGGTCCTCTTCCCGCAGCTGAGGCCTGAAAAGTAGAGATGGCGCTGCCCTACGAAATCTTCATCGGATTGCGGTACCTGCGCGCGAAGCGACGCAACCGCACCATCTCCTTCAACACCATCGTCTCGATTGCCGGGATTACGCTCGGCGTCGCCGCCTTGATCGGTACGGTCGGGATCATGACCGGGTTCAAGGAGGACGTGCAGGCCAAAATTCTCGGCACCACCGCGCACATCCTGGTGAACGACCGCATGAAAGAATCGATGGTCGACTACGAGGAACAGGTGAAGAAGGTCGCGGCCGTCCCGGATGTCGTCGCCGCCACCCCGTTCATCTTCCGCCAGGTCCTGCTCACCTCTCCCTCCGGTGTCCAGGGGATTATCCTTCGCGGGATCGATCCCGCGCGGGAAGGCACCGTCACCGAGTTGGCCCACAACCTCGTCAACGGCAACCTCGACGACCTCGCGCGTCAGAATAAAGTGGTCATCCCCGAAAAGGAACGGGAACCGAACGGGCCGGAGACCGCCATGCGCCCGGGGATTATTCTCGGGAAAGAACTATCGATGCGGCTCGGGGCTTTTCCCGGCGACACCCTTAACGTGGTATCCCCGGTCGGCCCGGTCACGGGCGCCAGCATGACCCCGAAAATCAGGCAGTTCGTCGTCGTCGGCATCTTTCAATCCGGCATGTACGAATACGACTCCTCCCTCGCCTACATCGAACTGGGAGAGGCGCAGAAGTTTTTCAACATGGGCGCCAGCGTGACAGGTATCGAAGTCAAAGTGACCGATGTATTCCGCGCGGCGGACATTGCCCGCGCGATCGAGCACCATCTCGGATTCGCCTTCTGGGCCAGGGACTGGATGCAGATGAACCGCAATCTGTTTTCGGCGCTCAAACTGGAAAAGACGATGATGTTCCTCCTGCTGGTCTTGATCACCATCGTGGCTTCCTTCAATATCGTCAGTACCCTCACCATGATCGTGACGGAGAAGCAGCGCGAGATCGCCATCCTCAAGGCAATGGGCGCGACGCGTAAGGGCATCATGCGTATTTTCATGCTCAATGGTCTGATCATCGGCTGTTCCGGTGCGGCGATCGGCGTCCCACTGGGGTATACATTTCTCTGGCTGATCCAAACGTTTTGGACCTTCGACCCGACCGTGTACTACATCTCCCGCATTCCGGTCCATGTGCTCGGCTCGGATGTGCTACTGGTCGCCGGCTCTGCGATTCTGATCAGTTTCGCGGCCACGCTCTACCCCTCGCTCCAGGCCGCCAAACTGGATCCGGCAGCCGCCTTGCGCTATGAATAAGAGAATCCGGGCATTCCGGGCAGTACGATTGAACGTGAACGATTACGGATCGCAGCACCGACATGATTGACGTCGTCGATCTCTACAAATCGTTTCCGATGGGCGGGCGGGAACTCGTCGTGTTGAATAACATCAACCTGCACATCAAGCGCGGGGAATTGATCGCGATCATGGGCGCCTCCGGAGCCGGGAAGAGCACCCTGTTGCAAATCCTCGGGACCCTGGATCGCCCGACCAAAGGCACGGTGTCGTTCGACGGCCAGAATCTTTTTGCACTCACGGAACAAGAGCAGGCGGAGTTCCGCAACAAACGTGTCGGGTTCGTCTTTCAATTCCATCACCTGCTGCCGGAATTCTCCGCCCTCGAAAATGCCTGTCTCCCGGCGATGATTCAAAAACGCGATATGGCCGATGTCGTCGGCGAAGCAACGAAACTCCTCGGCGAGGTCGGTCTGGCGGATCGACTGCACCACAAACCGGGCGAACTCTCAGGCGGCGAGCAACAGCGGGTCTCGGTCGCGCGCGCCTTGATGCAGCAGCCCGATCTGGTGCTGGCCGATGAACCGACAGGCAACCTCGATTCCCACACCGGCGATGCCCTCTTCACCTTGCTTCGTCAGTTGAACCGCTCCCGTGGGACTACGTTCGTCATCGTGACCCACAACGATAAACTCTCATCTCAGGCCGACCGGATCGTCTCCATGCAGGACGGGATGATCGTGTCCTCATAGCGCAATACCATCAGCCGATGGCCGGCGCGGGCTCACGCGACACGGCTGAGTCGTCCGACCTTGATTCGGATTTCTTGACGGCGTCAGCATCTTTTCGTAGACTGACCCATCCTCGCATTCACGTGGGAGTTCGACCAGGTTTATGAAGACTTCGTTCGCACCGTACGTCCGGCTCACGACCCTCTGTATGGCCATCCTCCTGCCTCTTCAGGCGGCAGCCGTCGAATTTGTGTTTGTCGGATCGCGCCAAATGGGCATGGGCGGAGCCGGAGTGGCCACGACATCCGACTCCCTGGCCACCTATTGGAATCCGGCCGGCATGGCGATGAGCAAGAAGTTCGATATCCGTTTTCAGGGCAGCGGTCAGGTCGTCGATCGAGGCGACGTGTTCGATTCCCTGAAAGACATCAACAACCTGAATTTGAACGATACGTCGGCCGGCAACATCGCCCGCCTCCAGCAACAGATCGATCGCATCAACCGTCCCGGCACCAATCTCACCGCTGCTGCCTCCGGCGGATTGTATGTCAAAGGCAACTTCGGCGAACATGCACTGGGGTTCAACGTCTCCGACGTCGCCACCGCCGGCGGCTTCCTGCGCGGCCCGGTGGGATTCACGAACAACGGCACCAATCTCAGCGTGAACGGGCAGTTCGCGATGAACGGCCTGGAAGTCCGCCAAGCCGCCCTCTCCTACGCCTACGCCTTCATGGACCGGATGTTTTCAATCGGCGTCACCGGTAAGGTGATCCAGGGTGCGGCCTATACGGGGTCTACCAACATCCGTGGAGCCAGCGACGACGTGAGAGTGTTCGAAGACATCGGGCGCGCGAAGATCTCGACCGCGATCGGAATCGACGTGGGAGCGATGTTCCGGCCTTCGTCCTGGTTGCGGATGGGGATCGTGGCGAAGGACATTAACGCGCCGACCTTCGATGCGCCGAACGGAGACAAATTCAAATTGCTTCCGCAGGTCCGCACCGGCGTGGCCGTCAACCCCTATAACTCGTTGACGCTGTCTGCCGATGTGGATATTACGAAGAACAATACGCTCACTCCGGGCGTGTATAGTCAGGTCCTGAGCCTGGGCGCGGAGCAGACGATCCTGTCCGAACTCCTGTCCTTCAGGGTCGGCGCATTTAAGAATATGCAGGATGCCAAGACACCGTTTATTCCGACGGCAGGCTTCGGACTTCGCATCCTTGCCTTGCGCATCGATATTGCCGGCGGGTATGATTTCAGAGACCAGGCTGCCCTGGCATCCGGGTCCGTGGCCTTGACCTTCTAAGGTTACGTTCGCACTGAATCAATCTGCTACACTTGCTATATCAACCATGACACGACACACCGTACGCACCATCAGTGTTGTTTTCTGCCTCGTGATGACCGGGCTCCTGGCCGGCTGCGGAGGCTTGCAAGAAATGTGGGAAGGGCCGGCCGCGCGAGGGTTCTACCCCAAGACCATGGCCATTCTCCCGATTTCCGGCACCTACGATAGCGCCCGGGAAGACGTCGAAGAAGTGGTGGCGAAAGTGCTGATCAAGAGCCGTCGCGTCGAGAAGGTTGTCCCCCCCGACCAGGTCACCGATACCTTCCAGACCACGAAAGATGCGTTCGATGCGCTCGTGACCTACTTCTCACGCATGGAGACGACAGGCCAATCCGATAAGAATTCCGCGATCAAGATCGGGCACGCATTGGGCGCCGACTCTCTGCTGGTGGTCAAGGTGAATGCCTGGGAATATACGAGAGAAGAAGGCGATAACATCGCCCGCGTGGGCCTGAGCATGCGGCTGGTCGATGCCGTGAACGGCGCCATTGTCTGGAAGGCGCGTCACCAGGTGCAGGAAAGTTACCTCTTCATCCGTCCGGACATGCGGGATCTTGCCACGAAGCTGGCGACGGACATGATCAAGTACATGCCGCCGGAAAAACGGTAGCCTTAGCCGGCCCGTTTCAGACTGCCCTCCCCGACGGTTCCTCTACGCAGATTGTCGATCGCCAACCCGAACTGATTCGAGAGACTCGCCAGTTCCAGCACATCCCAGTTGCTGAACGGCTTGCCGCTTCGCCGATTCACCACCTCCAAGACACCCACGGCCTGCGTTCCCATACGGACAGGCACAGAGACGAGGGACGCCACCGGCAAGGCGGCTTGCCATCCCTGACCGGCAACCAATCGGGCATCCTGCTCTCCTCGCGTGATCAAGACCGCCTGACCCGTGCGATGCACACCGGCCGCGACGGGCGAGTGAAGGGCCGAGAGACCCGTTGCGCGCTCGCCGGCGACCGTGCAGAGTGTCAATGCTCCATCACCGGCACTGAGGAACAACGCCCCGGCCTCCGCTTCCACCAGGCGAACCGCGGCATCCAGCGCCCGGCGTAACTTCTCCTCTTCGGCCAGCGACGAATTCAAAAGATCGCTCACCTGCTCCATATGCTGAATCCGAAGAATCTTCGCCGCGTACTTGACGGTCAGTCGCGCATGGTCCAGCAGGACCGCCAACCAGGGTTCGACCGCCGCCAGCACCGCCAGCAGCTTCCGCGAGGGCAACCGCTGGGACTTCCCGGTCTGGAACATGACGACGCCGTCCATCCGGCCGATCCGGTGCAATCGTACGCCATATAAGTCGCCACTACTCACCTGCGAATTCTGCTCCGCCCTGGCCAGGCTCTCCCGCCATTTCTCGGCCACGGATGCATCGCTGCTCCCGGCCTCAGCCAGACAGGTCATCTCGCGGGTCTGCTCATCGCGAATGTACACGGCGATCGCCTGAACCTTGGTCAGTTGCAGAAACGATTGGACAAACACCGCCGAGACGCTGATGGGTGACCGGCCCTCCCCTTCGGAACCGGACAGGGTATCGAACAATCCTTTTTGCAGAGTGCGGATGATACGATCTTCACCCATTGCCGCAGGCACGCGAGCCGTAGCTTTGCGGCGTGGAGCGACCGATGCGGTTTTCGAGGTCGTCTTACGGTTGGTTCGGTTGACCTTACGACGAGCTACGGCCATGGCGTCTCCTCATATGAAGCGTCAAACGTTGCACAGCAGGGAATGTCTCCGTTGCCACGAATTCCTTGGATCGGGACAATACGCAGCCAGGAGCCGCCGTCCTGGTCTGACTGACCGGACAGACAGGGCTCCATAGAAATAATGCACGACGATGTCGGGTGAAAAGTTGAACAGAATACTGAGGGGTGAGAAGACCTGCCGGCTAGGCCGGCTGCATCGCCTCCTTGAGGGATCGCACGAACGCACCCACTTCCTGAACGAGTCGGCCATCCTGCCCATGCTCTCCAACACGACGCACAATTGCGCTGCCCACGATCACGCCATCGGCGACCTGCGCCACCCGCGCGGCATCCTCCGGAGTCGCCACGCCGAATCCCACCGCCACCGGGGTCTTGGTGTGCTTTCTGATCTTGGCGACGTTCTCGCGTACGCCCGCCACGTCCTGTAGTTTAGCCCCAGTAATGCCCGTGATGGAAACATAATAGACAAATCCGCCGGACTCCTTCGCCACATAGGCCCGCCGCGACGCAGTGCTGGTCGGAGCCAACAGAAAAATCAGATGGAGCCCGGCCTCACCAGCCGGACCACGCAACGGCCCCGCCTCATCCGGCGGCATATCCGGAACGATCAACCCATCCACACCCGCATCCGCAGCGATCCGGCAGAATTCCGCCTCACCGAACGCGTGAATGTTGTTGTAATAGGCCATCAAGACGATAGGGATCTGGGTCGAGACCCGAAGATGCCGCACCGATTCGAGAATCCTCCGAAGGGATGTACCGCTTTGGAGACCACGTTCGGCTGCTTTCTGAATCACCGGTCCATCGGCGATGGGATCGGAGAATGGCACCCCTAATTCGATGACGTCGGCGCCCGCCCGCTCCAATTCGAGCACCAGCTGCTCCGTCTCCTGCAACGACGGGTCTCCCGCCATGATGTAGGTGATCAGAGCTTTCTCTCCCCGTGCGTTCAATCGGCCGAATGTTTGATCCAAACGATTCATTTCGATATACCCCTGTCTCTTACTAATCCAACCC
>WBZQ01003001.1_pt1 | contig 10599 bp, 8 predicted proteins | sample 5204251 | NCBI WGS metagenome assembly WBZQ01 (sample SAMN12412402, study PRJNA552823) | activated sludge metagenome | isolation source: activated sludge from nitrification reactor of wastewater treatment plant... | place: USA: Virginia | collected 2017-09 | reverse complement strand
GAACATGGCGACACGCTGCACAGCAATCTGATAAGCTTGCCATGCAGCCTCAAATAGTTGACTGATTTCATAGCGGCGGTATTCAAGCGATTCCTTTACTCGCGCTGAATCAAAAATAGCAGTGTCGATTTCACCGCGGCGGCGGTACCAAATCGGAATTCTGACACTCAAACCAGCAGTATTGGATTGAAACTGTTGATCTTGGTAATTGGTATATAAGACATTGATAGATGGTAAAATAGATGCACGTTCTTGGCTGATGCGCTTATTGGCGCGTTCCTGTTCGGCTTCCAGGCGGACCACATCCGGGTTGACAGTGGGCACTTGCTGGCGCAATACATCCAATGGTGGTAGATCAACCGAATCTTTTAACGAACCTTTGATTTGAAAATTTGCCGGTAATGCACCGGCCGTGAGTTGCATCAAAAAAACCTTGGCGCGTTCGGCGTTTAATCGTGCTGCTTCCTTGCGGTTATCTGCACTTTGCAATTCCGTATCGGCACGAATCAACTCAAAACGAGCTACTTCCCCTCGTTCAACATTTGCTGCAATGCGCCGCCGTACGTCGCTGAGTAGGTCGTAAATACTTTGTTCCAAAGCAGCTTGCTCTTGCCGCAGCAATAGCTCATAAGCACGAACCCGCAGTTGTGCAGCTAAGTCGGCACTGACTTGATCTAGGCTAGCACGGCTGGCATCGACGATGGCTTCTGAAGCGCCAATCCGCGCACTACGCATGAAAGGATTTTCAATGGGTTGAATAACGGTTACCGAATGTTGGTGATTCGATGGACCTGTGAATCTTTCTGGAAGTTGTCTGTCCATTGGGCCCATCATAAACATCACCTCAGGATTGAGGTATGCCGAGGCAGCAACAACGCCACCCTTGGCCATGCCAACCTGTGAGCGAGCCGCAAGCACCAATCCATTGGCTTGTAAACCTAATCGTTGCACTTCTTCAATCGTATAAGGCACTGCGGGTCCTTGCGATGTTATTGAAGCGGGCGGCATTCGCTTGGGTAATTCATGTTTGAATGGTGTTGTAGATGGAGTCAATTCACGTGCAGGTGGTGATGAGAGTGCCGGTGGTTGTAATGCATCTGCTCCGATAGGAAGGGGAACGGATGGTTGCGCTGCTACGGTAGTCGCTGTGAATACTATGAATATGCTGAGTAATAATGAATATCGAAGTGGTAGTATTTGCATAGAGTTTTTCTTTTACGAAGAAGCCAAGTTCTTCACATCTTTTTTACAAAAATTGCTTGCCATCATATACGAATTTAGAGATTCGGCAATATTAATAACATGGATAATCAGGTTTCTATTGTTGTTTTTAGCAACAGTATTCATGATGTTTGAAATTGAACATCAGGCGTAGAATCTAATTGATGGAAGCTGAATGATTGCTGAACGATGACAGATATTGAGAGTAAAAGAGTCGTTTATAATTGTCCTATAGCCCACAGCTTACAGGGATTAACAACCAAATAATAATTATCAGAATGAATCAACGGCAAATCATTTTTGTTCCAGGAAAAAATCCCAAACCTCCTGCAAATCAGCATCAAAAGCTATTATGGCGTACCTTGTTGGAGGGTGTGCGTCGTGCAGAACCTGAAATTGCTTCTGATCTGAGTCAATATGTTCAAAATTTTAGACTTATTGCGTGGAATTATATTTATTATCTCAATACCAAGGATATCAACAGTGAGCTTACGTGGGTTGATGTTTTGATCAATCAACATGGTCCCACTGAGCAAGATATCAACGAAGCTAATGCATGGCATCGCAAATTGGATCGAATGCTTTACACAATTGTTGATTATTTGCCTTGTTTGCTTTACTTCACTCCCCAAGCGCTCCGTTTGACGGCGCAAGAGATTACACGCTATTTTCAGAATAGAAATAATATTGCTTGCGAAATACGTGAATTATTGAAGCAGGCGTTGCGTCCTATGCTAAAGAATAATGATAAGGTGCTATTGATTGGTCATAGTCTCGGTTCCGTAATCGCTTACGATACCTTATGGGAGCTTTCTCATCTTGAGCGCTTACCGGGTAAGGTCGATGTGTTTCTCACTCTTGGCAGTCCCTTGGGAATGAATTATGTACAACGCCGGCTAATGGGTAATCATTTGTCGGGAAAGCAGAAATATCCAACTAATATTCGGCATTGGGTAAATATTTCCTCGGTTGGTGATATGACTGCGCTAGATAGAATTTTCTCAGATGATTTTGCACCGATGCTATCCCTGGGAATCATCGATACTATCGAAGACCATTGTGACGGAATCTATAATTTTTACCGTAACGAGAAGGGATTGAATTGCCATCGTTCGTATGGCTATCTGGTCAATCCTGCTTTGGGTAAAGTGGTTGCGGATTGGTGGCAGCAATCGGCATGAATTCCGATAATTCTGGTCATTTTTGGCATGGAATAAAACTATGGGTGGGGTTTTTGTCGATTCTGGGCTGCGTATGGTTAGCACTTGGCATAACTTCTCAGTTATATGAATTTCGTGATGATGATCCTAATCGAGGAGCCATTCTTGAAGCCATCGATAAATTCGGCGATCGCTATTCCCGCGTTGTGTACCTTGATCAAGGCTGGTTACCTTCGGATAGTCTGTGGTTCTACACGGTGACACAAGGCTCTAATTTGTTGCCTTACAGCTTTTTTCTGGTGTTGGAACAGGCTGATTCAAATCAGTTGTTTCGGAATGATGAAAATATCGATCGCTATGGTTATTTACCGCAGCGTCCTACGACCAGCAATCCGGATGGTCTGCCGGTTGGCATGGTTCGCGATGAATATCAAGGCAAGGCATACATGGGATTTACATGTGCAGCCTGCCATACGACACAGATCAATTATCAAGGTATCGGAATGCGTATCGACGGTGGTCCGGCAAATGCTGACATGGAAAATTTCATGATTGATTTGGCCGATGCTTTGCACGCAACGTTAGCAATTCCGGAAAAGTTGCAGCGCTTCATTACTCACGTACTGAAACAAGGTGACTATGACAGTGGCGATGCTGTTATTGCGGATTTGAAAAAATATGCTCAGCGGATTAACACTTATACCATCATTAATACCCCGCGAGATGTGAAACGTCCGCTCACGCGCTATGGCTATGCACGGTTAGATGCTTTTGGGCGCATTTATAACCGTGTACTGGAGCATATTATGAGCGCGCAGCAAATGCGGGAGTTGCTTACCGATATATTATCTGCGGATGAATTGGCCGATGTGATGGCAAATGTGGAACCCGTCTTAACTAGCAATAATCGCGATCATATCATTGAACGGATACAAACATACCTTAACGATAAGCAGCTCATCAAGTTACGAAATAAAATCTATAATCCGGCCGATGCTCCGGTAAGTTATCCATTTCTTTGGGATGTTCCCGTGCACGATTATGTGCAATGGAACGGTAGAGTTGGTAACAGTGAGTTGGGTCCCATGGGACGTAATGCAGGGCAGATGATTGGTGTATTTGGCACGCTAAATTGGCAGGAAAAAGCCGGTTTTACAGTATCTTCTGTTTTAGGTGGGCAGAATTTCAGCAGCAAGCATATTGATTTTCAATCGTCCATTGATATCCGTAACTTGCGCCGTGTGGAAGCACACTTGCGCAAATTGACATCACCGCTTTGGCCCGAACATATTTTGCCTAAGATTGATACAACACGATTGTTTAATGGCGCAAAGCTTTATGCACGTTATTGTTCTGCGTGTCACGAGCACATCAATCGAACAGATCCTGATCGCCGTGTGGTAGCTAAAATGATCGCTGTTCCATTAGTAGGTACAGATACTAAAATGGCCGTAAACAGTCTCGCATATACCGGTTATAGCGGTATTTTGCGCAATCAATATGTCAAAACCGGTGTAGGGAGTATCTTAATGCAACAACAGGCACCAGCTGTTGTTTTGTTGACCGCTGCAACACGTAATGTGGTTACCACACCCGACCCCGATAAAGGGTTTGTGCGCCGATGGATAGAGCGCTCGCTTGACTTCGCGCGCACTTTTTTTGATAATGAAGTTCAACCCTCTATCAAGCGCGGTTACTATGTCCCTGACACAACAGTTCAGCCCTTTGCATCAGTAATGGCCTATAAAGCCCGCCCACTCAATGGCATTTGGGCTACAGCACCTTATCTGCATAATGGATCAGTGCCTACGCTGTATGATTTACTTTTGCCTAAAAAACGAGCGGATGATCTAGCGGAAGGCGAGTACCGGCCCGATGAATTCGTGGTGGGGTCGCGTGAATTTGATGCATACAGAGTGGGTTTTAAAACGGACGGTTATAATGGTTTTTTGTTCCGCACCCGTATTTGGGGTAATGATAATAGTGGCCATGAATACGCTTCCGGCCGAACGCCGCAACCGGATGGAACCCTACTTCCCGCATTGACAAAAGAGCAACGTCTGGATTTGCTTGAATATCTTAAAACACTATAACTCATCTAGCTGTTTGCTTTTTTAGTTCCGGGGAATTGTCTTGTTTTGCAATAAATTGATTGATATAGATTATCTTTCTGTCAGCGATTACTTTAAGGCGATTGTCGCTGGCAAAATTCATAATGAATTCATAAGCACTGCAATTGATAATTTGTAATGCCGTTTTTACTTTTACGCCGACTAATCCTTCATAAATGACAGGTTGCGCATATTCCGAATATACCCAGCGGCCTTTACTGTCAAAGCTAGCGAGTACTCCACTTAGTCGATCCGCCCAATCGCTCGGACGAAAGGGGCGGCCGGCCGGTGTAACGCCCAGGATTAAATACGCTTCAGTTTTGATTTCCATAATGTTCAAATAATGTGAAAAAGAGCTTTTGCAAAAGCAATAAAGTAAGCCACGCCAATTTTTTTGAATCGCTTGCCTGAGTTGTTCTGTCATTTGTAACGAGATACTGCTGGGAATACATTGTGAATATTATCTTTCCTTATAAATCAAGATGCTTATATCGGAAGTAATTGAGAAAAGTAGAGAGCGCTATAAGAAGTTGTCGGGTTGGCAAGTGAATTAATTGCTGTGCACGGCATCTTATGGAAGACAGTTGAGTAGGTGACAAGTAGTTTATTGAAAAAGGTAGGCAAAAATGGGTATCATGCTTTGGTTCATGCAGCGATTTTTCCTTTTAATTTTGCCTCATTATTTTTCGAGAGCCACAATGACATTGCGGGTTACACGCACAATCAAGCTGGTAATTGTTGTCGGGCAAGCTATTTGGCTCAGTGCCTGTGCTAATCTTCCTTATTATGCACAAGCGATTAGTGGACATTTTGAAGTTGTACATCGCTCGCAGCCCATCCACAGGATTATTGCGGATCCTGACGCAGACCCACAATTAAAGCAGTCACTGAAGATGATTGTAAAAATGCGTGAATTTGCCAGCCGTGAACTCAAATTACCGGATAATTTGAGCTATACAAGCTATGCCGATTTGGAACGCCCTTATGTGGTATGGAATGTTTTTGCCTCGCCGGAGCTTTCGCTTAAGCTCAAGAAATGGTGTTTTATTGAAGTGGGCTGTGTCAATTATCGTGGTTTTTTTTCTCAGGCTAGTGCGGAGTGTTACGCTGAGGAGCTTAGGAATAAAGGCTATGATGTTCATGTCGGCGGTATTCGTGCTTATTCAACGCTAGGTTGGTTTAGTGATCCAGTGTTAAACACATTTATTGGCTACTCAGAAATGAATCTTGCTCGTTTGATATTTCATGAATTGGCTCATCAAGTGGTTTATGTGCCAGGTGATAGTGTTTTCAATGAGTCATTTGCAACTGCTGTGGAACACGAAGGCGTTCGGCGCTGGTTTGAAAGTACGGGAACAGCTTTTGAGCAAGCCGCATTGAGTGCGAGACAAGAAAGAGAAACCGTTTTTGTTGAAATGGTGCTAAGACATCGGCAAGGGTTGTGGGAATTGTTTCAATCGAATCTCAGTGATACAGAGAAACGGGTGCAAAAGGCACGTATTTTTGATGACTTGCGTTCAGAATTTTTACAACTGAAAGCTGCAAGAAGTGAGTTTGGTGTATATGATCAATGGTTCGGACAAAATTTGAATAATGCAATTGTGGCAACTGTTTCGATTTATACGCAGTTATTGCCAGCTTTCCAGGCGATTCTCCAGCAACATGACAAGGATATGGGGCAGTTTTTTGCTGCAGTTGCAAAACTGAGTAAATTGCCAAAAAATGAAAGAAATCTCGTGTTGCAGAAAGCGGTTGAAAGTAATCAGAAGTTGCGGATGGCCGGGCAGTAGTGTTTGTGCGAGATCAACTTAAGTCGCTATATTTCGTGGGAAGCTTAAATTATTTTACGAGAAGAGTATAAATAACTATGACGCATATTAATCATAACAGACGGCGTTTTTTACAGAATGTGGCATTGGGCACCTTGACAGCTACATTACCTGGTTTTGCATTGGGGGAGAGCCAGAGAATTAACTCAGCACCTAATCCGTCATTTAAAGCAGATGTCGAAATTGCATTGACAGCCCGAATGGCTGATGTGCCGATTCGTTCAGGTGCACAAACACATGTTTTCAAATATTTTGCGAAGTTATTAAATGGACCACCAGCCACCTTGAAAGAATTACCCGGCTACTTGGGCCCCATTCTTAATTTTCAACAAGGCCAGAAAGTTCGCATAGTGTTTTATAACGAATTGCCTGAACCATGCGTTACGCACTGGCATGGCATGCATGTGCCGCAGATGATGGATGGGCATCCCATGTATGCGATTGTTCAAGGTGAGCAGTACGTCTACGAATTCGAGGTTAAGAATCCGGCTGGTACTTGCTGGTATCATTCGCACACCCATGAAATGACGGCTACTCAGGTTTATCAAGGATTAGCAGGATTAATTACTATATCCGATGAGGTTGAACAGAAGCTGGATTTGCCGAGTGGTGAATATGATATCCCGCTAGTGATACAAGATCGCAGCTTTTCGAATGGCAATCAACTACGGTATGTGCTGAATATGCATCAGCGAATGACAGGTTTCCTGGGTGATACCATTTTGGTAAATGGCCAAGAAAACAATAAAATTAGAGTCAAAACGAAAGCATATCGTGTGCGTGTCCTGAATGGTTCGAATTCCAGGATTTATAAGCTGGCTTGGGATGATGGTACGCCAATGACTGCTATCGGCAGCGATGGGGGATTGTTGCAGAAGCCAGAGAGATTGCCCTATATTATGCTCGCACCAGCGGAACGTGTTGAATTATGGATTGATTTCAGTGGCCGCAAAATCGGTTCTGAACTTACTCTGCAAAGCTTGCCCTATAATATCGCGCCACATATGGAAAGAGGTATGGGAGGCGGTGGTATGCGTCAAGGTATGCGTGGAATGGGCACGATGGGCGGTGCATTGGGACAGGATGGTGTCATTTCCATCGCTCAGTTTCAGATTGCTGAAGAGGTCAGCGATTCGCCCAAGTTACCTGCTGAATTGGTTTCCATGCATCATTTGACCGCTCAAGATGCTTCAAATCCTGACAAAATTGTTCCTGTTTCAATAGGTATGCGGCATATGACCTTCCAATTAAACGGAAGAACATTTGATATGCAAGATTACCTTGAGTTTGAAAAAATTCCAGTCAATAGCGTACAAAGGATCCGGATTTTTCATGATAACCAAGGAATGGGGCGTGGAATGCGCGGCGGTGGTCGTGGCGGTATGGGAATGATGATGTCAATGCCACATCCTATTCATTTACATGGCCAGCAATTCCAGATTCTGTCACGTAAGCACGCTAATGCCGATAGCGGTTATAACAGTATCAAAGATGGATTTCTTAACAACGGTTGGAAAGATACAGTTCTTGTGATGCCAGGCGAGGAAGTTGAAATTATGAAACCATTCAAAGACTATACCGGTTTATTTCTTTATCACTGCCACAATCTAGAACATGAAGATATGGGTATGATGCGTAATTTCTACGTCAGTTGATTGTATATTTTTTAGTTTGATCGGTTTTTCAGAGTGGGAAAAGGCAGCTATCTTTCCAAGCTTTTGAGAACTATTGGTATTGCTTGATATGAAGCGTAAAAAAGAATCGTTTAATAGTATTCTTTGATCTTTTTGTTGTTAATTGCAGGTTACTTACTCTTAAGGATAGAGTCCCTTTTGTAATTATAAGTCAAACGGTTGCCTTATTCAGTTTTCATTCATAGTTGTCTGTGTAAATTAGCACCATCAGGAACAAACCTGAAACGAATAATTGAAAGGAGATCTAAAATGGAAACGAGAAAAGCAATACTCACTAGCTTTTTACTTATACTGTTATTGTCATTGAGTTTAATAACACCGACGCTTGCACAAGCAGGAAGAGGTCATCACGGTCATCACCGTCACCACCATCATGATGGGCATCATCACCATAACCATAATATTGGTGGCGGATACGGTTATTATTATAATCAACCACGCGCTTATTATCGCCCATATTATCCGCAACCAAGGTATAACTATAATTACAACTATTATCCTGCGCCAGCGTATGGCTATGGGCTTTCTCCCCAAATGATGGGCATTGGTACTGGGCAAGCCAGCTTTATAATAGGCTTCTGAAAGAAGGCTGGACAAATGGGTGTGTCGCGAACATACCGTCTCGCACATACCCAATTGTAGCCAACTTTAACTTTTTAATTGCATAGAGCCATTAAGTATGAACAGCGTGTGGCAAATTATAATAATTGCAGTGACTTTGATTGCAATATTTACGCAAGCATCAGCCGGCCAAGAAAGTTATGGTGCGAGCAATTACCGTATGGGTAGTGTGCCCGGCACTATCGTTACTGAACAGAAAGCTATAATGGTTGCACAACTCCATGTCAAGGGGCGCGTATTGGCAATTAATCATGCTGACGAAATTTTTCGTATCAAAATACTGAGCGAACAGGGTACGATACATGTTATCTTGGTTAATGCGCAAGATGGTAGCGTACTGCAACCTCACTAAAATAGTGTAGAAAATTAATTCTTCTTTGTTTTGTAAAAAATATTGCAATGCGTATTCTAGTTATCGAAGATGAAATAAAATTGCAAAACCAAATTCGCCAGCATTTGGAAACACAAGGTTATATGGTTGATACATGTAGTGACGGGAATGAAGGGTTATTTTTTGCCACAGAGTATCCGCTTGATGCGGCCATTATAGATATTGGCCTGCCAGGAAAATCTGGCTTGGAGATCATCAAGTCACTGCGTAGTCAAGGTAGCTTGTTGCCTATTTTAATTCTGACAGCCCGTAGCAGTTGGCAAGATAAGGTGCAAGGTTTGGAAATGGGAGCGGACGATTATCTGACTAAACCATTTCAGATGGAAGAATTGCAAGCCAGAGTAAAAGCTTTGCTGCGCCGCTCTACAGGTATTCCACAGACAATCTTAAAATGCGGTCCTATCGAGCTAGATGTCACTTCCCAATCGGTAACAGTCAATGCAAAAGGCATTGAGCTAACCACATTTGAATACCGCTTGTTGGAAGAGTTGGTGCGCCATCATGGCGAAGTGCTTTCCAAACATACCTTAGCGGATTATCTTTACCCGCATGATGAGGATCGCGATAGTAATGTATTAGAAGTCATGGTTGGTCGTTTACGCCGCAAACTTGATCCCGAGGGTACACTTAATCCGATTGAAACCATGCGTGGACGAGGTTATCGTTTTACCCTGCCATGCAATAAATCTTAATGATGTCCCTGAATCAGCGCATTTTGTTCAGTGCAACGCTGGTGTTATTAATTTTTATCATAGTTATTGCATTGACACTTGATCGTGCATTTAATGAAAGTGCCCGTTTGGGTGTGCAAGATCGCCTTTTTGCCAAGCTTTTGATGATTATGGGCGATTCTGAATTGGAAGAATCGGGTACTTTGAATGTGTCAACCAATTTACTTGATGCGGAGTTTGGCCACCTTAATTCAGATGCATATGCATTCATCATTGATCAAGCCAACCGCATTGTTTGGCGATCTACTTCATCATTGAACGAGAAAATTCCAGCGGTCGATTTTCTGGAAAAAGGAAAGAAAAAATTTGCGCTAATCCTGATTGGTGACGAACCGCATTTTATTTATAGCTACGGAGTTGCCTGGGATACTCCCACTGGCGATTATCCATTTACTTTTAATGTCATCATCAATACAGAATTGTTTGAAGCACAAATAGAACGTTATCGCGAAGACTTGTGGGGAGGGCTTAGTGTTATGGCTATTTTGTTGTTGATTACACAAATGATGGCGCTGCGCTGGGGTTTGCAGCCATTGCGTAAAGTTTCCGCCGATCTGGCTGCCATAGAATCCGGTCAACAGGAAAATTTGCAAGGCAATTACCCGAGTGAATTAAAGCTTCTAACTGATAGTATCAATTCGTTAATCAATCATGAACACAAGCAACAAAAACGCTATCGCAACGGTCTTGCCGATCTGGCACATAGTCTAAAAACTCCTTTAGCTATTTTGCAAGGTGCAATAAATAGCGAAGAAGAGGAGCAATCGCGGCGGAAAACCATTCATGAGCAAATTGATCGTATCGATAATATTATCCAGTATCAATTGCGTCGAGCTGCTAC
>WBZQ01003000.1_pt1 | contig 10606 bp, 7 predicted proteins | sample 5204251 | NCBI WGS metagenome assembly WBZQ01 (sample SAMN12412402, study PRJNA552823) | activated sludge metagenome | isolation source: activated sludge from nitrification reactor of wastewater treatment plant... | place: USA: Virginia | collected 2017-09 | reverse complement strand
GCACCAACACGGCCGCCAAGTGCAACTACTGCGCGCATCGGGTCGAGGTCGGCCTGGAGCCGCCCTGCGTGGTGGTTTGCCCGACCCAGGCGATCGTCGCGGGGGACATGGACCAACCCGGGTCGCCCATCGCCAAGCTGCTGGGGCGCGAACCCGTGCAGGTGCGCAAGCCCGAGAAGGGCACCCGGCCGAAGCTCTTCTACATCGAAGGCGACGCTGCCCTGTTGGAGCCCGCGGCCGCTCCGCCCGCCGCGGCGTACATGTGGGCCGGGGCGCCGCAGCCCATGGCCCTGCCGCTCACCGAGGAAGCCGGCGCACCTCGGCGCGTGTACGCGACCAAAGAGCAGCATCGCAACTCCTGGGGCGTCCTCGTGTCGGCCTACCTGTGGACGAAGTCGCTGGCCGCGGGGGCGTTCCTCGTGGCCGCGTTGCAGGTCACGTCGGGTCGCGCAGGCCACGATCGGCTGACCACCGGCGCGCTCCTGGCGGCGCTGTTCCTGGGCCTGACCGGCGTGTTGCTGGTGGCCGATCTGCGCCAGCCCATGCGCTTCCTGTGGACCTTGACGCGGCCGCAGTGGCGTTCGTGGCTGGTGCGCGGCGCCTACGTGATCAGCGCGTACGGCCTGCTGCTGGGTCTGCACGTGCTGGCGGGTTGGCGTGCCCTTGCGCTGCCGGGTGGGGGCCTGCTCACGGCCGTGACGATGCTGCTGGCGGCCGCGACGGCTGTCTACACCGCGTTCCTGTTCGGGCAGGCCAAGGGCCGCGATTTGTGGCAGTCGGCCCTGCTGGCGCCGCACCTCGTCGTGCAGGCCCTGGTCGCCGGGGCGGCGCTTCTGGCCCCGCACTGGTTGTTGTGGCTGCTGCCCGCCAACGGGCTGCTGGTGGCGGCCGAGGTCTTCGCGCACCACGCCACCGAGGACGCACGCCGCGCGGCGCGCTTGATCCAGGACGATGCGCGTTTCTCCAGCGGGGTGCTGGCCCTCGGACACCTGGCGCCGTTGGCGCTGCTATGGGGCGCGCCGGCGTTGGCCCCGCTCGCCAGCGCCCTGACGCTGCTGGGCCTGCTGATCTGGGAGCACCTGTACGTCCAGGCGCCACAGCAGGTGCCGCTGGCATGACGTCCAGGCCCGTGCGTTCTGCACGCCCTGCGCCTGGTTCTGGAGGTCGCCGCCCTTGACCATCGAGCGTCTCACCCCCGACTCGGGCCTGGTCTCGTACCCGCCGCAGGAGCAATGGGACGACTGGCGCGAGTACGACCCGCGGCAGTGGCCAAGGCGTGTCGAGAAGCGCTACCTGCTGGTGCCCACGGTGTGCTTCAACTGCGAGGCGGCCTGCGGCCTGCTGGCCTACGTCGAGCGCGAGTCGTTCGAGGTGCGCAAGTTCGAGGGCAACCCGCTGCACCCGGCCTCGCGCGGGCGCAACTGCGCGAAGGGCCCGGCCACCATCAACCAGATCCAGGACCCTGAGCGCATCCTGCATCCGCTGAAGCGCGCGGGACGCCGTGGGGACGGGCAGTGGCAGCGCGTCAGTTGGGAGCAGGTGCTCGACGAGCTGGGTGCGCGCATCCGCAAGGCCATCGTCGAAGGCCGGCGCAACGAGGTCATGTATCACGTGGGGCGTCCGGGCCACGAGCGCAGCATGGACCGCGTGTTGCGCGCCTGGGGCCTCGACGGGCACAACTCGCACACCAACGTGTGCTCGTCCTCGGCGCGCCTGGGCTACGCGCTGTGGTCGGGTTACGACCGTCCCAGCCCCGATCACGCGCGCGCGCGCTTCATCCTGCTGCTGTCCTCGCACCTCGAGGCCGGCCACTACTTCAACCCGCACGCGCAGCGCGTGATCGAGGCCAAGCTAGCCGGCGCCAAGCTGGCCGTGATGGATCCGCGCCTCTCGAACACGGCCTCGCAGGCCGACTACTGGCTGCCGACCTATCCGGGCAGCGAGGCCGCGGTGCTCTTGACCATGGCCATGATCCTGCTCGACGAAGGCCTGGCCGACCTGGCCTATGTCGAGCGTTGGACCAATTGGCGCGACTGGTTGACGAGCCTGCAGCCGGAGCACGTGGGGGCCGCGACCTTCGACGACTTCGTGCGCGTGCTGCGCGAGCACTACAGTGCTTTCACCCCGGCCTTTGCCGAGGCCGAGAGCGGGGTCCCGCGCGCCCAGATCGTCGAGGTCGCGCGCCACATCGGCCGCGCAGGCAGCGCCTTCGCAACCCACGTCTGGCGTGGCAGCGCGGCGGGCAACCTGGGCGGTTGGCAGGTCTCGCGCGCGGCGCAACTGCTGAGTGTGCTCACCGGCAGCGTGGGCACGCCCGGTGGCACGGCGCCGGCCGCGTGGAACAAGTTCAAGCCGGTCTTCTGGGAAGAGCCACCGGCCCAGAAGGAATGGAACGAGCTGCTGTTCCCACGCGAGTGGCCGCTCAGCCACTACGAGATGTCGTTCCTGCTGCCACACTTCCTGAAGGAAGGCCGCGGGCGCCTCGACGTCTACTTCACGCGCGTCTACAACCCCGTCTGGACCAACCCCGATGGCCTGACCTGGATGGAGGTGCTGCGCGACGAGGCGCTGGTTGGCCTGCACGCAGCCCTGACCCCGACCTGGAACGAGACCGCGCTCTTCGCCGACTACGTGCTGCCGATGGGCCAGGCGGGCGAGCGTCACGACATCCAGAGCCAGGAGACCCACTCCGGCCGCTGGGTCAGCTTCCGTCAGCCCGTGCAGCGCGCGGCGCGCGAGCGCCTGGGCCAACGCGTGCGCTACACCTACGAGACCAACCCCGGCGAGGTCTGGGAGGAAGACGAGTTCTGGATCGAGCTGTCCTGGCGCATCGATCCCGACGGCTCGCTGGGCATCCGGCGCTTCTTCGAGTCACCCTTCGCGCCCGGAGAGAAGCTGACGGTTGCCGAGTACTACCGCTGGATCTTCGAGAACGCCGTGCCTGGTTTGCCCGCCACTGCCGCGCAGGCCGGCCTCAGCCCGCTCGAGTACATGCGGCGTCACGGGGCCTACTTGATCGAGCCCGAGGTCGATGCGCTGCACGAGCGCCCGGTGGCGCTGCCCGAGGGCGCGGCGCCCGATCCCGCGACGGGCATCGTGAGCGTGAACGGCAAGGCGCTGGGCGTGGAGATCGAAGGCCAGGTCGTGGTTGGCTTCCCGACCCCCTCGCGCAGGCTCGAGATCTACTCACGCACCATGGTGGACTGGGGCTGGCCCGAGCACGCGCTGCCGGGCTACTCGCGCAGCCACATCCACCGCAGCCAACTCGATGCCGCACGCGGCGAGCTGGTGCTGGTGCCGACCTTCCGGCTGCCTACGTTGATCCACACCCGCAGCGGCAACGCCAAGTACTTGTACGAGATCTCGCATCGCAACCCGCTTTGGGTCAGCACTCCGGATGCCGAACGCCTGGGGCTGGTGACCGGCGGCCTGGCGCGCGTCACGACCGAGATTGGCCACTTCATCAACCGCGTGTGGGTGACCGAGGGCCTGGCTCCCGGGGTCGTGGCTTGCTCCCACCACCTGGGACGCTGGCGCCTGCGGGATGGCGAGGGCAGCCGCTGGTCGTCCGCGCGGGTGGTCTTCGAGCGCCTTGCGGATGGACGCACGCGACTGCGCCAGGTCGAGGGCGTGGGCCCCTTCGAGAGCGCCGACCCCGACTCCAGCCGCATCTGGTGGAGCGATGGGGGCGTGCACCAGAACCTGACGTTCCCGGTGCACCCGGATCCTGTCTCGGGCATGCACTGCTGGCATCAGAAGGTGGTCGTGAGCCCCGCGCAGCCCGAGGACCAGTACGGCGACGTCGTGGTCGATGGGTCTCGCTCGATGGAGATCTACCGCCAGTGGCGCGCTCTGACCCGACCAAGCCCGGGGCCGGGGGGACTGCGCCGTCCGCTGTGGCTGGACCGGCCGCTGCGACCCGCCGAGGAGCTGTTCCGCTCCGAATAGTCGAAGATCCACGCGTCGGCAAGTCGAAGTGTGAGCCTGCGCGCCCGCTCGTTGCGCGCCGCGCGTGCTATTCGTGGACGACCCAGTTCCAGAGGGCCGCCACGTGGGTCTGGGCGCGCTGCGGGAGGTCGGGGACGTAGTACCAGGCGACCCCCAGCAAGACCGTCTTCACCGCGTAGCCCAGCAGCATGAGACGCAGCAGGCGCGAGTGGCGTGACAGCAGCCGCGACCAAGACTGGAGCGGCGCGGAGAGCGTGGGCGACGAGGCGCTGCGGGCGTTCATGGTTTCTCGGGGTGGCGGGCAAGAAGCAGGGCGAAGGCGGTGCCCACGAGCAAGAGCAGTCGGGCGCTAGCGTCGGGCGAGGGCGGCTGGGAATGGAAGAGCGCGGCCACGGTGGCGAGCCCAACGCTGAGCAGGCTGACGATCTTCACGACGGCTGGCCCTCCATGGTAGCCGACTACAAGCATGTCGCATGCCAACCACCGACCCCCGCTTTTCACGGGGTTCAGTGCACTCGCCAAGGCCATCGTGTGGTTGTGTGTCCACGCGCGGCGGCTGGGCGGACACGCGCGCACGCTGCAGGCGGCGACGCGCGTGGCTTGAACTGGCATTGGCAACAGATACGCCGAGCGGGCTGCATCTGAAGGTGCGCGCCCTCACGAGGCTGACGATGGCATCCAAGCGACGAGACACCTGACGCGCGCTCCCCGTGACGCACTCCCAGGTCGAAGGCACGCGCCCGAATGCACTTCGGGCGCGGCGTATACAATGCGCCGCGGAGGGGGAGAGGGTGACGCAGTCGAGTGTCGCGTCGCGCCGCAAGACCCGAGCGCGCGCGCTGACGATGGCCGAGTTGGCTCGCAAGGCGCAGGTCTCCGAGGCGACCGTATCGCGCGCACTGGCTGGCAGCACGCTGGTCGCGGCCGAGACCCGCAAGCGCATCCAGCAGCTCGCGCGACGCAGCGGCTACCGCGTGAACGCCGCCGCCAGCAGCCTGCGCTCGCGGGTCACGCGCACCGTCGCCGTGGCCATCCTGCTCGAACACGAGTGGCGCCAGGCCATCTCCGATCCGTTCTTTCTGGTGCTGTTGGGCGCCGTCGCCGATGCGCTGGCGGAGCGTGGTCGCAATCTGATCCTGTCCAAGGTCGAGACCGACATCCCGCGCTTCCTGCAGCAGGCCGTGCGTTCGAACCAGATTGACGGGCTGATCGTCTTCGGCCAGAGCCTGCACCATGCCGCGCTCAACGCGACCGCCGACACCGGCTTCCCGATGGTGGTGTGGGGCGCGCGGCTTCCCGACCAGCGCTACGTCAGCGTCGGCTCCGACAACGAACAGGGCGGCTTTCTGGCGGCCGAGCACCTGGCCCAGCAGGGTTGCCGCGACGTGGCTTTTCTCGGCGACCCACGCTTGCCCGAGGTGGCCTTGCGTCACAAGGGCTATCGGCGCGCGCTGCGCGACTATGGCGTCAGACCCGCGCCGCGGCTCGAACTCTCGGTGCACTTCGAGGCCGACGCGGCCTACGCCGAGCTGAGCGCGTTGCTCGACTCGGGCCTGGCCGTGGACGGCATCGTGGCCTCCTCGGATGTGATCGCGATGAGCGCGCTGCGCGCCTTGGCCGAACGCGGCCGCCGCGTACCCACGGACGTCGCGGTGGTGGGCTTCGACGACATCCCGCTGGCCAGCCACACGTCACCACCGCTGACGACGGTACGCCAGGACATTCGAGGTGGCGGCACGCTGCTGGTCGAGAAGCTCATGGAGCAGATCGTCGGACAGCCCGGCGAGCTGACCGTGCTCGCGGCCGAGCTGATCGTGCGCGCCAGCAGCCTGCGCGCGCGTTGAGCCGGCGGCCGGCGCCGGCGGGTCACCGCTGCGGCCCGCCGCTACAATGGCGCTCCATGGAGCGATGGCTAGCTTGTTGCGCCGCCCTGCTCGCGAGCGCCGGCCTCGTGCAAGCCGATACCCGTGCGCGCAGCGCCGCGCCGACCCCCGGTGCCGCGCTGAAGTCTGTGCAGCGGCTGCTCGATGCCCATCAGCTCGACGCCGCCGAGGCGCGCCTGAAGGCCGTCCTGCGAGCCACACCCGCCAACGCCAACGCTCAACTGTTGCTCGGACGCCTGCGCGAGGAGCGCGGCGACCTGGCGGGCGCCGAGAGCGCGTATCGCGCGGCGCTGGTGGGCCAGCCCGACTGGGCCGTGGCCCACGATCGGCTCGGTTTCCTGCTCGGCCGGACCGGCCGCACGCGCGACGCGCTCGACTGTTTTCGGCGCGCGGTCGAGCGCGATCCCACGCTCTTCGACGGCTGGTACCACCTCGGGGCCACGCTCTGGTGGGCGCACGAGCGCGAGGGCGCGGCTCTGGCCCTGGAGCGCGCCGTCGCGCTGCAACCGGGACATGCCGAAGCCCAGTACTACCTGGGGCTCACCCGCGAGCAGCAAGGACGACGTGAGGATGCCTATCGCGCGCTCGCCGCGGCGTTGCGCGCGCGGCCCGACTTCGCCCAGGCGCGCCATCGACGCGGACGCCTGCTGCAAGACTGGGGCGATCTCGAGGGCGCGCTGGTCGAGTACCGCGCGGCGCTCGCGAGTCAGCCCACGCTGACCGAGGCGCGCAACAGCCTGGGCCTGGCGCTGATGCTGCACGGCGAGGGCGACGCTGCTGTCAGCACCTTGCGTGCGCTGGTTCAGGACCAGCCGCGCAACGTCGAGGCACGTCACAACCTCGGCACGGCCCTGCTGCAGAAGGGCGACCTGGCCGGCGCGATCGTGGCGTTCCGCGAGCTGATCGAACTCGATCCGCGGGGCGCGCTCGGCCACTACAACCTCGGCCTGGCCTTGAAGCAGAAAGACGACTTCGCGGCCGCGGAGGACGCGCTCCGCAAGGCCATGGCGCTCGATCCGCAACTGCCCGAGGCGCCCTTCACGCTCGGTGTCGTGTTGTGGCAGACGGGCCGGCCTGCCGAGGCCGTGACGGCCTTTCGCGCCGCGCTCACGGCGCAACCGGACTACGGCGAGGCGCACTCGATGCTGGCGATCGTCCTGCGCCAGCAGGGCGCGCTCGATGCGGCGCTCGCCGAGGCGCGCGCCGCAGTCGCTCAGCAGCCCGAGCTGTCGGAAGCGCACCTGACCTTGAGCCAACTGCTTCGACAGATGAACGACCCGGCCGGTGCCGCGGCGGCCCTGGCCGAAGCCGAGCGCCTCAACCAGAAGAAAGCCGATGCCCAGGCCGCCGTGTTCGCACTCCACGCGGGACGCACCAGCCTCGCGGCGGGCGCTTGGGCCGCGGCACTCGCGAGCCTGCGTGAGGCGGTGCGCCTGGCGCCCACGCACGTCGCTGCCGTGCGCGCTCTGGTGCGCGCCCTGGAACAGGCGGGGCAGATGGACGAGGCCCAGCGCTACGCGGCCGAGGCGCGCCGACTGGCGCCCTGGTTGGCGCTCACGGAGCGCCCATGACGCGCTTGCGAACGGCGCTCGTGGCGAGTCTCGTGTTTGGCGCGAGCCTGGGGCCTGGCATGCTCGAAGCCAATGGGCCTGAGCTTGGATTTCGATTCACGAACGTCGCGGCCGAGGCTGGCTTGCGCGCGGTGACGGTCTTCGGTGGCCAGCACTCGAACAAGTACCTGCTCGAGACCACCGGCTGCGGCGCGGCCTTCTTCGACTACGACAACGACGGCCGCTTGGACATCTACCTGGTGAACGGCACCACGCTCGAAGGCTTCCCCAAGGGCGAGGAACCGATCGCGCACCTGTATCGCAATCTCGGCGGCGGTCGCTTCGAAGACGTGACCACACGTGCTGGCGTCGGCGCCACGGGCTGGGGGCAAGGGGTGTGCGCGGGGGACGCCGATGGCGATGGCTTCACCGACCTGTTCGTCACCTACTACGGCCAGAACCGCTTCTGGCGCAACCGTGGCGACGGCACCTTCGAAGATCGTACGCGCGCCGCTGGCTTGGAGGCCGCGCGCACGCGCTGGGGCACGGGCTGCGCCTTCCTCGACTACGACCGTGATGCGCGCCTCGATCTGCTCGTCGCCAACTACATCGACCTGGACTTGGCCAAGGCGCCCACCCCCGATTCGGGCTTGTGTCGTTACAAGGGCATCCCCGTGGCCTGCGGCCCTCCGGGCTTGACCGGCGGCAAGAACATCCTCTACCGCAACAAGGGCGGGCTAGTCTTCGAAGATGTCTCGGAGGTTTCCGGCGTCGCCAAGGTCAAGAGCAGCTATGGTCTCGGGGTGACCACGCTGGACTTCGATGACGATGGCTGGACCGACGTCTACGTCGCCAACGACAGCAACCCCAGCACGCTCTATCGCAACAACCACGACGGCACGTTCAGCGACATCGGCGTGGCCTCGGGCTGCGGCTACAGCCAGGATGGCAAACCCCAGGCCGGCATGGGCGTGAGCGTGGGCGACTACGACCACAACGGCACCATGGACTTGGTCAAGACCAACTTCGCCGGCGACACGACCTCGCTCTACCGCAACACGGGCGAGGGCTCGTGCGAAGACCGCACGTTCGCCGGCGGCCTGGGCGTCAACACACGCTGGCTGGGCTGGGGCATCGGCTTCCTCGATCTCGACCACGACGGTTGGTTGGATCTTTTCCTGGTCAACGGCCACGTCTATCCCGAGGTCGCGCAGCTCGAGACCGAGGCCGGCTATCGGCAACGCAAGGTCGTCTATCTCAACCGCCGCGAGGGTCGCTTCGAAGACGTGACCGAGCGGCTGGGCGCGCCGGTGACAACGCCGGCGGCCGGACGCGGCGCAGCCTTCGGCGACTTCGACAACGACGGCGACGTCGACGTGCTGGTGAACAACGTGCACGCGCCCCCCGATCTCTTCCGGCTCGAGAGCGATGCGCGTCGGCACTGGGTCACCTTCGAGCTGCTGGGCACGCGCTCGCATCGCGAGGCGGTCGGCGCGCGGGTGCGTCTCTTGGCCGGCGGGCAAAGCTGGGTGGAGGAAGTACGCGGCGGCGGCAGCTATCTGTCCGCGAACGATCGCCGCGTGCACTTTGGCCTCGGCGACGTGGCGCGCCTGGAACGTGTGGAGGTGCGCTGGCCGCTGGGAGCGCTTGAGACCTGGACGGGTCTCGAGGTCGACCGGTTCCACGTGCTCCGCGAAGGCAGGGGGCGCGCCACGCGCGCGCAGGGGGAGGCCGGGCGATGAGTGCAGGAGCCGTGGCGTGACACGCACAGTGGCGGCCAGCGCGCTGACGTTGGCGCTGACCCTGGCCGCAGCCTCGTCAGCCCAACCCGCCACCCCGCCCGCCAGCGCACCGCCACCGGCGTCGCCCCTCGACCTGGCGCGCGCCGCGCTGGCCGCGGGGCGCACGGCCGAGGCGCTAGCCTTGTTGGCCGAGCCGGCGCGCACCGGCGACGTACGCGCGCGTGAAGCGCTCGGGGTCGCACACTTTCTCGCCGGACAGCCGACCCAGGCGGTCGCACTCCTGGCGGGCGTGCTGCCGCAACTCGCCGACGGCTCGCCGGAGAAGCGCGAGGCCGTGCAGGTGCTGGGCTTGGCCTACTACCTGGTGGGACGCATTCCCGAGGCGATCCCGCTGCTCGAGCAGACGCGGGCGTTCGCGGACGCCGACCCCAAGCTGGCCTACGCGCTGGGCATGGCCTACGTACACACGCGGGCGGCCGACAAGGCGCGCGAGGCCTGGGCGCGCGCCTATGGCGTGCCGCCGGAGTCGGCCGCGGCTCACCTGCTGAGCGCGCAGATGATGGTGCGGGCGGGCTTCAACGAAACGGCCGAGGCCGAGCTGAAGCAGGCTGTGACCAAGGACGCACGCCTGCCGCAGGTGCACCTGCTGCTGGGCCAGATCGCGCTCTTCCGTGGCCGTGCCGAAGAGGCCGTGACCCTGCTGGAAGCGGAGCGCACGCTGAACCCGGGCAGCGCGTTGGCGCTCGATCGCCTGGGCGACGCCTACTCGCGCCTGGGACGTTGGGAGGCCGCGCTCGACGTGCTGCACCGCTCGACCTGGATCAACCCATACTCGAGCGGGCCCTACATCCTGCTCGGTCGCGTCTACCTGAAGAAGGCCGACCCGGGCCATGCCGAGGGCGTGCTGCGCAAGGCCGTGGAGTACGACCCCAACAACCAGGCCGCGCACTACCTGCTTGGGCAGGCGTTGCAGCAACTCGGACAGGCCGAAGAAGCCAAGCGCGAGTTCCAGACGGCCGAGCGCTTGCCCAGCCCGTCCGAGCGCTGAGCATGCGCACGCTCCTGGCCGCCATGCTGCTGACGACGGCCCTGGCCGGTGCCACGTCCGAGGCGCCCTGGCCGGTGACGTTCACCGACGTGGCCGCGCAGGCAGGGCTGACCCGCGAGACGGTCTACGGGGGTGTCGACGACAAGCGCTTCATCATCGAGACCAATGGCGCAGGCGTCGCGCTGACGGACCTCGATGGCGACGGTTGGACCGAAGCGCTGGTGCTCTCGGGCACACGTCTCAAGAGCGGCGCCCGCGTCGAGGCCGACTTCGCGCCGTCCGAGCGGCCGGTCAACCGCCTCTACCGCAACCGCCGTGACGGCACGTTCGAGGACGTGACCCGTGGCTCGGGCCTGGATGTCTCGGGCTGGGCCTCGGGCGTGTGTGCGGGTGACTACGACAACGACGGCCGGGTCGATCTGTTCCTCACCTACT